>Ga0100402_1001977_pt1 | contig 23360 bp, 17 predicted proteins | sample CryGeyme20150102_FD_80419 | JGI IMG/M metagenome (GOLD analysis project Ga0100402, IMG submission 80419) | Groundwater microbial communities from Crystal Geyser aquifers in Utah, USA - Crystal Geyser metaG 2015-0102 | ecosystem: Environmental > Aquatic > Deep subsurface > Groundwater | place...
CCCGCGCAGTGCTATGGTGGTCTGGGGTTGGATTCCTCAACATAGCACTTTTTATCCAACATGGTTCGCACCTGCTTTCAACACATTTCAACACGTGTCAACAAATTTCAACACATATCAACATATATCAACAAATTTCAACAAATTTCAACAAATTTCAACAAATTTCATCAAATTTCAACATGACTCAAAGGCACGGGATTCATTGAGGTTATGAGCTTTAATTGGCGGACCTTCCAGGGAGCTACTAGCTACGGTAGAGTAGTACTCCCTCTGTAAACAACAATTACATACGCTAGTACTACTAGCTGGTAGAAGTATTCTACTAGTAGTAGTGATACAGTACGTAGGAGGGTTGTGTCTTTGCCACCTTCACTTTTTCATGTTGTTGTTTCATTGTTAGGGTTGGTGTTTCTGATAAGATTCACAGTGCGTGCAACTTCATCCTCGTATTTTCCGTTCAAAGCGATTTCAAACTGACAAGACTTAAGTAAAGAACCAAACGGTTCCTTCCTTCTGACCCTTAAGTATCCTCCAGCATTGTTGCGAAGGTTCGTCAGATCTGTGACAAAAGTCTGAGAACATGAGGCATGGCTTGATCGAAGATGATGAGAGAGGGCACCGTTATTATTTGTACCGTTTCGAACTGCAGTACTAATAACTAACTTACTCATTACTAGTAGTACCAGTAGTGGTACTCTAGCATTCAATGCTACGATAGCTTGCGATCTGCATACTCAAAGTAAAGACAATAGATAGTAACCAACAGGACAAATCAAAAGATCCCTGCTGAGCAGTCCTTATCCTGTAGAGCCCTCCTTTTTGCTGACATCCAAGGCATTCCGAACTGAAAACTCCTATGAGATAGAGAGGTATCTACTTTGTTGACTTTACGAGACAGTTCGCAAGTTCCTACTTCCAGTCGCATTGCAGCCGGTGTGCCCTACTTCAGGCTAGCAGGAACCCGTCGCATATCCTTATTATTAGATCTCTCATTCAGTTAAAGTATGGAAGATTCACAACATGGTGCTCCTTGTGATGAAAGTGCCAGCAGCAGCAGCAGCAGCAGGTACGTGCTTGTCGTTCTGATCTATTTTTCTACCCATGATTGGCTTGAGTTGGTGCGCACGTGCAGACCGACAAAACCTACTAGTCTAGTACTACAGGTGGCGATGTGATAAAAAAATTTACTCTCTCTAGGTTTATCTCTAACTCACCCTATTTCATCTGCTCCCTGGACTCTTTGGATCATTGTGTTCGACTCTTTTTTATCGGTATCATGTATATTGTATATTATTATCTATTTGCAACATTCAACGGTACGCACGAACCTCGCGATACCCAACGTTCCCATCCACGCGATGCCATGCCAACTTTCAATTAGAAGGACCATTGTGGATACAGCCTCCTTAACACCACGGGATAAAGAGAATGCCGGTGCTAACAGTACTCGAAACTCCTCACAATCCGAATATATGGATTTTCCGAAGGCATCATCCACCCATTCCTCCACAGCAGATAGAACTACACCTTCCTCTGTTCCTGCACAAGCCCGAACACCTTCCAAGTTACGGTTCCCTAATCAAGCAGAGCAACAAGCGTTGTTGCAGAATCCAATCTTTTTTACAGCCGCTCGTACCTCATCTCCAGCTTCCTTCTCCTCGGACGGCAGTGGCCAGCACCAGCAGCCCACCAGCAATCATCCATCTCCTGTAGCGGCCGTTCCCCAGCATTCAACATCCGCATCTTCTCAGCTCCATCATCACCAGCATCTGCTTGGTCAAAAGTCACCCCCAGGTACATCGCAGGTCTTGAGGAAACACTTTCAAAGCCTTGGATTCGCCACTCCTCCTGGAAAACAGCGCATGCTTTCCTCGGGAGCTGTTCGTACTCCTAATCCTCACGTCATTAAGGGAGGTGCCATGAATCCATTCCAACAAAGCAATAAGCGAGTGGGAATCGACGGCACCAAATACACCCCATCAAAGGAATTGCTCAAGTCCACTACCTCCTCTCGACACCAGCGGTTGCAGGGACTGCAAGACTTGTCCATGGACCAGCAGCAACACACGACAATGCTGGCAGAACAGGACCAGCAGCAACAAGATTCGTTGTCTGCCACCTCTTACCATGATCCCATATCCACCATGATGGACGACGAAACCTCGACGGTGGCCAGTGGTGCCACGATGGACGATGCCAGCTTTGACATGTCGTTGCCTAGTATGACCATGAATCATTCCTATACCCAACAACAACGACCCCTCAATCCCTTTCCAGGAATATCATCGTCTTTGTTGTTATCCTCTGCCCCCATGTCACCACTGACACCTCGCACAGGATGTCGTAATCCCGTTGCCATGACTCTGTTAAACGATGGCGGTGATGACGAAGAGGATTACGAACATGATGAATTCACGGAAGAACAAGATTCCTGGTACCCAATACCTGCGCTGAATACGACTGACGAACAGTTGGCCCAGGGATTGGCAACCACTACTTGTAGTTCTAGATCGTCGTCTACTGCATCGACAACATCCTCCCCCTGCAGGAGCGTACCACAAAGTCCCGCTCCGGTACGAGGGACCCTTCCTCCTACGGTGCGATCATCTCTGGCATATCCCGTTGCCATGATGCCCAAATCAGGTCGCACTTCTCCCAGTACGAATGCTTCAGCTGCTGCAGCAGCATCATCGTCGTCGATTCGTCCACGGTTGCTCATGAGACCCCAAGCCAAGCATGTGCGATGAGTTTCAAGACGTACCGGTAGATCTCATAGTTTTTGTTATTCGAAAAACAACGTATGTGACTTTGGAAATGAAAATAGTATTGTTAATAACTTGATACATTTTATAGACATTGACTTCTTGTCCAATTCCCTCTAGACGAAGCTAGACTGGTACAGTAAGCTATACGTGGATGCTCTGTGCATAATAGTATGTTCCTCGCACGGACGTTTGCATGAGACTCAAAACGAACGACATTCCATTTTTATTCCAATGATAATCTTTGGGTTCGACAAACTTCTTTATTTTTTCCGTATCATTGCGTAACGGTTTGTACAAGTCCACAAGCTGAATCGAATGTGCCAACCGCTGACTACTAGAACTAGTACTAGTACTAGTACTATTTCTCCACTGTGCCATGGTTTCTAATTGACATTTGTAATCCCAATCAATATCCCGGGATGTTATCTTGGGATGAAAATTAATAGGAAAAAGTGTTTGCCATACAATTTTGGGACTGTTGTTGTTGTTGTCGTCGTCGATGGCTGCTGGTCTTGTCCATTCCATAAATACCTGGGTAACATTTTGAAATCGTTCGGTACAATTCAAACTATCCTGTACTCCTACTTTTGGTAAACCCCATAAACCGTGTGAATACCAAATAAAATGAGGTCGATTGGGTCTCGTCCAAAATTGTTGTTGCTGTTGCTGTTGTTCGTAGCAACTACTAGAAGACTTGTTGTTGCCATCATTGTCAGCAGTTGGAGATGACCAATTTTGATAAAAGCCAAGAATGCGATGTTGACTGTTCATAAACTTGAACGACACAATATGACAGTCGTTGGGTACAACACTGTTGTCATGTTGCAAGATGATCATTTCTCGATCGATCCATTTTTTGTCAATATACAGGCTTTTATTTCTTTGATGGTGAGTCTTGCTCTGACATTGTGATTGTGATGCCATAATGTATACACCACTATTATTATTGTTGTTGTTATAATTGGATTGTGTACTCCTCCGCTTAGCAGCTCTTTGCCAATGCATGAATATATTTCTTGTATTAGAGTCTCCCATTAAAACCGTCCAATGACATGGTTTTGAGTTATTGGTAGCGTTGTTATTGTTGAAAATTGATCGGCTGATTTTGTTGTCGTCACCGTCGTCACCTAATGGCGATACAACTGTTGTAAAGTTGTTTTTCCTTTTCGACTGCGCATGAAAATGTAATGCGGCGTTTGGTTCCATTTTCTCTTCTACTTGTTGTTGTTGTTGTTGTTGTGGAATGATGTTCCTTCGCACCATCCATAATTCATTATTATTATTATTATTATTTCTCCGATGCAATTGTTGAAAAAATGCACGAAGCTGCAAATATGGTACCAAGGCAATCAAACTTATCAGCAGTACTAATACAGGATAGAATACTGCAGTACGGATGTTCATTGTTTTTGGTGTTGTCGGATATCAAACTGTCATTGTTTGTTGAATAAATAATGGTTTCTGCTCCTCGCATTTTATTCTTGTTGCTGTGGTTTGAAGTTTTAGTTGTAGTTTGGTACTCTAGTACAAGACCATTACTACTAGTACTCCGAGTAGTTGTTTTTCGTAGGTAAATTTTTTTGAATTATTTAGATGGCACATGTGTGCGACTGAACAATCCTCTTTTAGAGTTATGGTTGAATAAAGCGACTAACAAAATCTGAAATCGCAAGTAGTGACCACCAGTACCAGGTACGAGTAATAATTTTCAGCCACTACCTCCTACTACGACTACTACCTCTCATTGGAAAGCAGCACAGCAGCAAAGCAGTACAGCATACGATACTGCAGTCCAACACAAAAGCACAAACCATCATAGCTGCAACAGCAGCATTTAATTTGTTTGAGACGAGGTTAATTTGACGCATCTCTCGGTACTACAGTAAGAAGCAGGAACAAACGAAAGCAAAGGAAGAACTCTCTACACATTAAAAAAAAAAAGCAATGGCCCAGAACCCCAAGGACACAACCACACCTTCTACTACAGCCAGTAGTAGCAATGCTGGTGAGACGACGACGACGACGACAACAACAACAACAACAACAGCAACCACATTATTTACAACAACGAATGTTGCATCTTCCATTGCAACTTCAGTGACCCCGTCGCCTGATGAGTCGTCTGCAAAAGATGGTGCAATACTACCTCAAGAGATGAATGATACGTCATCATTACCAGTCTCTACGAGTTCTGCCATGTCTGCCACCAACAACAATAACAATGACAAGAAGAGCGAAAACAGCAACAATTTAAGCGATCGTGCTGTGCCCCGAAAAGTTCCTAACGATCGTCGATTACCGAATAGAATTAACACGTACAGCACAGAGTCCTTAAAAGCTGGTCCTCTTCCGTCCATTGAAGAATGTCTCTTTGGGATACCCAGAGATGTCACAAAGGGTTTCGATCCGAACGATAAATCCGTGTACATGGTCCCACTGAATTTGATTCGTCGAGTAGCATCACAGGGCATTGATGACGATGACGAACAGCTGGGTGGATCGCACCGAGCCTTGGCGTGGCGGGTACTGTTGGGGTATCTGCCGCCGGATCGACGACGATGGCCGACCGTGACGGAACGGGAACGCAAATCGTACGCGAGTTTTGTGGAGGAACTGTTTTGCGTCGAGGAGCGCGATTTGAACGGACAGGAACTGCGAGGTCATCACAGCAAACGACATCGGAACAAGACCAAGAAGAAGCAACGAAAACAACAACACGATAAGGAAACGAACGGACGTACCAAACAGGAACGACGAGAAGGACGACGACGACGGCAAAAAAGTCGATCGGAGGAAGAAAATGAGAATGATCCATCATCACCGTCGGAGGTTCCACGATTACCTATCAAATTCATGGACGAAAACGAGAGAACAAGTTTTGGTAGCATGGAAAGTTCCGTATCCGTCGAGCAACAGGACCAACAAGGCAAACGTGCCAATTCGCAATCGGGCTGTGAAGAATTGTCTCAAACGGAATCGGAAAGTGCCAGCGATTACAACAACAACAACAACAACAACAACACCCAAAATAGTGCAGACGATACGAAAAAGAAACTCTCTTCATCGGATGTTATCCACGACGATCCTTCCAAATGGAACATGTCGGAACGGGAACAGAAGATACTAGAACGATTGACCAATGCCGAAGCGGTCAATCAATTGTTGGTGACGCGAGAAACTCACGAATGGAACAACTTTCTCGAAAATGCTACGCTGCTCGACGAAATTCGCAAGGATGTGAATCGGACGCATCCACACTTGTATTTTTATTTGGAACCTCAACAGCAGTTGGGTGCACGGCGGTACGGTGCCCTCGAACGAATTTTGTTTGTCTGGGCCAAACTAAATAAAGGAGTACGTTATTTGTTTTCCCCTCTCGGGTAGTGTCGAGACTATTTTATTGATCATTGTTTGTGCCGCATTACTCTATTTACCTCTAACAGCTGGTGTCCGTTTCAACGCAAACGCAAACTTCAGGTTCGGTATGTGCAAGGGATGAACGAAATTGTGGGCACCCTCTACTACGTGCTCGCGAATGATTTCAACGATGAATGGGCCGATCACGCAGAAGCGGATACCTATATTTTGTTTAACATTATACTGTCAGAAATGAGAGATTTATTCGTTTCCGACATGGACACGGCTGATACCGGCATCGTAGGACGAATCGAAAACATGCACAATCTATTGCAGCTGCACGATCCCCAGGTCAAGGCGCATCTGGATGATTTGGGCATTGATGCTTCCTACTACGCGGTGCGATGGTTGACAACGCTGCTGTCACGAGAATTTTTGTTGCCCGATACCATTCGCTTATGGGATTCCATGTTCGCCTCGACGCACAAAGAGAACTTTCTGCGGTATGTGTGCGTGGCAATGGTGCTGAAGATTCGAGACGATTTGTTAAAGTCCGACTTTGGTGGGTGCCTGGAACTTCTGCAAAAGTATCCGTCCTGTAGCATGGATGATTTGCTAGATTCGAGCCGTGCCCTGTGGATTTACGAATCTCAAATTACCATGGCTTGTCTCAAGGGGGGATTGACGCTGCATCAAGCCCTGCAAGCTATTCCACCACCGGACAAGGTCATTATGGCGTTTGGCTTGCATGGTGGCGTTGCTTTGACCAACAGAGAGCAACTGGCAGAAGCAGGATCTCATGCAAAGGAAGCTGTCAAAAATAATGTTGAGCGAGCACGGCAGGGAATGCAGAACCTGTCAGTAGCAGGACAAGGAATCTTGGGAGGGGCAAGGAGGTTCATCCAGAACAGAGCTCAGCGAGCTAACACTGAAGGAGATGAACAACTGGAGCAAGAGGAGGTGCCTCGTGTTCCTCGACTAGGCCCTTTCCGGAATTTCTCCTTTGGTAGGTCCACAAGCGCTCCCATTGAGAATGAAACTTGTACCGGCGAAGGTTCCACTGAGCTTGACGGATAAGGAATCTAAATCAATAAGACCTCACGTTTCATTGACGACGAGCATAATCTTTTTCTTTTTACAAGACAATAGTGGTGTTTGCCGCACATTCTTTTACTTGGCCGTGTATGTATTGCTGATCGCATCTATTTCTTTTTCCGAGCCTATCTTGTTTGCAAGTCGTAGATGAGTGTCCCTGTGACACGATGAATTTTCAAATGCATTCCTGGACAAAAAGATAAATATTCAAGACGAACAATACCATCTTTTTGCCGCATCTGTAGAGTCAAAGGGAAACGATTGTGCAATTTTTATCCAATAAGTGAACACAACGCCCGATTTTGGTTAATTGCAATTCAAAATACAAAACGAGCAAGTTCAGAAGGTCGGAGAGTCTACACAGTTGTGCAGACAATTCAGAATAAACCTATGTATGTGCTAAGTAATTTACCAAACGTGATTATTGCACGTGTTGTGGTTGCGTGAAATAGGAATGCTGTGCAACTTGCTCAATGGTAGGCCTTTGTGAAGGATCCAAGTGTAAACACCTATGAATCACGTCTCGTAACTGTATGTCAGCTACCTCTTGAATGTTCAAACCGCCTGTATTTTTTAGTTGCGTAGCAATTGCCTCGTGGTCTTTTTGACCTTCAAAGTAATGTTTACCCGTTGCCATTTCGTGCAACAATACTCCTAAACTCCAAATATCGAAGTGATAGTCAACGGGCATTTGGCTCGCTTTCCCCTGCAAGAATCGAATGGCCAATTCGGGAGGGGATTGGCGGGGGGTGTAATCGAGAGGAGTGCTCCCGTGGGGAACGGCAGATTCTACATCAATCCCTTTGACGGTCGTAAGAGTATTTTGTGGATGACGAGCTGACCCGCCTTGCTCTTCAAAGAATACTACCAGGTTTTGGCTTTTAAGGTCGGTCCATACCATTTGTTTAGAATGCATATCTCGGAGGCATTGTACGGCGGTCCAAGCAATATTTCGCAGTTCAGGCTCCTGCAAGGCGCCGTATTTATTGAGGTATTGCTTTAAATCTCCTGCACCTTTTTCCATGACCAACGCTGCATTGCCGTGGAGAGGCTCACAGTTCAGGCCGTTTTGGCCATCGAAGTAGCATTCTTCCATGTACGTGTGTGCTTCGACAAACAAGTCATCGTTCAAAGCATCGAAATTGACTAGTTCCTGTTCCAATGCTTCATTATCTTGAGAAAACTTAATGACAACGGGCTCTGCAGTTGGATTGTCCTTTTCGTGAGCAGTAAAGATACTACTCTTGCCAGAGGGGCTGATAGATCCTTCATCTAGAACGTACTGGTCATTCACAACGCTCCCTTGCATGACCCTGTATTCATTTTCACTTTTTCGCTCGCTTAGTAAGTTGGTGGGAATTCTCGCTGCCGAAAATACTTCTCGATTGGTCAAAGCTGGACCTGGACCTGGACGCAACACCCACGCCCATGCGAACCCATAGGATAGCGTTGAAACCAGGGAAAAAAGGCTGAATTGAAATACCATTGTTTCTCTTTTTTCTAGAAAGCAATGAATATGCTTTCAAAATCAATGTTCCAGAAGTGCTAGTGAAGAGCAGGCGTTGTGTTATCGTTTTGTATTGTATCTTGCACTACGTGTCGTTCTAAAGAACTTCGTGGAGTTCGTCTCGGGAGAAGATTCGGAAAGAAATCGATTTGTGACACCAGATGTCTAGAACTCGACCGCCTGACGTTCTGACACTACCCACGTTGTACGGGTATGGTAGAGTAAAAGTCACGTTTTATTCGCACAACATCCCCATCGCTATTGCAGAGGTATTGCCAGTCTACTATCATACCAAACAGTAACAAGATTACTGTAGTAGTCTAGTCGCGCAACTTTTGAAAAACAGGTAGGCGGGAGGTGTCCTATGCCGTCTCAACCAGAGAAACCTTTTCTTACATTGCTGCGTTGCCTTAGGCCGACCCTAGACTCCGCATGGCTAGCTCACCAAGGATACTTAGTAATTCAAGTGTCACTTACTTACAGTGATCGCATGTTGTCATCTATTTTATCTGAATATCTGTAACAACCAAATGGCCAAATTCGTACCCCTTGTCGTCCAAGCAAGGCAACGCCTTCGTCATGTCCCATGTTTCGCCGCTTTCACTATTTTTTGCAGCCTTGGAATGCAACAATCGCCTGACGGAGCAGATACAATGACCCATCTCCTGGTGCTTACCGCTTTTTTCCCAGTCCCAGAGCGAAATACGAATCGGCTTGTCAATATCACGGCCGCAAAGATTTTGCAAATTCAAAGACATTGGCCTCCAAGAGGGATTTAAATGGTCCATGATCACCTCGGATCCTTCAAATGTTTGCCAATGGATGCCATCAGGGTACAAGACGGGCGTTTCTACAACGAAGAAAGGATCGCTCGCACCGAATAGTCCATTCATGCTCACCATTGCAACACCTTCCAAGCTCAGCACCAAAAGGGAGGATATGTTGAGTTGCTTTGGATCAAGAAGGCTTACAGCGTCGTCTTGAAATAGTTCGACCTTCGCGACAAACACATGGCCAAACTCCCCTTCCCGATCCTCGCACTGAATGACAAAAGCCTGGGAAACATCTTTGTTTTCGGGTTGCGCAGAGCGCAGAAGTCGATTGGCGGTGGTCAAAAAGCTACCCATTGGCTGATGAATTCGACTATCTTCCCAATCAAAGAAGGAGAACTTGATAGGTTTGTTTGGATTCATCTGGCACAAGAGATCCAAGTGAATGCTGGCAGGCTTCCACTTTGGGTCGAGACTATCCAGCACATACTCCGAGCGATGAACGACCTGCCATACAATCGCTCCGTCTGGTGTTTCGAGAGGCGTCTCGGCTTGCCAAAATGCATCTGCCTTTCCAAAGCCAAATAAGCCATTCATTGGAGCTAAAGAGTGCGCTTCCAACGTGAAGCGAACGGCCGAGTTTGTTTTAGGACCGTCCCAGCTGTTTCCACATACCGACTTGGAAGTCAGTGGCGGAGTATAAATGTGGGCTTTTAGGACTGCAATTTCCCCCATTTCTCTGCCCTCATGATCCAGATAGAGCTTTCTGTCAATTTTGTATTCGCCGTTCACCTTGTCCGCTTTTCTCTCGAGTAGTTTGTGAACAGAAGTCACAACGGATCCTATTGGATTATGTTCCTTCTTGTCTTTAACATCGTAAATACAGATACGAATTGGCTTGTCCAGGTTCCGCTGACAGATCAGATCCATATTAACCTCCACGGTATCCCAAACTGGGTGGCGACTTTTTTCGACTTTATTAGATCGTACCAAGTTGTGCCACAAGGCTTGTTGTCCCAGCTTCATGGGTCCTTCAATGGCAAAAAAGGCGTTGCTGCATCCTTCCCACTCAATGTCAAACCCAGCCAATTTCAAACAAAGCACGGAATGTTCTTTCATATCTTTCTGGATGTGTTCTTGTGCAGTAGACCTTAACCTCGATCTCTCCCGGTGATCTTTGTTGCGCTCAATGTCACGATCTCTGTGATTCATATCTTTCTGTTTGTGCTCTTGTGTAGTAGACTTTAACCTGGATCTGTCCCGGTGATCTTTATTGCGCTCGCTGTGATGATCTCTGTGATGATGTCGGCCGTGGTCTCTAACATGCTCCCGATGATCTGCACGTTTCTTCCCTTCTCTGGCTTTCTCGTTCATGGGGCTCAAAGATCTACTCTTGCTTTTTGGTTTCCCAGTAGTTCCACTGTCTGCGATCTTATTTGTGATAACGGCAGGAGAATTTTTGAGCTTAGCTGCAGGATTGGTGGTAACATCTGCAACAGTCGCAGAACGACAATGGATCCCATCTGTTCTCACCTTGTGCTTCGGAGGGACAGACCTGGTCGTTTTGGTACGATTATCGTGGGATCTGCTTTCTTCATTTTCACTTCGGGATCTATATCTCTCCTTATTATTATCTGCGTTCTTCCATCTGTGAGATTTTTCTCTTTGGGCCTACTCGGTCTTTCCTCATTTTCCGCCATTTTCTGCAGGATTTGTTCGGGTCGGGGAGAGTTACCGGAACGATTAGTTCAATACTTTCGTCTTCTTGCGTTGTTTCCTATTGCAATGCGTGTGCTATCTATTAGTACTAGGTATGAAATTACTGTATTGGGCCTCGTGTTCGGATAAGGCGACAAAGAGGTCGATTCGCCTACCAGGGTACGCGCTCTGCGCTATGCAGTCTTTTCCACTGAAATCGATGTCACGCGAATCACTGTCCTCGGAGTAATAATACAGTAAGAAAGAAGCAAGTCCCTACTACCTGATAGTAGTAGTAGACTACCTGGAACCAGTAGTAGACTACCACCATACCAGCACGCTACTAATAGCTGGTATTCTACTCTCCTACTAGTACTATAGCTAGTCTACTGGGAGGATTTGGATAAAAAATATGGAAGTTGGAAGTTGAGGAAGTTGCTTTTCGCCCCTAAGTATTGCTTATGTGGAACACATTTCGAGCCCCTCTCAACCTATGTGGAGGCACATCGACTTAAGTTGCACAAGGTTGGAAGGTCTACTTAACATTCAGACATGACGTGTTGGATTACTTAGAAGTACCCAAAATTACTTAGACTTCTGCGAGTACACCTAATTTTTATAGTAGTACCGCCATATCATATATATATATTTTATTATCCACAACCACAAGTAGTGGTGTATCCAACAAGTATCTCCTGGCAATGAGCAGATACTAAGAGGATGGATAGTAATACTAACTCCTCAGCAGCGGACGAGACGGACAAGGAAGGCGACAATGTCCCTGTGAACTTGCAGCAGTTTCAACAGGCCATGTTTCCACTGGCTTACCAGCAATACTCAAGATCTCAACAGCATTTGTCTCAACCCATGAACCTGTTCGGAAACTTCCATGGCAACTACAATCCATACTATTCCCAGCAACAAACCAGCACAACAACGGGAAGCCAACCTGCAAGTGCCCCTCCATTTCTTCCTCCTATGACGATGGGTGGTGAGAGCAGCAGTGGTGGTGACTACAAGTATTAGTACTGCAGTACTCCGCCGGAGGACAGGCAGTACTCGTAGTCTTTTAGTTTTGAAACACTGTCCTTAACAAAACCTTAACCGTAATCTCTTTGCTTCGCACTTCCGGCGATTGAATTATGAAAAAGCAAAGTAATAACGCAATATGGCAGGCAGGTAAAGCGTACTTGTACTCGTAGTAGAACTAATAGCGTAGTTGGGAATACACCTGGTAGTGAACAATCAAACAATTGATGCCCAGAGTATCCACGACGTAGGGTAGCTTCTAAACAGAATTCCGAATTTCAGAATCAACTCTCAGCGATAGACGACCCGAAGACATTTTGCATAAGGTGCACCTCTCCTATCGCCTTCAATCATGACAATGAAGTCATCTCTTTTCTGTTCTACAAAATAGAACCCAAAAGCGAACAGGTAGGGTTCGTTGGTGCTTCCCTTTGACTTTGATTTTTTATTAAAAGCAATCTATTTTTGTTTTGGTTTGGTTTCGTTTAGTTTGGCGATAACATTGGTGCGCACCAATCTCATGCTCATCGAATCCCACAAAATATACAATGAGATAGGTTAGCCAATCGTAAAAAAGGGGAGACCAAGACTCCCACCATTACAGGTATTGCAAGCCTCTTTTATTGTAGATAGCTCGCTAGTCGAGTAGCTATTTGTAGCAAATATAATTCGTCTCAAGTATTCCGTAGTGCTCTATTATTAGAGCGAACTGCTAAGAAATAGACTGGGATTTTAGTTCGCTTGCATTCAGTAGTATTTTTTACTAGTACTTCACATAGCTGTCTATGTATTCCTAAGTGCGGTGTGTGCGAAATGCGAGTAGGTAATATAAAATACTGTATTGTTTACTTTAGACATGCAAGTAGTTGTATTCGAGTAGCATTTTTTTGAGGCAGAATAGAAATGTAGTAGATGGTTCCCCCCCCCCTAGATTTCAAAATTGTGTGCACAGTAGTAGGAAAGTATAAGTAGTTAGGCCTGCTTGGCAGTGGGAGATTGTGGCGTAGGAAGCACTGTGCAGGCCGCTGCTTGTCCACTGCACGGCATATCGCTGGCAGTAAAGGATGGGTACTGCCAGTAGACTGGTGACAATGATTGTGGCTCTGTCGAGTAGGAATAATAATAATTGGAATATGTTGTAGGAGAGGCAATGCGCAACCGTTTGGGCGAGGGTGGACAGGGTGGCAACTGAGGTCGTTCATCACACCTCTCATATTGCTCCTCCTCTTCTTCAAGAACATCGTCCAAACGACGAATGGGAGACGGAGTGCAGCAACGCAAGTGCTTGCTAGAGGATGTGGGAGTATTACTGGTGGTAGTGGCCGCATGTTTGCGTTTCTTGTATGGGAGCGTAGAGTTTGCTGGAGATGATTCTTTAGATTCTTTGATTTCTTCTTCATGCTGCTGCTGCTCGTGCTCGGCCTTTTGTTCTTGTTTCAGCTTACTCTTTTTCATCATGGCGGCATAGTATCGTTGAATATGCACTGGATGGATGTATTTTCCGGATTGCTGGTCAAAATACATGTCTTGTTCTTCCGTAGCATTGCGCCACTGACAGGCATCAAAGATATATTCGGTAGTATTCCGCATGGCATTTTGCTTGATATCCTTGAGCGAACCCCAGAGGGTGCGTTTGAGCGAGGTCGTATAGTCCTTGTGCGACGGGATTCGAACGACTTGTACCGTCGATTCAAAGTGCACACCCTTGACCTTCTCGTTGGTGTTGCCACTGGAAGCAACGGTGTTGCCATCGTCCGGCAGAGGCTTACGTGCTGCTCGTGACTTGCCACTGCGTCGCAGTGGGACGTGTGTCGTGGTAGATCGATCCAATCGACATCCAAAGAAAATACTCATTCGACGAGATGACGAGCCATCATGCCCATGATGGTAGGGATGTTGTGGTAGAACCATTTGAGAAGGTCGTGGTTGCAACATCCTGGAAGCAGAAGGTGTCTGCAAGGAAGAGGAATCGCTTTTTAATGATGATGATGGCGACCGCAAGGATGGTAGAGGTGGCTGAGAAGATGCAGGAGGTAAGAACATATGTTTCAAAGAGGAGCGCCGAGCACGAGCAGCATCTGGCGACAAAAGTGTCATAGTATTGCTGCCACTTGTACCGGAATCTGCTTCAGCTGATGCAAACGTATTCGACAGACAACGAAAGACACGTTTGTCGTGATGTTGGTTGGTTTGTTGACGTTCAGAAGTAAGATGATCGAGTTGCTCGACAGTCCGAAAGCGTCCAGGGGAACGTTGTTGCTGGTTTTGTTGGTTTTTTAAGTTGTCCGATGATGATGATTGATCTTGAAGCATGCTGCTACTGGTTGGTTTGATATCCTTGTGGACCTTGCCGGGTATTACAATTATACTCGTAGTAGTCGTTGTCATTTTGATTTTTTTGTCTGTTGTTTAAGTTATGAAAAGAGTTGGAGTGAATTTATTGTCGTTGCTTATCAAGAAGCTTCAGATTTTGGTATTGCACGCCGGCACCGATCTTGTCCGCTAAATTTTCAAACCACCCAATGCTAATAAAGGCCTTTAACAGGTGACACGAGTGGCGATAATTTTTGGGTGCTGCTTGATGACCTCAGTACCACTTCAGTACCATATTCCGAATAGTGCCAGGTAGGCTCAACACCGCACAGGTTCGTCAAAAAAAGGACACTGCTTGTTGGCACGACTTATCCACGATACCAGGATTGTTCTTGCCGGTGTATTTTCTCTCCAAATTCTTGTTGCTTCACATTAGTAGACTACTAGTCTACGAATAGGTTTTACTTGAGTAGTATGGTGCATATCGTCTACAGTACATACCAGGTACTTGGTAAAATAAATAATAATAATAATAGTATATCTAGGTCGTGATAACCAGCGCACCGAATCGACTGAACCGGCACGATGGTGCTCACTCTGTCCCGGGTAGCGATGAGTTCCGATTGTCAAAGTAACTTTGGCGGTGATTCTAGTAAAATTGTGCACAGTGTAGCAGACCAACTATTTTTATTCATTGAAACGATTGCATACAGCACACTATGATCGAGTAAAAATTGTACGACTCCACATTGTAAATATTCCAATACGCATTTTTCTTTCAGGTAATCAACCACGCGGGCATCTCGAGCAGTCGGTGTCGACGATGCTACAAGCTATTTCATCACTGCTAATCGCGGAGTTAATATGTGATCAGCAGAATCATGCTGGTCGTGTGGCACGCCAACATTGTCCCCAAGTCACTTCTTATTGCAGCTGTTCAATGCTTTTGATAACCACCACCCCCTTGTGAGCTTTCCTGTCAGCAACAACTCGTCATCATCCTAATTTTCTGGCGCTCCGACTAAAATTAGACGAGTGATTCAGGCAGCTCATCACAAGCTAATAATATCCTCTACTAGTAGGCCTACTAGAGCTAGACTACCACTAGCTACTAGAATGATACTACCCTACTGTACTTGTAGCCAGCAATTCCAGTGAATATCATTCGTAATATTTGATTATGCTAATTACAATTGTGACCGTTTCACGGGACTCGCTCGTGATTTGGTGTGTTCATTGAAGGATAAGGCTACTACTCCTACTAGTAGTAAAGTCAAGCGGTCAGGTGCAAGACTCCTTGGTTCTTATTACTGGAGTATTTTTTAACCAACTACTACAGTACCAGTACTGTGGATAGCTAAAAATAATACAGTAAAAATGCGCATACTCGTGTAGCTAATAGTAGTAGCAGCTGTGCAGATTGCAGATCACAAGCCAGCCAAACAGTTCCTATCATTACAAGCAAAACCATACAATAATGACAATAGAAGGTTCCATCACCAACACTTCTTGTGAACCTTTCTGTTTGGCCCAAAGTACGGATATCCAGGGAGATGGAAACTTCCCCCAAGGTTGTTCCTTTAGTCCGGATGGACTTTGTATTGCAACAACCACAGCAGCAGATGCTACGCTGCGTCTCTACAATACTGTCACCACAGAGTCAGACCAAGCCATTACTGCAGAAGAAAAAGCAGAAACTACAACACCTAAGGAGTGGAAGACAGCGTTATCTTCGACTGTCGTTGGCGATACTATTCGCTGTTACGATTGGTATCCAAAAATGCAGTCGTCGGATCCGGCGACTTGTTGCCTGTTAGCCACAGGACGAGATCAACCTGTCCAACTCATCGATGCATACACTGGTCAACGACGGGCGACATACAGTCCTGTGAATCGTATGGACGAAATGGAATCTCCGACCTTGGTCAAATTTTCACCGCACGGAGATAAAATTGTCACTGCAGGATATCGCACCGATCGTATGATTCTATTGTTTGACAGTTCCCGTCCCGGGAAAAGTGGATGCCGATTGCAATTGGGCAAGACCAAGCGGTCCAGTGATGGACAGAAGGGCTTGGTTTCGGCATTGGCCTTTAATCATTCGAGTGATGCTGTAGCACCCAATTCATTATTGGCAGTGGGTACGTATGCACCAGGGACAATTTACATGTACGATTTTCGACAAGGGTGTCAACAACCAGCCGGAACAATTTGGAATGGTTCGTGTATCGTTGGACACGGCAAAAATCATCATTCCAAAAAGCGAAAATTTCATTTTGAAAGTGCCAATGAAAATAATATGGCAGAGGATGAAACAATAAGTGGTGGAGACATGTTTTCTGCTGCCGAGAGCAAGTGGTACAGTCGACGAGTGCAACGCGGGATTACACAATTGGAATTTGATGCGCAAGGACTGCTGTACAGTGCCAGTCGTAATTCGGACGCTGTACTTGTTTGGGATGTTCGAATGCTTTCGGGACATGATGACTTGGAACATTTGCCGGTACGGGGATATGCAAGCTACGCCGCAAATATGCAGACAAACCAGCGCATGGAATTTGCCTTGGATAGCGTCTCGTCACGATTGTGGGTAGGGGGTTGTGATGATGGAAACGTTTCTGTGTACGATACTGCCAGTGAGAGCTCTCGCAGCGGCAGCGGCAAGCCAGTGCAGACGTTGACCGTGACAAGTTGTGGTCTGGGAGATGCCGTGAATGGTCTCTCGTATCATTCCGGTTATGATATGCTGGCCGTGGCAACTGGATCACGTCGATTTCCACCAGAGGGAGCTTACGATGAGGACGATAACAGTGTTGCTAGCAATTGTCCACCTGGTTCCTTACAGTTGTACAAGTGGAACAGCCCTCAAAATGCTGTGCTGGATGAGAGCTAGCTGATTGGGCCGCCGACACATCTCAATCCCAAACGCTTATTCCTCAACACATCTATCGACCAAATTGATCAAGTTGGAACAAACGTTTGAATGAAAATGTATAATATTATAAAGTTAGCAGAAAACTGGGACGCTTCTGAAGACGCCACGGTCTAATTTTCTCATGGCAGAAAAACGATCCTGAAACATCGAATCCACACTTTCATGCGCCCGTTTATTTCTTGCTGCGAAAGAATCCCTTCTTCTTGCCCTTTTTACCTGCCATGTGATCCGCAAGTTCACCCAATCCCAGGGCCTGCGCCATAGCTGCAAGCTCTTGCTTTTCGTCTGCTTTCATTCTTTTGCACTTTGGTAAAGTGCCCATCTGGACATATTCCAGGCACTTTTCGAACGAGTCGGGAGAAAAGGAAGCATCCAGGCGGTAGGCAGAGGCGTGGATACGTTGCCATGGAAGGCGAGCCAGTTTTTGAAACTCTAGGGGGTTCATGACAAAGCTGTTGCCAGAAACTTCAAGTTGCACATCAGCTTCCGTCGACGGGGCTAACGAGAACTGCACCATGGGGTCCACGCTGACAAAGGAACCAGATGCCGATGCCGAATAAGAGGAGTAGGAATCATCGTGCGATGAGGGGTCCATTGAGGAAAAGTCTATGAGGAGATCGTCTTTGGGTGCCATCTTTGGAAGTATGGTTTGTTTTGTGTTTGCTGTAAGTTAAATAGTTGAGCGAAAGGAATTAAGAATCCAATGATAGAGAAATGCAATATCCTTTCGTTGGGATAATTTGTGCTTTCTTCGATTATATGCCACTGGCAACAACAGCGTGCGTTGTGTTTGTTTTATGAATTTGTGAGAAAGATTCACGATCAATGTGTGTGCTTCACTTGAAATTCGAAGTGCTGCCGCCAAATCTTTCCTCTAAATCATTGCATCGAAAACCTTCCGATCGCCACGCTGTATAGGAAAATTAGTTCTCGTATTAAGTCAAGCCTGTGACTGGATACTCCATAAGACTCGATCTCCGTGAAAATTCTTTCTTTTTTCTGCAGTGGCGAAAGAGCAAGACGGAGTTGCGGCGGCCAGAAAGCGGAACAGATAGTCTAGTAGTTAAACTGATCAACTCGTGCGTGGCTTTGCGCTTCACTGGAAAAAAGAGCAGTGCTCATATTGGGTACGAGTACTCGTACTCGTACTCCGTAGTACAGTGCTGGGGTATCTTCTTTGCCAGCTAGAGTAGTCTACTGTATCATTAGCTATATTCCTGAGGCAAGCGACAACTTTGCTCGCCGTGAAACATAGAGAGGTTTGGGAGACAGTCAACTGCGTGCATATGATGTGAAACTACCTGCAATTCAGCCTGGTTCTCGATGCAGCCACCATGAAAACCTCTGTCATTATTCTGTCAAAACAAGAAGCCTGCAGTTCAGTTTTACAACTTCATTTCAGTTGTGACATGTGCGTGTTTGGGTCGCATGCAACAACACAAATATGTACAATGTTAGAGATCTTGCAACTTGCAATCAATGCGCAAAACAATCGAAGAATAAAAGAAATACTTGACCTGTCTGTTGCATTTTTTCTTTCCTCTTTCATGCAATTAAATAGCAGCAGCGTAGTAACCTTTAGTTTTATCTTCTATTTACTCTCAATGATTAGGTCTGCATACTTATCGGACTTTGCCACAATATCCATATTCAAATCATCATTGGCAGCCACCTTTTTTTCTGCTCCTTCCCTTCCCGGACCCCACGTCTTCACCTTTAAGTCATTCCAAGTCTTCAAACTACGCTGGATCAGTCGTTCTCGTTGCTCCTCCCGGCTTGGACACCGTACAAGCCATTTTTCATCCCACAACTCCTGCAAAGGTTCCCATCGTGGGTCGTCTTTCGACAAAAGATATAATCCTTCTACCAATACAACTTTGTGATGCGATAATAAGGACACGCCTCCGTTGACCGGATCTGATATTTCTCGACAGTAGGTAGGCAATTCCCCTGTCCTCTTTTCTTTTGCCATTTTTAGCAGCTCATAACAAAGTTCGGCGTCCATCGTCCAAGGGGCACCTCTCCGCAACAAGTAAGTTGCTGCATCCGGGGGATCCATTTCTCGTAATCGTTCTTTGGAATAGTGAAATCCATCCATAGGAAGTACTACACAAACTTTCTTGTCACTGTCGACATTTTGGTTCAACCGTTTTGCTACCTCGGTGGCCGTTGTCGTTTTTCCCGAACCAGGCCCGCCAGCAATGGCGACCCAATATTGGCGCTTGCTGTCATCGGAGGGTACTTTTTCTTTTAATCTAACAGCCAATTTGTCGTACGTAATTTCCATGGGGTAATCGGAGAAAATCAATGGATTTTTAACATCATTATCTTTGGAACTCTTGCCCGATGTTGTTGCAGGGCTTGACGATGAAAAGGCCAACGAAAGCATCACTTGAAAGCACGAGAAAGTGACGACGACAACAACAACCAACACTGTGGTTCGACGAGAAAGTGGAGTATGCTGTATCATGAACGACTACAGACAGCGCAGAATTCGATATTCTTTACCAGTTGTGCGATTGCTGATGAAGAAGCTCCTCATTATTATCAAGTGTCAAGGTGTGTTGCTGGAGTTGGAGATTGGAGATTAAGAGAGCGCAAATCTCATCGTATTTTTTGCTTTTTTACAGAGTTCATCCCTATTCCTTTCCAAGACATCAGAGAAGAGCACCCTACGTATGGCAGAATTTCTTTGTAAGGGTTATAGAGATTTTTGACCCACCGTGGTTATTTTACATAACACAAATCTTTTAGTTTCTCTATTGTAGCATTTGCAGTACTGTTTAGCTAAATATTATGTAACACGTTTTTTTGAATCATGTAATTTTTAACAGAATGTCAGTTATCATGCATGTCACCCTTTCTATTTACACAAAATTTATTTTAATAGGTTACTCAGATCGGTTCTGACTATCTTATTTAGTCTATTCTTTCATACCAACACATTTCTGATTACTGGCTGTCCATCTCATGCATCATCTAATTGTATTGGTTTCTTTGTTCCAATGATGGATATCAATTGCCTGTTATGACTTATTATTCTATTAATTGTTTGTTGGTTTCGAAGAACAATAGAAGGAGGAATGAGTAGTAGGATGGCACCAAGTGGATTACTTGTTGTCCCTGCTGTTTACTATTTCCTGGTATTTTCATGTAACTTGTTCATGTATTAAGGACTTCCTCATCATGAGTAGCAGCAATTCTGATGTTATATGTCAATTTTGCAACCGGACTTTCTCTGCTCGGAGATACTACCTTTGTCACTTCAAGTATAAGAGTAATGTAAGGTGTAAGAATCTCTTTTATGGGTTGTCGAATAACGAGGTACCATCTAATCTCCCACAGAAACGGGCTATGGAAGATACAAGTGACTTGTGTAATAACGCTAGCAACCACAACTATTTGGGTGATGCCAATGTTACTGGATCACCGGATTCTTTGCACCATGGTAACAGTTCTTGTGTTAACGTTACCTTGGATTCTCCCATTTTTTATCCTGATCCTGATGATGATGACGTCTCCATCGATTCTTGTGGAAATACTCAAGATGATCATACTCCAACAACAAGCACCACCTTCAATTCCTTTGTAAACGATGATATGTTTGAATCCAACACGACAAACACGAGCAACGATTCCTTTGTAAATGATGACATGGGAACCTATAACGACAATATACATGAAGCAACCTTCGGGGATACAGAGATATTGGAGGACTTTCACAAGTACTCTCAGGATTCCTACAAGAATCGATGTTCTCTTACTGCTGAAGACTGTGCCGGTATTGAGCTTCTGGAAGTATTAGCCAAAGCTCGGGCACCATTGAATTTGTATGACTTTATTTACAAGTGGCAATGGCAAACGAATATACTGGTCTCATCCTGATACTTTGCACAGTTCTTCGTTGCTATGCGGGCCGCCGCCTACTTCTTGATGAGTCTCGTGGCAATCAAAAGAAGATGTTGGGACAGATTCATCAAATTAGAAATTGGATAATGTTGTTGGAAACTATGTTACAGTGGGAAGCCTGGCTAAAGCAATCAAGTATTTCTGTATTTGAAATACACAGATTTGAGGTGAAGGTAAGGGAACTTATGACTCTTGAGAAAAACATCGGTCAAAGGAACACAGGAATGAAGTTCCGTACCTTCAATTTTCATGCATCCTTGCATGTTGCAGATGATATAATGAATTTTGGTGTCCCAAACCATGTGAATACTTCCACGGATGAGAGTCAACATAAACCCGATAAGACAGCAGCAAAGCGGACTCAAAGGCGTCCCAAAACATTTGACAAACAATGTGCTGACAGAATACATGATATGAGGGTGGTTGAGCATGGTTTGCAGGAAATTCGTGATGGTGGACAGAAATGGTGTTATTACCAAAAAATTAAAGAGATGGAAATGCAATATAAAAGCAGGAACAAACCAAAATCCAGTACATTAGTCACAGAAACCGGCGACATAGATGATGTTTCTTCGGAATCTTCCGTTGGAGATCAGAATGATGATGACGATGCTGAGGACGACTTGTACTCCATGTATTCTGACACTGACATGTCGACCGTACTTCCCGTACCAACTGAGGCTGACATCAAAAACAGTGGTGTTCATTGTCGTTTTTTTTATTGCAATACTCAGGATAAATGGGTTTACACAGTTAAGTCACGAATGTTAAACCGAGATAAATTTCAACTGGGAAGGGATCTTCAAGCATTCCTGGTTGATTTATCAGATGTTGTTGTTGCTGGAACAGAGGCCAGTAGCATTTCTATCGATCTCTTTACAGAACACAAGCGCTTTGACCAAATTTACAGAGGGTCTCCCCATTATCGGGGTTTGCCTTGGCGTGATTGGGCCATGATAAACTGGGGGAATGGTGTAATTAAACCCGGACAAATTTGGATATTTGTTAACTTGCAGAATATTCCAGAGGACAGTTTTCATGACAGGGGGAATTACGCAATTATCGAGTCATCAGATCCAAATCCCGATGTAGAGGAAAGGAGACTATCCCAGATCTTGCAATCATTCTTGAAAGAAACAAAGACAAGTAGTGACGGTGGTCCCAACAAAAGACGGTTTTATCTGGTTCCCGTATCATGCATCCATTCTCCTATTTGCATGATACCAGACCATGGAAATCCCAATTCGTCGGCTTATTTGAAGTTGTCACCCAAAAGGGAGTGGTCTAAAATGTTCAGCAATTGGTTGGAACAGGAACATTCACGTGAATTTCCAAGAGACCAACCCTCAGAACCTGGTTAAAAAATAGTTATAATCTACGTGTTGAAGTACAAGATTTATCTAGGTATTTGATCAATTTGTATTTTCATTTTTACTATTAATTCTGACGTATTTTTTACCTATTCCCTGACCAATAATACACAATCATTTGGCAAATTAGACCATCATGGAACATGTTAAATTTTATCATTATTCTTAGAAGGACCAACAAGATACTAAAACGAATCTTTTTTTAGTTGCTTCCGTACTTGGTCAACCACTGACTGACTGGTTATCCAGTGCCAGTGATAGGTCGAGCATCATATTACCATGCTTTTAACAGTGTGCTGCTGAACCATTCACCGACGTTGGAAGGCCTTTAGGATTTTGGTACTTCACCGATAACTCGGTCGCGACCGACTTAACCTACCGGTTATCCAGTGCCAGTGATAGGTGGAGCATCATTTTACCATGCATTTAACCGTGTGCTGCTGAACCATTCACTGACATCGGAAGGCCTTTAGGTTTTTTGTTACTTCACCGATAACTCGGTCGCGACCGACTTAACCTACCGGTTTTCCAGTGCCAGCGCAAGGATGAACACACTTTAAGCGTGCTTTTAACTAGCAGGTGTTCTTCCTTTCGTCGACACCGGAAGGC
>Ga0100402_1001981_pt1 | contig 23334 bp, 19 predicted proteins | sample CryGeyme20150102_FD_80419 | JGI IMG/M metagenome (GOLD analysis project Ga0100402, IMG submission 80419) | Groundwater microbial communities from Crystal Geyser aquifers in Utah, USA - Crystal Geyser metaG 2015-0102 | ecosystem: Environmental > Aquatic > Deep subsurface > Groundwater | place...
GATTTCTCCCGATGTGTTCCTGTTTCTGAGTGGGAGACGGGATGGGGCATTTCGGGTCATTCCGGTGACGTCGGATTCGGGTCTCCTTGTCTCACGTTCCCTTCGGCTGGCTCTGAAAAGTTATTATTCGCAGGCGTGTTCTGGACTCCAATCATATTATTTTATTAGCTATCATTCTTGCCGTGGCTCTTCTAACAAAATAAATAAATTTGACAACCACACAACAACACAACACAAAATAATAATAATAATATTAATAATAAGGATAAAGCAATTACAAACGGGGCTCGTAGAAACTACAATCAACAATCAACAAGAGCAAAATCAGATAAAAAGAACAGCTACAGAAAATAACCAAGTAGTATGAATGACCAACACGAGGAGGATCTTCCTGTAGCGATGCCTCTGATGGCAGGCTTCTTTGGCGGCAACGATCTGGATCACAACGACGATAACGATGAAGCCGAGTGGGACAACATACATCATCATGTCGTCGCCAACGCCCACATCATACCAGACGACGACACGGAAGAAGCAAGACGTCAATTAAGTGCTACTTCGTATTTGCATGGCATGATACAAGATCCAGAAACAGCGTGTTCCTATCTGCTGCGACAACAACGGTTAGGATGTCACCAAGTAGTCGAGCGCATTCGGCAAGCTCCAGATGATGTCTTCTTTGTCGAACGCAACGGACGGACACCACTTCATGAAGCTACGCTACGATGCTCTTGTATACATATCGTGTCAGAATTGCTGAACGTGCATTCGAGACTTGCGTTGGCCACGGACCGAGCTGGGAATACACCTTTACATTTGCTGTTGGTGGGGGCGACGTCACGAAGCTTGGGACGACAAGAAATGAGTCAAATGCTGTGTGCTTTGATGCCATCCGAAAAGCATCCGCCACCACCACCACCACCACCACCACCACAAAGACGGTTTGACAGCGACAATAGCAACAACAACAACAACAACAACAATAGAACGAGAGCCAGTATATTGGCTTCCATAGGAAATAGGGATGGGAATACACCCTTGCACTTGACCTGTTTAGTACCCGAAACCATGATTCAACTGGAACATTTTCAGACAATACTAGCTTCCAATCCAGCCAGTGCCTCTCGATTGAATGTCCTAAATCAAACGCCCCTGAGTCTACACTGTCAACGCCGTAACGCTTCTGTAGAAGTGGCAAAATTGTTGTGCCAATCCTTTCCTCAAGCTCTGGGCATTTTGGACACGGCCAGCGGTTTCAGTCCTTTACATTATGCTTGTTACCACGCCAATCATGAATTGATCCAATATTTACTGTCGCAAGCGCTCAATACCAGCACTGCTAATAAAGCTGCAAGTCTGCGAACTACTACACAATTGGAAACTCCGCTCCATTTGTTGTGTCGGAAGCACACAATAACGGAGGAGTATTTGCCAGTCTTGGAACAATTGCTGCAGGCAGATCCAGAAGCAATTGTTGCGCGGGATGCCTCTCACGGATACACACCCCTTCATTGGATTTGTCGGTCTCCGCACAGTTCTTGTAGAATAGTGCAATCACTGTTGCGGTGCAATGCTGCAGCTGCATCCATCGGTGACAACAACTTTTATCTTCCTCTGCATCACGCTTGTGAGATGGGAGCTCCCACGGACGTTATTTCGTGCCTCCTGCAAGCCAATAACGAAGCAGCGACGGCTGTTACCAAAAAGGGTGACTCAGCGCTGACCCTGGCTTGTGCTTGCAACACATCGACGGATACCGTCGTTTTACTGATTCAAGCTAATCCAAATGCGCTGACAGAACGCAACCTTTACGGCTATGTGCCGCTTCACTGTGTCTGCGGATCTGTTCAACCACGGGTTGGAATTGTTCAAACTATTCTCGAGGCAAATCCAGATAGTGTTACTATGAAAAATTACGGTGGAGAGACACCCATGCATATTGCCAGTGGTAATCCGTCTGCTTCCGTGGGAGTGATTGCATTGTTGGCTGCTCAACACGATCCGAGTTGTGCAGGTCACGACACCAGTATGAGAATGCCGGGTGCTGCACTACAAGAGAATTATAATTATACACCAAGTCAGCAGCAACAACCCATGATCAACAAGGTCGGAAATACTCCCTGTACGTTATCCATTGTCAACTTTTTCTTTTGTTTGATGTGATGCTGTCTTTTTCCTTTGACTGACACCAATTTTCGTCAACGTCCAAAATCAGTGCATCACGCATGCTTCCGTGGATCTCCTTTTGAGCACATTGAAACTTTGGCCATATCGAATCCACAATGGGTCAAATGTCTAAACAATGCGGGCTATACGGCACTGCAAATCATGTCCAAAAATGGGGGACTGTACGACCGTGTCATTACACTCTTTTCTCGGATCGGGGGTCCCGGCGTTTTTTCCGTTGTCGACTTATCGGGCAACACGCCCTTACATTCTGCCATGAGAGAAGAAACCGATATTGAAGCTCTTCGGTGTTTGATTCGAGCCTATCCCGACGCGCTGAGCATGAAAACTTTGTATGGTGATACTCCTTTGCATCTAGCAACGACACGGAGAGTATCAGCAGAAATGGTCCGGGAAATTGCCATTTCTGGTGACGGTTCACTTCTTCTGACGCGAAACACATCCTGCCAAACACCAATGTCGATTGCCATGGAAGATTTTGAGTTGGCTTGTAAAAATAGTTGTGCGGGCTGCCGCGCAAAGTCCCATGAACTCCAAGCCGAAACACAGCGAGCCTTTAATGTCCTGGCGACCCTCGTGAAAATCCTTGCATATGGTTCCAAGGGCGATCGTGATCGCAGCGGTAGTTTGGTACAAGCTTGTATGTCGTTGCATCGTCAGAACGTACGTTTGGATCCTGCCTTTATCCTTCGTGCTCTTCATCTCTATCCGGAAGAAGCTCGCCTACTAGACCAGTACGGGAACACACCTTTACATCTGGAAGCGAGCATCCCTGTGGAGAAAATGTCGTTGCTGAGTTCTTCTGCGTCGACCAGAAATAGGACCAGCTGTGGCTGTCACGATCGTACAAATATTCTCCGTGCCCTATTTGATATATATCCGGCTGCGTGTCAAGTCCAAAATCATGCAGGAGAATTTCCACTTAGTGTCATGATCCAAAATGGTCGTGCCTGGGACCAAACCTTTGCTCTGATCTTGAGAGCATTTCCAGAAGCTCTGCACTGGTCTGTCGGCGTCAATAACACCAAGATGTTTCCTTTGATCTTGTCGAAAGTTGCAGTCTTGTGTGGAAGTGACACACTCTTTGCGTTGATCCACAGTCGTCCAGATATTGCCGCGTATGGAAACACTAAGAAGGAATGCGACAGAAACCACGAAAATTCATTCAATTTTTCTAATACGCTGCTGCCTCTCTAATCGGTACTTGCTGAGGGGGGTGCAGGTTGCGATTCAAAAGCCTGGTCAAAGCAATGGGCGAATTGATGCTCCAACAGAATAGAATGTGTTTAAATGCTATATTAGTGAATCTATAGTTAGTGAGCTAGCTAGCGTATGGATGAATGAATGAATGAATGTGCCACGCCGTTCCGAAAAAATGGGGTGCACGTAATCATGGTTGTTATGCGGGGTCTACTGGAAGCCGACAACGCATGGCATTGTCGAGCCTGCTGTAGTAGTCACAGCATATGTATATGAAGAAGATTAGCCATGTCATTGGAATGTGGTCTTGAAACGCAAAAATGGTGAAGTGTTTGCTAGGGCCTTGTGTGTGAGTGTGCTGTAGCTTGTTGCGGCCGATTTCCGGCGCGCCGCGACTCTTGATGGCACAAGGTAGCTTTCCTGTTCGTCCCGAACAGGGTAAGACTAGTTGCTAGTCTTCGAGATCACAAGAGAAGATCATGTCGCCAAAGACCGACAAATCTTCCACCAGCAAAGTATGCTGCTCCTGCTGCTGTTGCTGCTGCTGCTGGACATGCGGTATTTGACTAAGCACTGGTACCGTGGGACCTGGAACATGACTTCGGTTCACAGGGATTGCTGCCGTCCCCACATTTTGATACTGATTTTGCTTGCGAGCTTCACTGATTCGCACGTACATGTCCCATGTTCGCATTTCGTATAGCTTCTTGAGATACTGGACATCTTCCGTATCATCATCGTTGTAATAGTCGTGATGAAACGATGCATAGTCTCCTAGGTCATCTTCGGGATCCTGTCGACGTCCTCCAGCTCGTCGCGGAGGACACTTGACTGGTTTCGATGGTTCCAGAGAAGGCATGGGAGGAGCCCGAGCAGCCGAAGGCAGGGGCAGGTGATACGACGGCTCCAATGCCAGGTCATTGCGGCCCGAAGCCGCTGACTGGTGAAGAGACCCCAAGAGTGTGGTCTGCGGTTGTCCTGTATTCTGGAGGCCACTGTTTCCATCAAAAAAGCAATTGACGCGCTCCATAGCTGCCTGTGTCTTAGCTCTTGAAAGCTGCTGCTGCTGCTGCTGCTGCTGCTGCTGCTGCTGCTTGGAGGACTCTTGTCGACGCTGGCTGGGTGCAAAGTGCTGGAGTACTGGCGAGTCATAGGAACTCGTTTCGGTCGATTGGGTGGAGTAACCACTAGCACTCGCTGTTCCCTTGCTTTGAGCAAGGCCTACTAGCAAGGCACCTTTGGAACGAGCCGATAACTGCCCGTGATTGTATTGGGAGAAAGAGGATCGCTTTTGGTTGGGGCTCTTGAAGATGGAATGGGAATTGGATTGGCCCATGGTAAGCGCAACAGTTGAAGAAGCTTATTAGTAGAAGTAACGGACGAAAGAGGAATTGACAGAGCTTATTTGCGAGAAATGGATGATAGACGGACTATGGATGATGAATTAGTGGATGTAGTAGTATTGGGCAGTAAGGCTCCAGATTAGTGGACCATGAAGGTGTAGTGGAAGTGTCTCGCCGCCAAATGTAGGTTACGTGTGTAGCGGAAAAGTTTAGTGGTCAAACCTAGCAACGTTGCCAACGTTGCAGGAAACATCAATGTTGCCGGCTGCTGTTGCCATTAAATTTTCCTGTGATTGGTTTTTTTCAACTCCCAGCAAAATCACGGCTTGAGAGTTCGCTACCCTAGCCAATCAAGAATTGTCCTTGCTTGGCGATTGAAGAAAGTTTCTACTCACACATCATCATCCACTGACAACTTGACGCTTCGCTTCAGTTTCCCTCAACTTTGAATATTCGTGGTTCGAGGACACGAATTTTCGGATTCTTCTCAGCCACACGTTCTACAGCAGTAATGAATGGTGCATGGAATGCTGTGGTAGAGCAAGAATCTGCATGAATTTCATCAACACAACATCTCCTTCCCGAGACAGGTAACAGTGTACTGGTAGTCGCTCAATAGAACCTACTATAGTAGCTACGGTACTGTAGTACCCCTGGTACTACCACTACTACCAGGTAGTACCAGTAGTTCGAATCTCAGCGTAGTAATTTCAGTAATTAATAATTACTGGACTCTTATTATTTGAATTCAAGTAGGTCACTTGAAGACACGAAAAAAAAAATCCAAATTCTGCGCGCTGCAGTTGCCGCGCGCACTTCACTGCTCATAACAAGTGTGCGTTCCAATCGGCAAGAATTATACGGACAGTAATTGTTGAAGTAGTACGTACCTGGTAGTAGACTAGTCCTCTCATACCAGGTACCGTAGTGCTACCAGCTTAGTAAGTACTACCTGTTAGTGTACCGTACCACTCCCACGTACCGTAGAGTAGTAGCTAATAGTACATGCAATACGTGCGCAGCGGAAACGCCAAACTCTTCCTCTAGCTGACAAGAAGAAAGCACCCTAAAGAGAAAGACGCGCCACGAAAATTTATGTAGCTTCAGGATAGTCCTGTTGCGCCCGTTTAGAAATATTCGCTGCAGGCATCCTTTCGACCCCACAACAACATCGAACAGACCTTTGGCCGTTCCATCCTAAAAATAGCGCTACCCTTTGTTTGTGGGTCAAAATTTGTCAGCAATGTGTTAACGTTGACACAACGCAGCGTAGCACATGAAAAAGTCTTATAAAATGTTTTTTATAGAAGCCGCCACGCACAATGGCCGACTAGGTTAGCGCTCTAGTAGTGAATCAAGTGATTGGTCATTTAAAAAAAATCCAAATTGATTTGCAGGAGGATGCCTTCATTCAAGAGGTTGATGCACCAGGGATTGCTTTGAATTTGGATGGACGAAAGCGATAGACCAGCAAAATCTAGGCGCGCTTGACCTTTGCGTTCACCTTTCTCACTTGAAGCTACCGTCCGTTGAGTTGAAGTCCGGCGCCAGCCCTGGCGTCGAGTTTCTTGCGAGCTTCATACATGGAACTTTCAGAATAGAAAGAGCAGTGTTGCTCTTGCAGCTTGGGAGACTTTGCGAGGTGGGCAAAAAGAAGGTCACCTGCACTATTATTATTGTTTCGGTTCAGAACGTAGCAAAAGCAAAACGTTCTAAACATAAACATCATGGCCTATTACTAATTCCGTCTCCAATGTCAGCAAGGCCCGTCGTAGGTCGCCTTCTGGACAATGAAAGCGCCATCGCTATGGGAAAATAGTTAAGCCAAGAGAAAAAGATTTTCAAATGTTTACGGTAATTCCGGGCTGCAACTTGGCATGGGTGGGGCTGCACACTTTCCCAAATTGTATGTGGTAGACTAGCTACTGTAAAACTATCAAAAAAATGTTTCGAGTAGTCTACGTACTGTGGTACTGATGTACCAGTAGTCTGTACCTGGACGTAGTTTCGCTGAACCGTACCGTACCTGGTACTGGTACCTGGTAGTAGACTACCAGTAGTTACTGGTAGAGATTGTAAAAAGCAACGCTTGCGTTTAAGCTGGTACTAGTACGTCTCCTTCCATGAATAAGATCTTAAGCTTCCGCGGCTTCTCATCAAACTCCATATTCTACCTATTTTGGATCCTGCTCAACTCAAAAAGTAAAGGTTGCCAGCACGATCCGGAAAGTCAAATCAAGAATGATGATGAGCCGGCCACAAAGCAACCTCGATATCATTCTAATAGTATTAACACTCTTTCAAACTAAATAATAGGAAGAGCATGCGCAATAAAGCTAAAATAATCCTTACGCTATTATCGACGACCATTAGTAATGGTAGTTTAGCCTTTCAGGTTGCTCCTGATCGATTTCACACCTTTACCCTGCGGCCTACAAACAGCCATCTCTGCGTGGGACAGTCCATGCCGTACTTCTGTGACGACAACACCAGCAACGCAAAGGAGGACAATGGAGCAAATCAAGCGCAATCGATTATATTGGCTGGAACTTCTCCAAAAGTCATTCGGCTACGCAAACAACTACAGGAGATATTGAGCAGCCCCAAAAAATCTCCCGTACTGATTGTTGGACCTCAGGGTTCCGAAAGAACAGACATTGCGGAAGAGTTACTGAATCGGTTGCCATCCACGCAGAAGAAAACCATTCATAGGCTTTCCATGGATGATGCAGCCGACCATATTGATACCATGCTAGGCATGGAAGGCCAACCTGGGCTTTTGGATCTTCTGGCTCCGCAATCGAATACCATTATTTTACTGAAGAGCTTTGAATCGCGGACTGTCGAAAATGCAGATGCTCTCGACCGGCGAAATGATTTGTTCCAAGAAGTTGCTACGATATTTGCCAACCAAACGTTTTACAGTCGCCACGAAGGAAAGACAAAAGCCTTTGCGCCGCGAATCATCGCTACCTGCTCCTGTCAACCAGAATTTCTGGATGATGTTTCCGATTTCTTTCTTGTCAAAGTCCCCGCCTTGGGATCGCGGACGCAGGACATGGAAGCCATTGCAACTGCCGAAGTCAAGGTCCTCGAGAAAATGTATGGTCTTGAAAATGTCCAACTAAGTACAGAGGCTGTCCATCGCCTTAGAGATCATCGCTGGGAGGTCTGTGCTGATGAATTAGAAGTGGATCTTCGTAATGCGCTTGACTTATTGGCAACAGAAAAACGTCAAAATCCAATGCTACCAAATGTTCTGCTGTCAAAACATATGCTTGTCAACTCTTTCAATGAAAGGATGCGTCGCCGACTCTTGTACGATTTTCCTGTTTTGCGCAGGATCATCATGTCGCCCTGGATCTTTGATCACACGCTCCGCTACATTGTCACACCGGCATTTGTGTTGACCCTTGCTCTTCTCATTCTTGGCCCCCAGACACGTGAACACAACACAGCCCTAACTTATTTTTGGGCTGGTTGGTGGCCAGCTGTCATGCTAAGTTTTCCTTTCTTGGGCCGCATTTGGTGTTCCATCTGCCCCTTTATGGCAGTGGGCACATTGGCACAAGAGACTGTCACCAGCTTTGGCGTGGAACTTAAGAAATGGCCGCAGTGGGGAAAGGAGATTGGCTCGGCGTTTGCATTTGGGCTGTTTGCTGCCATTCTAATGTGGGAAGAACTCTGGAATTTACCAGATAATGGAACTCTTTCAGCATACCTACTATTGCTCATTACATCAGGAGCAGTGTTTAATTCTGTGCAATTTGAAAATCGAATGTGGTGCCGCTATCTCTGCCCAATCGGTGCCATGTGTCGAGTTTTTGGCACTATTTCAATGACTGAGGTCCGATCGTGGAAAGCTAATTGTGAGGGTTGCACGGATCCACAGTGTGTAAAGGGCATGTCACCAGCAGTAAGCCCATCCGACAAATTCGCAATAAAGGGCTGCACTATGGAACTCAAGAACAACCAGTTGCGAGATATGGGAGATGTAAGTAAGCATTGTGTTGAGGGCGTTGCGTCACAACCAGTCTTCCTTGGATGCTAACACCTGTCACCATTCTCTCAGTGCACCCTTTGCATGTCTTGTGTCAAAAATTGCGAGCGAGAGGTTCCGGAATTCAATATAAGGCCAATAGGACTTGACTATGGACTTCCTTGGCTCTTGCCTCCAGCACTTCAAAGTCCCGAGAGCATGTCCTTATCACAAGTTGAGACTAACTTCTGGCTGGGGGCTTTAGTGACAACACTACAAGGATCCATTTTTGTCCACTACATGCCACAGATTCTGTCTCAAGTTGGTTTGGATCCTGCAGTCGCCACGGCTACACCAGCTCTGGACATGCCATTTTTGGTCCACTCTGTCATCACTGCCGTGCTCTTGGCTCTTCCTGGGCTTGTAAGCTTGGGCGCAGACAAAGTTTCCGCCCCAACACAATCAGCCATTGCCCTACTCATGAGCCAGTGGGAAAAGAGATTGGATTCGAAAGAGCGACGTGTGATCATTGCCATGTATGATACAATGATGAAATCCGATAAACCCATCCAAGAAACCTTGAGAGAATTTGATCCTGATGGCGATGGTAAGATCACATGTTGGGAGTGCAAGCAAGCTTTGAGTCATTTGGATATACCAGAGGACCAGTGTGAGACTCTCATGGGTATAATGAAGCGGCGTTTCGGCGACACTACATCTTTGGAGATTGAAACCTGGTTTGACACGCTTCAAGAGTTAAATCTGAACGCTCGCCTAGCTGACTTGGATCCCTCTCAGAAGAAACAGGAGCCTCGCTTGCAGCACCTTGGTAATCAGCTTCAATCCAAAAAAACATTTGTTGAGATTTTCAACGATTTAGATAAGAACAATGATGGATACATCACAGAGGAGGAATTCAATGAACTGCTGAAGCAAAAGAAGTTGAAGAATCCGCTGACAGAGCAGGAAGCTCACAAAGTGTTCAGCGATGCTGATTCCGTGAATGTTGGATATTTGAATCTTTTCGAGTTCATGAACATGATGCGGAAAATTGTCCGAGTTGGTATTCAAGAAATAGGGTATGGCTACCTACCTCTGGCCTGGGCATCCCTCACAGCGTACTGGCTGGGCTTCGGTATGGAAGAGCTCGGACTTGTGTTGACTCGATTGCCAGACACCTTTTTCATGGAAACTTCGATGACACTTCCACAGCTTTCGGCTACCACCGAGGTTACGAAATTGGTACAGGCCATTTTGGTGGCTGTTGCACTACCTATATCCATCGGTTTGACACAAAAATTGTGCAATGACAATAAAATTGACCAAGTCCGATTTGGCCTCCATGCGGCAATTCAGGTGGTCATGGCAGCAGAGACTTTATATCTCATGATCTTTGCAAGCCCAGTATTGATGGCATAAGTCATTCCATAGATCATAGTCCACTCAAGATCTCGCAGAATGCAACATAGCAATTTCCACCAATCATCGTCGTCGAGTTTGCCTTGTCGCTTTTTATTCGAGCCTACGTAGCCAAGCTGTAAGGGCCGCAGAAAAAAAGCGTATTGTAATGCATAAGCACAGTACAGTTGTACTCGTGCGAACAATCATTGATTTTAAAATACGTTCGTCTAGTGTGACTCTCGTGGTCCATCATGTTGTCTGTCGTGTGTTGAAGCAAAGGATTCTCGAGCACACTCAAAATTTGGACCTGACTGTTATTACAAGTTACAACTTCAATAAATAATTAGATTTGTCAAGGTGATGCCAAGCGGATTGACCGCCTATCCAGGCAATCTGCTGTAAATTCATCGACATCACACTTTTAAATCCAGATCCAGATAAAATGTGTTTTCGTTTTGATCTGCTCTCCTTCTTTCAGTGAGTCGGTGACAAGAGAAGCAAATTTGCTGTGATAATTGTCTCTCAAAGCGATGTTTATATATCTTAACTCTTTCTCGCCACACATTACATTTTATTTCGCTATCCGCATTAACAAGCTGTAATTATTTGGTCTAGAGAAACTGCAAATTTCCGCCTTTGGCTTCGCCCAACATTCGTACAAGGTCCGGCATCTGCATCGGGCTAATAGTATCGTCCATATCTTTTTCAAAAGATAATCCACGCTGTATGACACATGTGGTGCAGGTCAAAATGATTCCTCCACTGCTCAGGAACTTACTGAGCATGGCTTTGCATGGTTTGAAAGGATCTCCATGGTGGACCGTACTGACATGAGGAACTTTGCTTTCCTTGGCTTTGGGTGACTCGGGTTTGATAAAGTACTGCACAGCATCAGACATCAAGACCAGGACAACCACATCGTGAACATCCGTTGCGTTGGCCGCGGCTGCCAATGCGAGAGACAACTTCTCGCTAGAATCACAAGTACCCAGTACGACCATAAAATCAGGAGATACAGCACTGGGATTGTTCCAGCCAATCAAGCCTCGCTGCAAGTAGGCCACCTTTTGGTTGCTGGTGACAAATTCGGCAGCCGTCTGAGCTCGACGTTCACTACCACAAACAAGAACAATGGTCTTGTTTGCATCTTGTGTCGGAATAGTCTTTTTATGACAGACTGCACCCATGGTCATTTTCAAATCAGCATCAGGGAAGGGTTCATCCTCAATTTCATTCGGTTCACGAATATCCACGAGAAAGTACTGATCGCGATGTTGTTTGATTTTATGAGAAGGAATGGAAGGGACATTGGTGTTGCTCGTGGAGGAGGAAAGGCCCTTCAAGGCATCGTTAACTTTACTGGTGGAGCACATGATGATGTTGGTACGATAATACTCTTGGGATAAAAGTTGAAACAAATAGAAAATAGACTACTACTCCAAAGAAAGCTTTTTGTGCGACCACCAAAACGAAAGATACTTTCCCCTGAAATCTGAAATTCATCGAAAATCTTCGGATAATTAATTAAAAAAAAGATTTTTTGGCCTCGTCATTGTACGATTGAAAGCAACGCCCCGGGCAGCAAGTGTGAACTCGGCGCGATATCTTCTTTTTTTTTTTCAACACGGCCACACAATTCTGTGAAATAGTACCAGGTACCTGGTACTCATAATAATTTACTTTTCCTTACTTCTAATATTATTATTCATGACAACTTTTTTGAATACGATCGTATGTATGATAGTATGTAAATGCAGCACATACAACAAGTAAAGGCCATTTGTCGTCCCGCTGGTCTAATGGCTGCCAATCAAAAATTGTCGGTAGTGTCGTTGGACCAAGTAATACCCGATAATGGCAAATAGCAAGAGCGGGGCGAAGGTAGCATTCACGAAATCGATGAACACATAAACATCGAGAAATGCACTCATAGTAATCAAGAGATCGGCAAACACCCGTCCAAGTGTGCCAATGAGAGTAGCTAGTAAGCCACTGTTGATGAAGGCATCGTTTAACTTTGCTGGTGTCACCTTGGCCATAAGCGAAGTTACAACTCCTTCCAAAATGATTGTACCTAAATGCGCCGATAAAATAATGTGAGACACGCATCAACGCCATCAGGGATCTACTTCAATAATTCACATTTACTTACCCATGAAAGTGGCACTGAGAAATACAACGTAAATAGAGGCACCGGCGTCCCAGTCATAAGGAATCTCTCCCCGCTTATTCAAAACCGTGCTGACCTTAACCTCGCCAATCCTTACGTCAGTTTCACGTTCATAATCCTGAAAGAATTCCGCTGCTAACCCCAAAATGTCGTACATGAGGCCTTCAAAGTTGGCAATTCCAATCAACGTCGCAATGATGAACACAATAGAGTGCTAGATCGACGACAAAAAAAAAGTAGACGCAACCACGTGAGACTTCCTGCAGGTAAGCTTTTTTAGGCAAAAGCGCAATGCATTCTTCTTTACCTTCATGATCTTTCGCTCGCTAAAGTAGTGCGAGGCTCGCTCGACGACGAAATCGGCTGGCAAGACAAGTGCTCCAAGACTCGCAATTAGTAAACCTGCGGTGGATCCATGCCAACCAAAGTAACGCTTGCAGATTATAGAACACGATGATATGATAACTTCATCCGCCAGTTCTATAAAGCAGAACAAGATCAAGGTTACCTGTAATGCAGATTGCAATTAAAAAGTTGTCCATCGCGTTAGAACACAATTTGAAGTCAGCCGGCGCAAAATTAAAGAAGGGCGATCTGTGGTGACGACCTACCGGCAGCCCTGGATTTTGAACAATCAACTTCGCGGTGGAGGAGACCTCCGATGTAATCAACCAACATATGTTTCCAATTCCCTTGCTCCCTTCGTCATTTCGTTCGATAACCTCATCACCGTGCATGTTTCCAGCTGTTGTAGCACCAGCCTTTGTCTCGAACAAGTCAGCTACCAGTTGTTCGTGGTCGTCTGGCCGTGCAGTGAAAGATAAATCGGTGTTGGGCGTCAAGATTCTGTTCTTGGATGATTTTATCACATTGATACGCTCTGGTTCAAGAAAAAATATCAACAGTAGACACATTTGTAACATCCAAAGCCCTGCCATGAAAAAACCCGGTAAAGTCACATGATCAAAGACAATACCACCCGCGGGCATGAAGGGCATATCTAAGTCCACTTCGCTATCACGTCCACTGATCATATCAAATATGGATCCCAACAAGGGCCCAATACTCATTCCTGCCGCGCCAACAGCTACAAAAAAGGCACTTGCCCTTGTTAGGCGTTCAAAGGATACACATGTACTAATGAGTTGTCGATTAACAACTTCAGCACTGCCGAAACCACATAAAATGCGACCCCAGAGTGCCATGGACATGCTTTCGTAACTGATCGCAAGGGCATACAAAAGATTACCAATCAAAGCACATAGGCTCGAAAAGATTAAGGCTGACCGGAAGGAAGCTTTTGTATACCAAAACGAGTACACAAAGGCTGCAAAGAGTGCCGCAAAGGATGATGCACCAATCAGTGTAGCGCCGTATGCACCATCCTGTCCCAACAAAACGGCGTAGCGGTTGGCATTGGGTGCAACAATATAGTAGTTCACTGTGTAAAGTAGTGTTGACAGCAAATTGATGGTAAGAGTCTTAGAGTCTACGCCACCCCATGCCTTGTCCCCACCACTCACTCCTGATGGAAATGCCGACATGGTATGCATACTTTCGAGATGACTCTGCTTTCGCCTGTGTCCCGCCGCTCTGCTCTTCTGTTCAGACATGACCGCGACAGGATCACTGATCCTGATACTAATACCAAATCCTGCATCGCGGTCATCCTCAAAAATGGTCGTTCGATACCAATCCAACAAGTCTTCATATGGCAAATTGAGAATGATATCCGGCTCAAACATTAACAGTCTCCGAAGCTGTTCCAAAGTACTGGCTTCCATTCCTCCCAAATTAGCTCCTGTCGCAATCATGGCCTTACGAGACAAAAAATTACTAAAGGGAGAATTCACAAGGTCGGCACTGTGTCTAAGGGTCTCAATACTGGCCATGACGAAATGAAATCGCAGCAGTGAATCACTGGGTTCTCGCTGCTGCAGCTTCTGTTGCAGTTCATACTCCATTTGTTGCTGTAGCGCCAGGCCTAACGAAGCATGAATAGCAGCAATCGAGGCACTATTGGCCAATTCTTGCAAATGACTGCCGGGTCCGTTCTTGTGGAAGCTCATGGTAGTAGTTCCAGTGGTGAAATCTGGTTGAGTTGGTTGCCTTTTGTGGGTACGGTGGCGCAACGTCGTTCTGGGAGTGACCGCTGTGGCCTTACGACCTTTCAAAATAGGAGTCGCTCTCGTCGCTGCTGTCGTTGTGTCGAGGGCATGCTTGAGCTGTTGCAAGGCAGTCGTTTCCAAAACATCATCTTCGAAATTGGGAGATATTTCGTTCAAGACAGCGTAGACAGTCTTTTCATACTTTTTCAAGATCTTATGAATTCCTGTAGCATTAATGCAGATAAATCGCAATAGATGCAAGAGTTCGACACCCACCCTGGCATACGCCTCACAGGCCTGATCCTCGGGCGATGATGACAGGGCGGCAGTAGTAGTAGTCCCAGAAAACAGTCGGTCCTTGCCGGAATAGTGCTCAAAGCGCAGTGATCCAACTTGATCAGCTATTTCTCCTTGCTTCTTGAGCGAAAAGAGCGTAACTTTTTCAATTTCAGTGTGCAATTCTGCTAGAAATGCTTTGCCGGTCTCCAATAACTCATTGAGTGAGAAAGCTGATATTGGTTGAGATAATCGTTCTTGTTGATCGCGTGCATGGCTAGATGCAGCAGACACCGCCGGTGACGTCAACAGCAATGGAGTTTCTTCTCCTGCTCCGTCTTCGTATTCTTCTTGGACTTGCCCGTCCCTTATGGACGCCGAAGGATCCATCCGGTAAAGAGCTGTTTTCAATCTGTCATAATCCAGGTAGGCATCTTCCCATTCCTGGCGGCGTGCATTTCGCAACGATTTGCCATAATTCACCATGACTTGATGCAGTACGAGATGGTTGTTGTTTTCCGAACTTGAAATGCTCCGATGTTGCTTCTATTTTTTACAGTATTACTTCGAATACGGTAATACGGTACAGTAATAATAAAATAACAATAATAACATTATGGTTTCATAGCGATCAGACGAAGATTCATCGACGGATGGGATTTCGGCGGACAGACGTTCACGTTGATTCAGTGAGCACTACTAGTAGACTACTAGACTAGCTAGAGTACCATAATTCTTGTCATCAGCCAGCGGCAGCGTATTAGTACGTAGTGTACTCTATTACTAGAGGGGTATTGGTCAAATATGCGACTTATTATAAATTGAGGAAATTGAGAGTCAACACTATCATAATTACTCTGGAGTACAATACTGGTGATATGATAATAATATGATTGTGGCTAAACCAAACAGCCAGGTCGTACACGTCGCAATGTTGCCCACCTCTCCTGCCATATGCCGCCTTTGATGATTCATGCATTTTCAGTCTTCGCTATCACTTTTTCACTCGCTCGATACAGTTGGAGAGCTATTAGGAAGCGTGCAGTAGTGCGCCAATGGTGAGCGAGGTCAACATGCATATTACTGGTGTTGGCTTCAAAGGCCGTGCTCTGTGATGCAGTTCATTCTTCTCAGGCAAGCTTTGACTACTAGTACTCTTTTGCAGCGTACTCTACTGCAGTTCCGTCAGTGTGATGTACCAGGTATGAATGACAATAATAAAAGATCCATTATTAGTATTCTTTTGGATATCATGAGAACAACAAGCCCCCCTCGCTCTTTTCCGACTGCGACCGCCGATACCTCTAACTAAAACAGGGTTAAGCGATAGCCGAACTCATGACTGAATTTTCAGGTTTTAATAGTACTATTCATTGCTATAGTGATCGGCTCGGCGGCACACAACCCAATTATTTCTTGGCATTTCATCAGGCATTTACTGTATCAAATACAGTAAATAAATTATGAAACAACATAGTCTACTACCTCCAAAACCTACTATTAACAACAATATTTTTTTATCTTCTTCATTTCTTGATAGACGTTGTCGATATCGCCTTCTGCATCATAAGGAGCAAAGGATTGACAGTGCCCGACTACCTGTAGCTAAAACTGGCACCGAAAGAAAGATTACTACTCCTCGATACACGAATAACGAATACTTGAGTACGATTAATACTCACAGACCACAAGTGAATCCCGCAAAATTGCCAAAAATTATTGCAGAAAGGAAGTAGTGATCTCACCTCCGCTGCGACTAGCTCAACTCAATTGCAAGAGAGCTAACTCATTATTTTACCATGGTTTCGGATCCCTACAAAGCACTGGGTCTATCCCACAACGCTACTCAAAAGCAGATTAAGCTAGCCTACCGAAAGTTGGCACTCAAATACCATCCAGATAGATTAACTCGACAATGTGCTTCCAAAGAAGAGATACAGAAAGCAACGACAGAATTTGCCAAAGTTTCTGCTGCGTATTCCTTGCTGATAGATTCAGCACGCAAACAACAATACGACCACATTTACAAGTATGGAGGGTTTGATGATGTTGTCGACGAAGACAATGCACGGAAATTATCAGCTCCCAGCACTCCAGCCCGAGGTACCAAACGACAACAACAGCAGCAGCAGCAAAATGGATCATATTCATCCGCTGATTCCTCTCCCACCAGTGAACCAGGTCAAAAAAAGTCGGCGCAAGGTATTGGCTACGCTTGTACCGATCACTTTACTTACATACTATCACAGGGTCAGCGGTCTTCGACCAGTATTGCTGGCATACAAATTCCTCCCCGGCTCCACATGTCGAGACCAGTTGCCGGAGCTTTTCGTCTGTCGTTTTCGTCTGGACAATACACGACCACTCCCGAAGGATCCAGGCAATATACTTCCAAAACTATGCAATTTGTCGATGGCAAGAAATTTACTCGTGTCGAAAATAAGGTCGTTCATCCCGATGGTCGTACCGAGATTGTGATTGAAGGAGACGACTACGTTGAACGAAGATCTACACCTCCAACACGAACTCTTCCCCCACATGGTAGCAATGTCGCTCAGCAACCTCGGCATGACGCTCCATGGTACATGGAAGCCTGGCATGGCTTGAAAGACAAAATATGTGCTTGCTATGCTCCTTGTCTCCCCGTGCACGCACAATAGAGACACGAACAGGAATGGAAAAGCAGTGTGTATTACTTTTATAGCTTATTTAATGCGTGGTATATTTTTAATGTCCGATTTTGAACAAAAGACTATCACTGTGCTTTAGATAGAGGAAGCAATAATTGAATTGTGACCAACAAAAACTGGTGTCGACATTGAGCTATATGTGCCAGTATGCAGTATGTTACTACAGTACAGCAATTATTTCCTCACGCACAAAATCTCTTGAGCAAGCAAATGTTATCTAAATCAAAAATAATTTGTCAGCAAGACCAAGTAGTGGATATTCTGCAGAAGCTTCTGTCCCAGCAAGTCCAAAATCCAGTTTGAACATTGTCGCTATGTCATATTACGGGATTGTAATGTTCTTCGTTTGTTGCCTTCGTGGACAATAGTACGATGGATGACAGCCTGGCTGTAATCGGCATACCAAGTACAGTACACAGATTGGATGAAACAAATGAGATGAAGGGTGTTAGGTATCCCATTCTTTCAGCGAAGAGTTGAGTAGGCTGATGCCGAGAGTCGGGAAATGGGGAAAGACTACACTGCAGAGGAGGCTGCTAGGACAGACACAGCCAATTTCTAGAAGAAATGAAGAAGCAGCAAGCACAATTTTTGGTTCAATATCATTTAGGGCTAGTTTTGATCACCTTTTAAGTTATCGCGTAGCTCGCACTTGTGTCCCCAAGGTCAACGACATGGTGAAGATTCACGGCAACGTTTAACACGACTGAACATCAAGGATGTGTGAAACGAATTGCTTACACCGTTTGTTGATGCAGCTCCAGTCCAGTGATTCCAGACAGATTTGACTGGAATAGCTATTATTTCACCATTCCAGCTACAAGCTGCAGGAAGTGCCATTGATGTGTTGCAAAATCTGGTATCTAGCACTCTAACAACACTTCAGCTAGAAGAGGGGGCTAGGCGGCCTTCCCGAATCAGATGGTTCGCTTGGAAGCCACCAAAGCATCAGAACCAAGAATCCAGATGATGTCATTCCAATGATAGAGCAAATGTGAATCATTGTCCCGAGATTCTGCCAGTGATTCTCGCGAGTGATTCCCAACGCTGCCACAAGGGGGCCTGATAGAACTGCACCAATCTGATCGCCAAAATCAATACATGATATCAAGGATCCATAGGCAACGCTGGTGGCACAAGAAGAAGTGGGCGTCTGTTTCGTTCTTGGCATCTCTTCTGCACTATCGCATTCCTCTTCACCGTTACCATCATTATCACCTTCGTACACAGCGGTTGTGCTAACGCTTCCCGCCACCTCATCTTGAAGTCCTGGAATTGAGACTGTTGCCAGCACCACGCTGGGCAGGAAGTTCCATTCACTCAAAAACGAGGTTACAAGCTTGACGCCTAGCACCAGCCAGGGAAAAAATGACTGCTGATCCAGGCTTTTGTCGTCGTCATGCGCGTCGACAACAATGACAAACAAATTGTTGGATGCATAAGTGACAACGGTTGTCACCATCATGAAATAAATCAACTTGCGACCATGGCTGTATTTTGTTGCAAAGATTTTTTGATATGACCACGAGGCCGTTGCCAGCACAACACTAGTGACCAATGAAAAGATCTGCAGCCAAATAGGCTCAGACTGAAAGGAATGGTACAAGAAGGAACCGAAGATTGCATAGGAACTTGGTACACTATGTCGCAATATCAACACCAAGCCGGCCATGCTGGACACGCTGAGTCTTGTCTTGCGAAGCTTCCTGACAATCCGAGCTCCATAACCTCCAATACAGAACCGCAAGGTCAGTAATAGCATGCTGACGACAACAGCTCCTATCAAAATGTTACAAGCTTGCGCGTGCTTGGACAAATAATGTAGAATGGGTTCTTTCAATGCCAAGACGAAAATAGAAACTTGCAAAACCGCCACTGCTACAAAGTTCCAATTGGAAAAAGGCGATGTTGGTTCTTCTGGTGGGCGAGCGAACGGGCCCGTATCGGTAACCGAGATCTCTTCTCCGTTGTTGACACTGCCTTCGGAAATTTCCAGCACTGAGTATGTCGGTTCGGTCGAACGAGGCAACACTTGAGGTGACCCTTGAGTAGGTGGGGGCGGTTGTCGTCGTATTTGTTGATCAGTGGAAAACGTTTCGCGAGAACTCAGGATAACGATGGCAGAAACTACGTGACATCCTGCTGTTGCCCAAAACATACCATTAACAACCTCCTCACTCCACTGGGTTTGATCTCGCTGGCCGAGACCAAAAACTAGACAGGTCACAATGCTGGCAAAAAAGGAACCAATATTTCGTGCGGTCGCAGCTTGACTTTGAAATAAGGATGCTGTTTTTTCGAACGTATGACTCGTTTGAAGAGTGTTAGTAGTTGCGGTTGAATCGACATGATATCTTCTTGGTTCGTTTGCTGGTTGTTGTGCAATATCCAACAAGGTCAGTCCCAGTAGAAAACCCGACCATGCCATGGCCACACCCTGTCCAATCCCCAACACAAAAACCCAAGTCACGGAAGGTACCCAAATCCAACCCACGGCAAAAAGAGCGCAGCACGTCCATCCTACTAACAACACATGTTGTCGCGGAAAAAAGTTGGAAACGTAGGCATAGACTGGTTTGAAGGAAAAGGGCATAAACGAGAGAGCACCGTACGTGGGCAGCAGGGACAACGGCAGGGGTACTTTGGTATTAAGAATGTACATCATTGGAAGCATCGGTAAAGACATAGTTAAACCATACATAACATACAATACGAAGAGTGGCAATGGCAGTTTTGGTGTTCTGCTGTTTGCGGTAGAAGAAGCTTCATCGTCGTACTCGTCAACAAATCCTTGATCATGGTCATCATGGTTGCTGCTGGTACTGTTTATACTGCTGCGAGAATCATTATCTGTTTCGAAAGACATTCCGACAGGAGATTCGCTTCCCTGTGATTGGAGACGTACAGAGTCCATGGGTATAATATTATTATTATCTTGTGCCAACGACTCGGCACTTTGCGCAAGCCTCTCGTTGTCGGGCTTCTCATCGTCCAACATGATCATCTCTTTGGGATTTTTGGGATGTTGTTTGGTGCGTTGTTGTTGGCTCGCCTGGATCTACTGAGAAGATGAAGTCCCTTCAGATCTAACAGCTTTTGCTATTATGCAGGGAGCCTCTTTTATACTGTCGTCTTCGTACGCATGAGCTCTCAATACGTCTACCGTTTTTGTTCTTTTGGACAACTCTTTTGTTGTGGGTTTTGGGTCGGAAGAAAATAATAATAATAAAATAATGGGAAGAACGTGCTTCCTGCTTCCGACGTTTGTAACCTTTACTCTATTGTACAGAACAAACATTGAATCATGAACGTGATTAAATCAACTTACCACTTACTTTTTTATTTCAGTGCCGCTCAACTTTCGTATTACTTGTCTCGCCATCTTCCAGCCGCAGTGAGCAGCAAAATCATCATCATCAACAACAACAAGCTTTGCAAATAGTTTGTCTCCTGCTCATCAACAAATCAGCGGTAGACCATGAAGGTACGATACAACAAGATTAATTTACTAGAATCATAGGATGGAGTGTATATTTTAGGCACAGGGGCACAGGCGTTCAGATGCTGGAGTTTGATCGGAGGTGTTTGCTGTGTTGCCCGGCTTATCGATGACAGCATGGCTGCTTCCAACCTTGTGCGCCCTCATTGGTCCCTCCTAGTTACATTCACAATCTTAAACTTACCGTGTGCATTCTCTCCCATTACGTAGCTTAATATTTCTTGCCCCGCCACGGGCATGCAAAAGGTCCTTGAAATTGATGACGAAAAGCGTCTCCAGAGCCTCTACGAGCGCCGCATGGCCCAAGAGGTTGAGGGAGGCATTTTGGGAGAAGAATTCGAAGGATATATTCTTCGCATCTCCGGAGGAAACGACAAACAAGGCTTTCCCATGCGTCAAGGTGTCCTGACCAACCACCGTGTTCGAATCCTCTGTAAGAAGGGACACAAGGCCTACCGCCCGCGCCGTGTCGGAGAGCGTAAGCGCAAGTCCGTCCGTGGATGCATCGTTGGACATGATATTTCTGTCCTTAACTTGGTCGTTACCCAACAAGGAGAGAAGGATATCCCGGGTCTGACCGACGATACCGTCCCCCGTCGCCTGGGTCCCAAGCGGGCCAACAACATTCGCAAGTTGTTCAACTTGACCAAAGATGACGATGTTCGCAAGTACGTTATTTCTCGTACCTTTACCGACAAGAAGGGCCGAGAAACTCGCAAGGCTCCCAAGATTCAGCGTCTCGTAACTCCCTTGATGTTGCAGCGCAAGCGACGTCACAAGGCGGAAAAGATGGCCTCCATCCTTCGAAGCAAGGAAGAAGCTGCTGCCTACAAGAAGGTTGTTGCCCAGCGACTCGCCGAACAAAGAGAAGCTCGTCGGTCTCTTATTTCCAAGAGACGATCGTCTCGCAAGTCTGCCAAGCTTGCTACCGAACAAAAAAAATAAACAAAAACTCGATCATTTTAAAGAAAAAAAGTTCCATACACTAGCTACTACCAGTATTCATTATTACTTTTTATCTAGCTTGCTTGAATATTACCCCGGGCGAACTGGAAGGGAATTTGAACATTATTTGAAATACTCAAGTGCAAAATACAGAGGCAAATTGGATGGCCTAATTGTTGAGTAGTGCAGTCAATGCTGAAGCCGTTGACAGGTTATCTGGCACTTATATCGTGGTTGACTACCCTTTTAGAGGGGGAGGGTGTGAATGTCTGATTAACGGGGACCGCATCACTGGCCCCACACCCGCAGGGTACCAAGGTTACTTGGCACTTGGCAAATATTGGCACCCCGGTGGGGCCTCAGATTGATGGCAACCGGACCACCTCCCCGATTTCCAAGGAGAGGATCTGCTATATCTATTGGGTGCCACGCACCCAGCACTTTTAGAAACAACTGATACAATACGCTTACGAAAGTTACCTACGTGTACATCAATTCAAGCTGTGATTTCATGTTATCTTTCAATTGAAGATTGAAGTCATCATCCACATCTGCCAAAGACCTGCCAGTACGCAGTAGACAAAGGCACGTCGATCTATCTGTCTATGTTAAAAGTTCGAACTTTGTGTCCTCACTTGCTCCTGCTTAATGGTCTAACAGACTGTTGAAACCTAGGACTTCTTTCAATGCCCATTCAAGCGCCAAACAATTGTCAGCGCCCTGTTCGGGGTACAGTTTACGGTAATAAATCACAACCGCAACCGCAGTCAACGGCCCTCATAACTTCGTTTCTTGACTGATTATTGCGCTGATCCCACTGCACCTGATCCTGTTTCTCCGCCATCATTACTACCAGATACCAGCGATGCTGGATTACTAACAATCAAAATAACGGAATCTCCCCGCAAAAACATTTTACTGACGTATCGATCCTTGTTGACGACCGTGCCTCGTTTCTTTCCCTTTCCACCTTTGGATGTTTCGGTCCACGTTTCCTTAACGTCTTCCAATAATCTATTACATCGAATTAAAAAATAGATGGTGAGGTATGGGTATGGGAGTGAGTGTGCGAAGTAGGTGTTGATGAATGGAGGTTTAAAACAAAAATAGTAATAGCACCACCAGATCACCTCATCGAAAGGCTCACATCAATCATCTGATAGCAATACTGTCTTTTCGATACAAAACAAAACACGCCAAGCAAAAAGCAAACTTACAAGTTCATGTGTCGATCATAAGCTTTGACACGGCCCAGCAGTTTGTGGTTGTTTCGAACATTGACCAAGACTTGTAGATTCCCCCGAACTGCTTTGTAAAGAACGCTAAAGGGACCTCCCTTGAGATCAGTATTTTCGTTTGTCTCTTCTTCGTTCATATTGCTGCTGCTGCTGCTGCTGCTGCTGCTGCTGTTTATACTAAATTCCGTAGATGGTACTAGTAGTTGTGATACCTTGGAAGAGCTGACAAGAGTAGCAAAAGTATTAAAGATTAAAGTATGGTAGGGTTTGCTTTGTTTTTGTTGTGTTGTCCCAGAAC
>Ga0100402_1001982_pt1 | contig 23333 bp, 30 predicted proteins | sample CryGeyme20150102_FD_80419 | JGI IMG/M metagenome (GOLD analysis project Ga0100402, IMG submission 80419) | Groundwater microbial communities from Crystal Geyser aquifers in Utah, USA - Crystal Geyser metaG 2015-0102 | ecosystem: Environmental > Aquatic > Deep subsurface > Groundwater | place...
ATACTTTAAGTACTACTGCCCTATGATAGAGGGAAGCCAGTATTACCAAGAAGACTACTACCCACTTAAGAATAATTTTAAGGAAACTAACGACCTTTTTATAGACGCAGATGGTGTTGGATACTGGGCGCGAATAGAGGAGAAAGATCTTCCTAAAAGGTACCCTAGGTTAGCTTCTGAAGACTTTAAAATTATGACTCCCTGGAAAGTTATAATAAGGTTTTCGACAAAAAAGGCTAAGGATGGCGTTGTAGAGTTTGAGTCGGAAGAAAAAGCTAGAAAGTATGTAAAGGGGCTTAGCGAGCTATTTACTAAGTTTGGTATACCTATAGTACCCTTGATTGTGTAATTTTTTTTATATATATTTTAAAAAGCGCAGAGAGCGTTAATTATTAATAAAACGAACGGAGAGTTCGAATGAAGATAGCAGTATATATTGGCAGGTTCCAGCCAGTTCATAAAGGACATATGGAAACCATTAAAAAAGCCTTGGATGAGAATGACGCATTATTTATAGTCATCGGCTCGGCGCTTTCTCCAAGAACGCCAAAAAATCCCTGGACAACCAAAGAAAGAGAAGAATTCCTTATTTCGGCAATAAAGGAAGAATGGAGCATAGAGCCAGGTTGGGCAGATAAGCCTAATAGCATATTCTCAAGAATAAGCTTTTTAGCCGTTAGGGATTATCTGTATAATGACTATGAATGGGTAGGAGCAGTACAAAGTGCCGTATCACTACAATTAGCCACTGTAGATCCCGATGATTTACTAGATAGTCAGCACGAGATAACAATCTACGGGTGTGAAAAAGATGATTCATCTTATTATCTAAGTATGTTTCCTAATTGGAAGCTAAAAAAGATGCACCTGCATTATATGGATTCAGAGGATGAAGAAACATCATCTACACGAATTAGGGAGGAATACTTTTTAAATTGGACATCCAAGTCTAAGGAAAAAGAAATTATCAAGAAAGGTCTAAACTATTTAGTACTAAAAGATCTTGAGCGATGGTCTGCTACCCTAGAGTACGGAAATATTAAAAAAGAGCTGGAATACTATAATGGCTATAAAAGTCAATGGGATGGTTCTCCTTATATACCGACGTTTCTAACGGTTGATACTGTGGTAAGAGCCTCTGGATGCATTCTTTTAATCAAAAGAAAGTTTCCACCCGGAAAAGACTTATATGCACTTCCCGGAGGATTTGTTAACCCAAATGAAAGATTAGTCGATGCAGCTATTAGAGAGCTAAAAGAAGAAACACGCCTTCTTGTGTCTAAAGAGCAGCTAGGTTCATATATTAAAGAAGTTGGAGTATTTGACCACCCTAGGCGTTCTTTAAGAGGAAGAACCATAACTTTCGTTTATTCTATTGATTTAGGACATACACCGCTTCCAAGAATAAAATCAGGTAGCGACGCTAAAAGCACCATTTGGATGCCTATAGGAGACCTAATGAGAAAAGAAGAAAACTTTTTTGAAGACCACCATTACATTATACAGAAAGCGATTTAATTATGTTTATAGAAACCGATCCAATGTTATCCACAGATTCCTACAAACTGTGCCACCACGCTCTTTATCCAAAAGGCTTAGAAATAATGCAGTCACATCTAGCAGCTAGGGTTCCTTATGGAATACCAATTACAAGCTTTGGTGTACAATACTATGCAAAAATGCTAGCAAAGGCTAAACCAAAGCCTTATAAAACATCATGGGCTCGTAATTACACAAACAAGCACATTTTTGGAAATAAAGATGTATTTAATGAATATGACTGGGTAGAAATATCCAATCTAGGGTATTTACCTGTAGAGATATGGGCTTACCCGGAGGGAACTCGTGTACAGGGCGGAGACCCAATAATGGTAGTCCAAAATTCCACTCCTGGTAAATTTCCATGGTTAGTAAATCATTTAGAAACTTTTCTTTCAAGAGTTTGGTATCCGATGACTATTGCTACAAATTCAAAATCAATCTATAAATCAATAATTCCATTTATGGAGTCTACAACAGATTTGACAAAGGATGAGATAAAAGCAATGACTCTACTAAAAGTCCACGATTTTGGAAGTAGAGGAGTTTCATCAAGTGAAACAGCCGCCTTAGGAGCTGCAGCTCATCTTTTAACCTTTGACGGATCAGATACAATTGAAGGCGACTTATTAATAAGAAACTTTTACACTGATACGCGTAAAGGAAAAGGTAAACCTATGCCAAAAAGCACGTCTATTGTTGCAACAGAGCACTCGGTAATGACAATGAGAGGAATTGCTGGTGAATTGGAAGTTTTTAAAGAGTTACTTAAAAAGTTCCCCGATGGGCCAGTAGCTTGCGTTATTGACTCGTTTGACTGGGTCAATTTTATAGTAGGTATTTCTGAAAATGAGGAAATCATGGAAATGATGGAGGCTAGACAGTATCCTGTTATTTTTAGACCAGATAGCGGTGACCCAGTAGTAACTACGGAAAAGCTGTTTAACCTTCTTTTTGATAAGTTTGGCGGATACCTTAATAGAAAAGGATACAAAGTACTTTCTAAAAACGTTCAAATTATACAGGGAGACGGAATAAATAAAGAAATGATTATTAAGATTTTACAAAATTTTAAAGATAATTACATTTCAGCACAGAGTATTGGGTTCGGAAGTGGCGGAGGCTTGCTTCAGAAGTTTGATCGTGATACATTTAAGTTTGCATTTAAGTGTAACTGGGTAAGAATGAATGGAGTAGGTGTTGATGTATATAAGTCCCCAATGGAGTTTAACTCCGACGGTGAGTATGTACAATCATTTAAAAAGTCTATAAAAGGATACCTAAACCCAAAAACCCTAGGAATGCAGCTAGTCTATAAAGACGGGGTACACTACAATGAAGAAGAATTCATAACAATAAAAGAAAGAATACATGATACTTTATAAAAATGAAGAAGATGGAACAGTTTCTGAGAAAGACATTGTATTGTCTGGAACAAAACTAACTGTGGATGGCCTGGCTAAAACGTTCACCGCCAAAAATAAAGGAAAAAAGAACCAAGTTCTTGGAACAGCACAAGCAAAAGATGCATATAATGCGCTAATTGCAGAGTTAAAAAGCGACTCTTGGTATGAAGGGAAAGCTTTAACAGCAGATCCTATTATTGAAGAAGTGGTAGTAGAGGACGAAGCCACTAATGAGGCTGTAGAAGCCCTTGTAGAAGATGCAGTAGATGTCGAAGTAATGATGGGTGAGCCCGTAAAGAAGGAAACTCCCAGTTTAGCACAAAATGAGGACCTACCTCAGTTAAAAATGAAATCAACCTTTATTGATGAGTTTGATGCAAAAACAGGTAAAGCTCCATTTTTTATATTTACAATAAAGAAGGGGCCTTATGTAGCTATTAAAGCAGTTTCAGGATTAGGTGTATATGTTCGTAATGTGCAAACTGACGAACTTATAACTAATGTACCACACATACAAAAAGCATTTGTAGAAGCTCTTTCATTATTTGGCGGGGATATCGAAGTTTTTGGTAACTTAGCTGGGTATGAAGACCTGGAAATAGCAGCGATAACTAAAACAAATAAGGTTAAACTAGAAGTTATAGATATCTATAAAGAAGACCCGCTTTATAAAAGAAGAGCTGACATAGTAAAACTATGTGGGACTAATGAATTTCTTTCCCCAGCGTCTGCAGTATTTGCAGGTAGAGGAGTAGACTTCAGCGAGTTCTATTCCAGAACAATGGAAGATGGTGGATTAGGCTTATTGATTTTAGAATCAGGAATGATGCACAATGTAAGTAAGGGTATTCCAGTAGTAAGAGCAGTAACTAAAAAAGAAGCTACAATATTAGAGGTATTACCGTCCTTAAGAGACTCATCCCTTTACAGAGCTAAAGTTAAAGTCGGATCTGATGTTCTTGTTGTATCGGCAAATAAAAAGTTAGGATTTGGGCCAAACGCCCTGAATAAAAAAGCTACAGTAGGATATGATCCTACCGAAGTTTACAAAAGCTTAACAGAAATAATCGATTAAAAAAGGGAGCTTCGGCTCCCTTTTAGTTAGGAGAGAAATGGGTGGAAACCTATTCCCAGAATCAAAAAGAATAGGCAATGACGAATTAGTTGAAGTATTGTCTATTTTAAAAAAAGAACTAATGCCTATTAATGGTATTATTTTATGGGCATCGGTAAAAAGCTTTATATTAAAGCCAGATCATGGAGACATAGATATTATAGTAAACTACTCAGGAACTGTTGGTGAGTTTTTAGAGGCAGTTTCACAGTTTGCTGATAAAACTAGCAGGAATGATAAGGTTGTTAGCATACTATGGTTAGGCGTTCAAATAGACTTTCTACTATGTAGTACCGATGAAGAATTTGAACACATGTATTTTTACTATTCATACAATGATCTACAAAACTTTGTAGGTAAGATATACCACTCGCTTAATTTAAGCTTTGGGCACCTAGGACTTTCATACAAGTATACAACGCAAAAATCTACCTATAAATATTATTTTAACTGGTCTCCAGAAAAAATATGGACTTCAGTAGGCTTAGACTTTAAAAAGTGGATATATGGGTTTAAGGACATCGGAGATATTATAGAGTTTCTCAGTACTTCTCCTTATTTTAATCCATCTTACTTTGACCCTAATAATCTTAGACATAGAGATAGGACCCGCGGTAAAAAACGTAAAAACTTCATATCTATTGTTGAATATTATAAAAAGCACAATCCAGATGGAATTGAAGCAGCTTTACCCAGTAAAGAAGAGCGAGAACTAGCCTTAACTGAGTTCTTGACAAGTAGCCACCTCCATGATTACTATGCCTTTACGAAGTGGAAGTTTGAAATTGACTATAAAGAAAAACTACACGAGACTAAGAAATCTGCCTTTCCGAGTTCACTTATTCATAGTAAATTTGGAGTGTTAGGTGAACAGCTAGGACTTTTTACAAAATCCGTTTACCTTAATGAAAAAGTAACAGCATATTGTGAAGATATACTGGAAGAAAAAGAAGTTTTATCGGAGTCAAAAATTAACAATTTAATAGAGGAAGCTTGTGAACATTTATTTAACGTTAGCTCAACAGGATCAACTTCAGAAATGGGCTAAAGACAATAAAATTAGGCAGTATAAACTGACTATTTATGTAAACCTAGATAGCGATAGTAATCCTACAATAACAGCAAAATCTGGATCAAAATTTATAACTTTAAATGAAGAATGAAATCACTAGGATATAACTTAATAGCTGTTAGTGGTAAAATCGGATCCGGGAAGGATGAAATCTACGACTTAATAAACTTTTTTTCAGTAACCTCTGAAAACTACCATTCCTACGAAAATTACCAAAAGTATAAAAGAACGCCCAGTCCGGCAACATACTTTCGACTAATAAAATTTGCAGATAAGCTAAAAGACGCAGTTTGTGTTATTTTTGGTGTAACTCGAGCTCAAATTGAAAATAGAGAATTTAGAGAAAAGCGCATGCACCCTAAATGGGATGTTTATGTAGCATCAGATAAAACGCTTTTTAGCATAGCCAATGAAGACGCTTTTAAGGTCTATGAATACAAACTATCGGATACCTATCTAAAAGGAGATGATTTATTAGATTATAGGCAGTATCTAACCATACGGCGCGTTCTACAATTATTAGGAACTGAAGCAGGAAGAAGGATAATACACCCAGATTTATGGGTAAACGCAACTTTTGAAGAATACGATTCTACAGAATTATCTTGGGAACCTGGGCCCGGTTTAAGCACTCCAATCTATCCTTATTGGCTAATAACTGATTTAAGGTTCCCTAATGAGCTTAGGGCCGTAAATGATAGAAATGGATTACCCATTCGAATAGAAATGGAGACATGGCGTAGAGTTGGATTAAAAGAAAAAATGTCAGATATAGAGGTTTATGAGTATTTATTAGTAAATAACGTAAGCATGCTAGACAGCTTAGTTCATGAAAGTGAAACATCACTGGATGGGCTAAAATCTTGGCCAATAAAAATAGAAAATAACGGAAGTCTGGAAGACTTATTTTTAGCAATTAAGGAAGTTTGCAAGAATACTTTAAACCTTCCAAAATTTAATTAAATGAAAAATATACTAGATCAGTCAGTAATAAGGCTGGAAGAGGAGACCCACACTTATCACGTAAGTAGGGCTCCTTTTTTACGTTTTACAAGCGTAACGACCTTTATACATGACTTTTTTCCTCATTTTGATAGTGTGGGGATAGCTACTAAACTGGCTGGAAAGCCTGGTACAAAGTACGCTAAAAAAACAGTTGAGGATATTTTAGCAGAATGGAAGGATATAGCAGATGAAGGAACTTATACCCATGCCCTTATTGAGGACTGGATAAGAAAAAGAAATCATTTAAAGTCTATAGGAGTAAACGAATTGCCTGAAATTGAGTTTGAGGATAATTCACGAAATGCAAAAGCTTTACATGGAGTAATATGGCTAAAAAACAATATGCAGCCACATTATGAGCTTTATCCAGAGATAAGGATGTACTCAGTAAAATACCAGTTAGCAGGGACTGCAGACTTATTAATATATGACCCGCATACTAAATCTTGGATTATAGCGGATTGGAAAACAAATAAGCAGATATCAACGTCCTCGTATAGCAGTGAAACAGGCCTGCACGATTCTACAAAGTTCCTTCCTAACTGTCACCACTCAACATACTCGCTCCAGATGAGCCTTTATCAGTATTTACTTGAAACAGAGTATGGGATACGAGTGCAAAAACGAATTCTACTGCATCTTTTACCTAAGCGATCTGCAGCTTATCAGGATGGTGTTAAGCCTTACATGCTTGATTATCATAAGGTAAATATTGAAAGAATGCTCGTTAGGAGACTTGAGCTAAAAGAAGAAGGTAACCTATTTGATGTTACATAATATAGTTTTAGGCTCCCCTAAAAAATACTTAAGCTATCTTGGCGCAGTCATGACACTGGCTGCGCAGGGTAAGCTGAGTATCAAAAGTATTCGCGATATACTGGAAAGTGGGATCTATAGACTTTCAATAGATAATAAAGCGCTTATAGAAGAAGTACTTATCCCAGAAATATGTATAGCTATTCAACTGGTATACTCAATGTCTATAAGTGGAATTAAATTCTTTTCACTAGGTGCCCCAGACAGTAAATCTATTTTCACTGTAAGTAAGGACTATTTTGTAAAAAACTTTAATATCTGAAAAAAAACAGTAGAGATGCTATATATTATATGGATAGGGCAGATAGGCTCAGTAATTTTGGAGGAAGTTATGCGAGTTTAGCTGATGATGGTAGTAGCTCATGCTACTTAACAATAGACAAAACCCAAACTTTCCAGTGTACACATACCCATCTAATAAGAACATGCTAGATGCAGTTAACTTTCTTAAAAAAGTGGTATAAGAATAATAGAGATAGCTATAGCTACCTTTTTTTTAATTCTAAATTAGAAAACAAGAAAACAACCAATGTCTTTACAAGAAATTGAAAGAAGTCACATTGTTAGTGGACAAGTCGGATATAAAAAGTCTATTGATGTATCATCTGAAAAGATGATGTTAGATATACTTCAAGTATCGCAATATTCAAAGCCCATCGAAAGCCAGGTTAGAGAATTAGCGTCCAATGCAGTTGACTCACAAAAAGAAAAAGAAATAGCGCTTAAGATTTTAAGCGGTGAAAATGTCGTAAGTGACTTTTTTATAGAAAGAGAAGGCTCTCAATATGATGCCTCAAAGTTCGACCCTAGTTATTTTGATCCAAAACATCTAGATCAGATTAATAATACAGTAGAAATACATTATACTGAAAAAGAAGGTAATGGATACTGTGATGAATTTACTGTTATAGATCGCGGGGTTGGTTTAGGAGGAAATCGCCTCAAAGGTTATTTAACTCTAGGATACTCAACTAAAAGAAATACAAAGCACGCTTTAGGGGCGTACGGAATTGGAGCCAAAAGTCCACTTGCTGGGGGCGCCCCATTCTACACAGTAGACACGGTACACAATGGGAAAAGAGTCGTATTTAACGCATACGCGTATAAGGTAGACTTTATAGTTCCAAAGTGGGACCTAGAACGTGGAGTACAGAATAAAGAGTTTAATGTTGGAACTGAGGAAGAGCCTCACATAGCCTATTATGAAGAAACTACTAGTAAAAACTATACAAAAGTTACTAGCTATGTAAAACGCCATAATCGACAAAAGTATATTCAGGCCGTTAAGCACCAGTTACTTTACTTCAAAGGGGTGGATTTCTTATACACTGACGAAGCTAAAAGTACAAAAAAGATACAGTTTTTAGCCACTATAGTGCACAATAGCCCTTCATTAATTATTAGTGAAAACAATCAGTTTTCTAGGCCCCACGCAGTTATTGTAAAAGATAAAGACAGTGACTTTGGAGTAACATATGGCCTTATTGACTTTCAAGAGCTAGAGATGGAAACCTACTTCGGATCCATTGGATTTAAGCTACCAGTTAGAAGCGTATACAAGGACGCTAACGGCGAAGATGTAGTAGTTCAAGAAGGCGTAACAACAACTCCAAGTAGAGAATCTATTGTTTGGGATGAATACACAAAGGCTTATGTAAAGCAGGTAATAGAAGAAGCTAGAGAAGAGGCTGGGAAAATAATTGAGGGGGAGTTACAAGAAACAAACCTTTATGCTTGGCTTGGAAAAGTTCACTCTATTATTCACTCTTACTCAGGATCTAATAAAAATAAAGCTTTATCTATACTATCACATTTAGTTGAGAAGGATACGCTTAAGCCTAAGTTTGCGGGGAACCCAAAAATAAAGTACGATGCCCCAAGTAAAATAGCTCTAGGGTTGGATATGAGAGAAATAACCGAGTCTAATGGACATTGGAACTCTAAAACCTCTTCCTATAAAATAAATATAGAAAGATCCCCTCTTATGACTTGGGGAAACTTTAACTTCAATAGCATTTATATAAAACAGCCGGAAGAAAGATTCAACCATGTAAAAGATAGATACCTAACATCTGCACACGGGGGGAGATTTACTGTAATAAGTATTCTTGATGAAGAAGGCATTAGAAAAAAGTATAGGGAAGATAATACTAAAGCGGTCCCTAATAGTCAATCTGAAAATAGTTACGTTGAAAAATCTTACGAAATACAGAAATATTTTTTAGATAATATTCCTAATAAAAAATTTTATGACTCTGTAGAAGTTCCTCAGTCTTTTAATGAAAGAATTTTAGACGAAGATAAAGCCGAAACATCGGACACATCTAAAGCTATTACAATGACTCCAGCTGAGCTTAGAGAGTTCAACGGTACAATCGTAGCTAATACTATAAGATATGATATAGGAAGTGGTGGCGTAATTGAACAAAAACTAACGAAAGTTGAGCCCTTATTAGCTGATTTAGATAAGATTGAGGCTAAAGTAGTATGGGGGACTCAAGAAGATGAAAGTAAGATAAAAATGCTTTGTGATATGTTTTATAATATATCATCTAGAGCCCAAAGAAATACGTCAAGGCCTAGAATGTTCTTTACAAATGGAGAGCAGTTTTATAATAAGGACCATACATATTTTCTAAAAGTTTCTAAAAGAAACGTAAAGCATTTTAAACAAATACCAACCTTTATTCACGTGGATAAATACCTATTAAACCATACAAAAGATTCCTTTAATGTAGGAGACTTCTTCGTAAAGCATTTTACTGCAAAATACCTTTCAAACAACTTGCAAGAGTTCGAATTTTTGTGTAACTTTAAAGAGTTCAATAGTGAAGCTGCTGATGCGTACGCAGTCCTAGACTCATATAAAGTTATATATCACGATTCGTTCATATCTAGCAAATCAGCAGCTAATGATGATCTCCAAGAGTTTCTCAATTTAGCTAACAAAGGACTAGAATTTCAAATATTCCTTAGAAGCAATCCTTCGGAAGCAGAAATAGAGGAAATGTCCAATAATTTATTTGGAACCCCAAGGTTCAAAAGTGCCAAAGTGGTTGATTCCACAGTTATAGAGCTACTAGAAGAGTTGTCTTACTTAGTAGACCCAGTAAAAGATCTATTTAATGAAGTTAAGTTTTTAACTATTAAAAATGCTATCATTCATCCTAATGGAGCAAGACTAGTAAAAGAAATATTAAGTCTAGAAAATTTAGAAAACTTCGAATTATCAGAAGAATCAAAAACAACAGTAAAAAATTTAAAATAAGGGTAATATGATTACATTTAACATAGTAAATAAAAATATCGCAGGATCAGTCGGAACTACACCATTTAGCGTACCTTACTCTAAAGAGCTTTGGGAAAAAATGGTTTCAACTCAAGAGGAGTTTTCTGCAGCTGAGTCAATGCAAATCGCAAAACATGTAATGGAGAAATTCTCAGGATTTTTGGTGGTTAATACTAAAAAATCTATAGAGGAGATTACTCCAAATATTACATTTGATCCAAATAAGTCAACCTATCATTTAAGGGTTGGTCAAAGAGTATCACAGGTTGCAATTCCAAAAATCTTTGTAGATAAAGTAAAATATGCTCACGATGAAGGGCTACCAGTAGAGCCACTGATTAAATTTTTAACAAGGGCGTTAAGGAATCCTAATGTCACATCCAATAAAAGTGCAGAAACCTTTCTAGGTTATTTATGCAATTACGTTTTTCATACTTTTGTAAGTCCAGAACTTTATAGGCAAGCGATTGAGGCGGGTTTCAGCCACGGCGTTGCCACAGAAATGGCAACTGTTCCTCAAACTCCAATAACCCTAGAAGGGCTAATGGTGCTTAAAAAAGTTGTATCTCCATTAGAGTTAGATACCAAGTATATGTGGATAGATGACGGTGAAGGAAATCCAAAGCGTGTCCTAAGAGAAGGGTTCACAAGAACAGTAGACCCTGAAACAGGAAAAGTTACAATATCAGAACCTCAATACGCTGAGCAGTTAATTATGCAACCGGCGCTTATGGGTAATAGAGGCGACGCGTTTAGATGTGGAACTGGAGAAAAAGCTCCATTAGGGCATATTATCAAAGTGAACGAAGAGATGTCTTTAGATTCATGGGATCAAGTAGACTGCAATCCTATGCACTCTTGTGTAAAAGGGCTACATTGTGGAAATCAAGACTATATTAAAGGTTTTGAAAACGAAGGAACAATTACAGTTAATTGTTTTGTTTGTCCATCTGAAGTTGGAACAGTAGCTGTAAATGAAAATAACGGTGTTATTCGTGTTAAAAGCATGTTTATACATTCCATCAAAAGCAGAAAAATAGAAAACAAAAATCTATACCATTCCTCCCATTATGCTAAATTAGCAGATGAGCGTTGGGAAAAAGCTAAAATAGCTGCTATTACCCAGTTCGAGAAAGAAGAACAGGAACTTATGGCAAGAATAAAAGCTAAAAAAGAATTCTTCATGTGAGGATAAGTGAGAGGGGCCTAAAAAGCCCCTTTCTTTTTTTTAGTTTAGAAAGTTAAAAAATGAATATAACACCATCAGCTTTTGTAAAAAGTTACACACTACGAGCTTTACAAGAGGCTCTTCCTTTTTTACTTACAGCAATCAAAAGAATGTTTGCTCAAGGAACTACCATTGGGTTTACAGAAGGACTTATTGACGGTAACAAGTGTATACACGTTGAAGAAAATAATGCCTTGGTCGTTTTAACAAAAGACAAAGATAAAATACTCATTTATGAGTGTTGCGACCTAAATGAGGTTCTGGAGGATATTGAGTACCCTGACCTCGAGATACGAATGCAGTACTCATTATTTGATAACCATCAAATCATTTTTAATGAAGATGGAATAGAAAGCATACTTATAACGTTAGATATAATATGGGAAAAATACTCTTCCTAATATGGGCTCTTTCAGGAGCTATTTACTATTTTGTGAAAAATCATCGCAAAAAAGATTACTTTAATCTACTCCTATTCCTTATTGCAGTTTTTTTTGGCCCTCTGGCCTTTATAGCTTACAAGGAGTTAAAAAGTAGAAAGGAAAAGCCAAGTGATTACCACTTTATAACATTGTTAAGCGGAAGAGTACTTAACTTGTATAACCCCCTTCCAACAGGAATAGACATTGAAGATATTGCAAGAAGCCTTTCTCATTTATGTAGATATAATGGGCACGTTAAGCGGTTTTACAGTGTGTGTACGCACAGTTTGTACGTACATGATACTGCGTTCGCGGAAAATCCCTACTTGACCAAAAAGGAGCGGCTGCAGTTTTTATTACATGATGCCACTGAGCCTTATGTTGGAGACATGGTAAAGCCTCTAAAAGTAGGAATGCCTCAGTTTACTATAGCCGAGGATAGAGTTTGGAAAGCTATATGTGAAAAATTTGGAATGCCAGAAGAAAGGCATCCATTGCTAAAGCATTATGATATAAAAGCGCTAGTAAGCGAAATGGAAGTTCTTACATACGCTAGGGCATCACCTATATGGAGTATGGGTATTAAGCCTAGTACACTACCACTAGTAACTGAGACAATAGCGGAGTCTAGGGAAAGATTCTTAGCACTTTATGAGGAGTTGACTAAATGATAAAAGTATTAGTCTTAGAAGACTCCGAAGAGCGGATAGTTGAGTTTAAAAAGCGGTTCGCTAGTAAGTTGCACATAGATGTAGCCGTAGTGTATGTAGACAATGTTGAAGACTTTAAAACTCAAATGCTAGAAAATAAGCCTGAGCTTATTTTACTAGATCATGATTTGGGAGGGCAAGTTTATGTTTCTTCCAGTAAAGAGGACACAGGAGCAGAGGCAGTAAGGTTTATTGTTAAAAACTTTACGCTAAAAGATTTCCCATTCCCGATAATAATACATTCCTTAAATGGGCCTGGATCGGACTATATGTTCGACTTGCTGATGGAAAACAAGTTTCATGCTATAAAGGCAAAGTTCCTGTGGTCAGAAAAAGTTTTTAATAAATTTGTAGTTTAATACTATACTTCATATATTTTGCGAAAAACGCAAGACTATGAAATCATTACAAACACAGTATGCAGGTTATTTATTCCGCTCACGGCTAGAAGCCAGATGGGCTAAATATTTTAATCTCATGGGAATACAATTTAATTATGAACCGTTAGGCGTGCAGTTAGAGTCTGGTAAAAAATACTTACCAGACTTTTTCTTACCATCTCTTAACATATTTGTTGAGTGTAAGGGCATACTAACATCTAACTATGACATTGAAAGAGTTTATGACTTTTGCATAGAGTCAAAAAAAGGTGTTTTAATAGCACAGGGAGATCCTGATAATATAGATTACACCATCATTTTCCCAGAAAACAACAAAATAATAACAAAAACAGTCTCAATAGATTTTGAAGGAAACGAGTTTAGAGAGTTTACTGGAGATATAGGCTCATTATCTGAAAGCTCACTAAATAGCGCAAAATCAGATCGATTTGGGATTTTCGACTAAAGTAATACAGATATGTATAGCGCAGTTATATGTAGGCTTCCTGAGCCTTACTCCCACCCAAAAGGAGATAGAATCAGTTTAGTAAAAGTATTCGGATCACAAGTAGTGATAAGTAAAGACCATTCAGAAGGTGACTTAGGGGTGTATTTCCCTACCGACGGCCAATTATCACATGAATTCTGTAATAAAAATAATTTATATAGAAAATGTGAATTAAACGCGGATAAAAGCAAAACAGGGTTTTTTGAGGAAACTAGAAGAGTTAGAACTCAAAAGTTTTTAGGAGAGGAAAGTGACGGAATTTGGCTACCTATTTCCTGTTTATCTTTTTTAAAGTTTAACTCTGATGCTTATAAGCATGGAGACCTTATCGATAGAGTGGGTAACTCAGTATTCTGCGAAGCTTACCGAGTTAAAGTTAAAAACTCAAAAGGCGGGGGAGCGCCTAATGCGCCAAAGTCTCAAGTAAAGACTTTAATGTTTAAACAACACTTTGATACTGCTCAAGCAGCTTTTAATGAAAGAGCTATTGATGGAAAGCATGTAATAATAACAGAAAAATTACACGGAACTTCCGGAAGAAGCGCACTCGTTAAGCTTACAAGAAAGCCAACGCTTTTAAACAAAATAAAAGACTTACTAAAAATTTCCCCACTGGAATATTGGGGTTATATGCTAGGAACCAGAAGAGTAGATTACTACCCAAACAAAAGTCCGGATAAAGCATACCATGATCCATCTATGAGAGAAATTCACCACAAGGTTTTAGAAGGAAAGCTCAGAAAAGGTGAAACTTTTTATTATGAGCTAGTTGGGTTTGAACCAGATGGTAAAGCCATTATGGAATCAGCTGATTACTCTAAGCTTGGTAAGAATTTTAAACAGTTCGGAAAAAGTACCCCATTCTCATACGGATGTGAAGAAAAAACAAGCAAAATGTATGTTTACCGTATAACAATGACGAATGAGGACGGAGAGAGTGTTGAGTACTCATGGGAAGATGTTGTTAAACGCTGCGAAGAATTAGAAATACCCTACGTACCTGTTTTATTCGAGGGGATGGCCCCAGAAACTAAAACCCTGGAGTGGGTCGACTCAATGACTAAGGGGGTCTCAACGTTAGATGTAAGACACCTAAGAGAAGGAGTATGCGTACGCATAGGAAATAAAATTTATAAACATAAATCGTTTGAGTTTAAAGTTCTCGAGGGAATTATAAAAGATGCCGGCATACCGGATGTAGAGGAAAACTCATAAATGATTCATAATCATATACACTTTGAAGACCCGTCTAAAGTATGGGCTACTAGTGATTACCATTTTGGGCACAAAAATATCATAAAGTATGATAATAGGCCTTTCAAAGACTTGGATGAAATGCGTGAAGAAATAATATTACGCCATAATTCTGTAGTAGCACCAGATGAGTTTGTTATTTTTCACGGAGACTTTTGCCTTGGGGGGTTACCACCTGAAGACCAAGTGTCTATTTTAGACAGGATGAACGGAACATTCTATCTTATTCGTGGAAATCATGATAAAGTATTTTGGAACGACCTAGTATTAGGAAGACACCCAAGAAGGTATTTTGATGTTCTTAACATAACATTTGGAGCTAGTAAGAAAAAAATATCAGCAGGCGTAGTTGCTAGCCATTGCAAGTTTTTTGTGTGGCCCGATTCACATAAAGGGTGTATCCATACTTTTGGACATTCTCATGGATCTATACCTGAAAACTTAATTACTGATAGAAGTATGGATGTAGGAATTAATACTAACAACTACTATCCTTACAACTACTTAGATATTATTAAGATGCTTAAGAAAAAAGTGGTTCATACAGTAGATCACCATATAAGAGGTGTAAATTAAAGCTTGGGAATTTCCTAAGCTTTTTTTATATTTAACAATGGAAATAAATTTCTCAAAAACCCAATTTAAGCTCTTACTTAATTTTAGCCAGGGACTATATATAATAGTAGCTGCTTTATTAGCGGCAGTGGTAGTTGCCGCTTATAACACTACTATAGTATTCGGAGCAATTTTATTAATGCTTATAGCACCTATAGTTGCTTTATCCCTTGTTGGTAAAAAGCTAATTTTTTCATTTGCAAATGCCCTTTCTGATGACTTGGGGGAAGACAATGCCTAGTTTTATTAATACGCTTGATAGTGCAGACCCAACCTGGGTATATACAGGTGAGTTGGAAAGCCATAAGTTAAAATTAACTAATTATAAAAAAGGTGTTAACGTAGGAATGTTACCTATGATACCGTTCACAACCCTGTCATATTTAACGGGACTTACTGTTTTATCTATAAATGAATGGATGGAGGAACTATCTTATATATGCCCACATACCGGAAATAAATACTACGGGGCAATTCCTGTAGCTGTATTATTTACTAATAATGTAGAGCTTCCTAAGCCAAAAAGGCCAGTAGAGAACCTTGTGTATAATTACTTGGCTTTTAGCCCAGAGCCAAAAGCTAATGAGGACTTATTCATAATAGGTGACTTGTCTAGGTCTTTGCTTGGTCATGGCCAAAATCTAGCTTTAATGTGCGATGGGGTAACTGAGCTTGAGTTAGAAGAGAGATTATTTAAAATAAATGATAAAGTATCCTTAATTGTAAAAACTTGGAAAAAATGCGAATAGATATAGTACCTAAAGAACGAATGTTCGAAACTTGGTCCAATGCTGCTTATGCTGTAGCAGGACTTATTTATTATTTAGTGAACCCAGGCACAACTGGATTTTTTTACGCTCTAGCCTTACTAACCCTAGCCGCCGGCAGTGGCTGGTACCATGCAAGGAAAGATTGGCCTATAGTCGTTTTTGACTTTTGGGGAATGTATCTAGTGCTAGGGCTTATTATTTTCTTAAATGTCTCAAGCGGAATGGCTGTGTTTCCCATTACTTACGGAGTACTTTTTTACCTATTATTGGCAGCTACGGCTGTATTTATGGGTAGGATAGAAGTATTTTTTGGGGTAGAAGTTTACTTTGCTATGGCCTTCGGCACCCTACTGTTTGTAGCTCCCTTATGGCAAGTTATAGTAGCTGCAATCTTTCTAGGGAGTGGTCTTGCTATAAGACAGTATGGAGAGGCTAGTGGGGGGGATAAAGAGCATAACGCAGTGTTCCATTCTGTGTGGCACTTATTGACTGCTATGGGCTTCTTTTTCATGGTAGGGTAAAATGAATGTGTATATAGTAAAAATTTTACCAGAAGATAAAACTTTATATAAAGACATTTTAGAAGAATGGCTCGTTATAATGCAGGAGCATGTAATTCATACTGGGAGCATATTTACTAACATAGACGAGTTTATTCAAGGCCTTGTTATGGGCCTTGAACTTGCTAACTTAAACCCAGAAACTGTGGTCTGGAATGTAAAAAACACAGAAGAGTACAATCGTGTCTCTAGAGGAGATATATCACTAGAGAGGCTTCAAAACTTAATAGAAAGTTAATGAAAACATTTTTTTTATCAAAACCCATCGATTTAAAAGCTCTTCAAGATGAAGGGCTTTTTATTTTTTATGCATATGGTGACGCTTTTAATAAAAGCCCCAAATTTAAAGGAGTTGTACCTACAGACACAGTAATTTATATAAAATCTGTAGTATTTAATGATGCGTCAACTAATCCGAGAAGACGGGCAGCCATATATGGTTACTTTTTAAATCCAGCATTTAAAGGCCTGATATATAAAACAACAGGTAGGGTCAATTTCTCTATATATGCTACATCTACTATCGGAGACGTAGCAACAGTTTTTTCACCACTACTAAATCTAGGAATTCAAATAAGAAATAATAATGAATAGTCAAAAAAGAAGAGCTGAACTAATATCTACCCCACTACCGACAGGTTTCTCCGTTGAGGACAATAGTAGCGACTCATTTAATTCTGACCTTATAAACTTAGTTGAGGCAAGATCTTTGGATTACTTAACTACGTCTTTGTCTAAAATAAATAAAAAAGTATTTAATCCAATGACCGTGAGCATTGGATACTTTTTAGCAAAGCGTGGAGTTACAATACTTGTTGAAAAGTTTAGACATAGAAAAGCACCTGAATTTATTACGTTTAGCATGGACTATTCGCAATATAATGGTAAAGATGCTGTAAAGCTAGTAAATTATATTTATGATAATTTTCCTGTTATGGGAAATAATCAAATAGGGACAAGTAGCTTTAAATTGATAGATAGCTCTAATTCTAAAAAAACTCCATATAGGGGGATAGATGAATTAAATTATCCGATTTCCTACGGAAACACCGCAGCCCCTCAAGAAAAAGGCTCTCTTTCTAAAATATTAGTAGATGCTGGCCTAATAAATAAAAATGACGCAGTTTCTACATCATTTAGGGTGCAGCCCTCAGATGAGGCTATTTTTTCATTTGAGTACTCAGGCGCAAGTTTTGTAGTACGAATCACAAAAGGTGAAAAAATGGACAACTACTTCGAAAAGTATCTTTTACTAGATGTTAAGAAAAAAGACCTTGAAACGTTTTTAAAATTTTTAAAAGAGTACGAGTCTAAAAAAGCTATAGATGAGGAAAGTAATGGAAGATTATTAAAACTAATAGACATTATTGATTATAACTCATTTGAAAAAGATTTTTTAGTAAAAAGACGTATCTCTAAACGAGAGATAAATACATTATTTCTTAAGGAATCTTTTAAGCTAGACATTTTAAATGACCTTGAGAGATTTTTCGCAGCTAGTAAAAAGTATAAAAGGCTAGGAATTTCTTATAAAAGAAACTACTTATTTTCTGGAATACAAGGAACAGGAAAAACTTCTTTAGCTCAGGTTATAGCTGGAATATACAGTATGTCATTGTATAAGTTAAGTTTATACTCTTTTGAAAAAGCCTCAGAACTTAGAACTATACTATCTGAGATACCCGCTAATACCTTAATACTAATTGAAGAAGTTGATAAGCTTTATGATAACCATAAAGATGATAATTCCGATAAAAACCCAATTCCCTACGAGGAGTTCTTGAGTTTTTTAGACGGAGTAAATACACCAGAGGGGTGTATCATAATAATGACTACAAATCATTATGACAAATTAGACCAAACTCTTCTTAGGAGAGGTAGAATTGATAGAGTATTTGAATTTACTTATATTGACCCTATTTCTGCAAAAATGATGTTTGAGATGTATTTTGAAGGCGCGGATAACCTGGATGTACTTTCTGAAAAGTTTTCATACGCATTTAAGTCATCGGGAAAAAAATACGCGCCAACAGACCTTCAGAACCTATTCTTACAATATGAGGATAGCCCTGAATTAGTAATACCACTATTGTAATATGCTATTAAAAATATATCTAATTATAGGCTTAGTCTATGCTATAACTACACAAATGTTAGTTATTAAGTCTAAGTCTAAAAACTCAGAGCACCCAGTAGGTGTATGGCTGATTTCCACAGTGATCTGGCCATTGCTTATAGCCTCTAACTTTGACAAGATAAAAGATGCCTTATGGAAGAAATAAAAGATTCCTTATTAGGGCAAGATCTTAAGCAAATGCAGGAGATGTACAAAGACTATGTTACCATAGTAAAAGGGGGTTCACAAGATCCTCAAGAAAATAATTCAAAAATTATAACTGTAAAGGAAGAGTATGGAATTATTACTGAAGTACTTTAAGGCATTTGCGTATTTACTAATATTCCTAATAGCCTTTTGTATACTTTTTTTACCAATTAGTACGTATACACTATTCACGCTTCTAATTGCACAGATAGCTATATTTGCTTATGAGGTTCAAAGCAAAGGTAAGTTAAGCAAGGAATTCGTAGAATCATGGAAAAAGATAAAAAGTATTTATTCATAGGAGATATTCACGGAGATTTGTATGCTGCTAATGCGGCATACTTTTATGCCATAGAAAATCATTGCGTTCCTGTATTTATGGGAGACTTTACTGACTCTTTCGAAAGAACTGTTAGAGAGCAAAAAGACGTATTAAGATTTATGAAAATGATCCTAAGAAAAGATGCTATAGGTTTATGGGGTAACCATGACATGGGGTATAGGTTTTCTAATAATAGCCAATACTTCTGCCATGGGTTTTCTAAAACAAAATTAAAAGAGTTTAAAGATCTGTATTTTGATATATGGGCACTCCCTAATTATAAACCTTATCTATTTTTGCCAGAAAATAAAGTATTAGCCACTCACGCAGGATTAGAACCTGAGTTTATGGGGCCTTATGGTAGCCTTGAAAAAGTGTTAAACGAAATAAGTGGTAACCCAATAAAATGGGGATATGACTGTTTTCCATACTTTGTTGTAGGCAGAGCTTCCATGGGAAGCTATAAAGTAGGAGGCATAACCTGGGCTAGGCCTGGAGAGAAAACAGGTCCAGTACCGGACGTAACTCAAGTATGTGGGCATACACCAGTTAGTCATGTACACTTTGATGTAAATACTGATACGTGGTATATAGACACCATTGGAGATACATACGAGCTACTCGAGTATAACGAAACAAAAAACAAATTCACAATAATTGAAAAAAACCAGTGGACATATGGAACAATCTAAAGCACAAATTTTCAAAGAAAAAAAAGGGTATAGCCTAACTTCTAAAAAGTTAATGGATAGATATGGCTGTAAAACTTTTGAAGAGTATAAAATTAAAAGAGCTGAGCTTAAAAAATCTAGGGCTACTAAAAAAACTCAGTAGCTAAACCGGCAGCACCCGCTACTACTAAAAAACTAAAAAATAATGACTATTCAAGAAGAACTGGAGGAGTTTTACTCTGATCCTAAGAATAACAATAAGCTAATGACTTTTGACTTAGGGGACGTTATATCTCAAAGAGATATAGTTTACTATGTCTCAGCAGGTCAAACAGCAAATGCCTTTTTAGTGGAAATTCTAAAAATTACATATGAGCGCAGAACTTATTCAAAAGTTCCGTATCTTTACCGTAAAGATTAGAATGATAAGCGGAAATACTTTAAAACATAGTTCTAATCGCAGAAGAACTTTAGCGGGGAACGGAGCCATCCTAATACCTTATGATAGCCCTAAACATAGCAAAAATAGCAAAAAGCGTATATCTAGGACTTAGAGAAAAAGTCGAGTCATCCTTCAAAAACATGTTCGATGATATGTTCAACAAATTCAAGAACAAAGGCGGCCTTTTAAAGGAGCTAAAAAAACTTATCAAGCACTTCCAGGATATGCTGATGATGACGAGCTATAAAACTAGTACAGTTAGATAATTTATACGACAGAGCGTAAAACCCACCCATCGGAACGTGGGTGGGATGTAAGCGACCATTAACCTTGTGATAATATATATTGACGAATGGTTTCTGGTGATGCTTCACCAATTGAACAAACGAAGAAACCATCTGACCAAAGTAGTTTCTGATACCAATAGTATTGACGTAGTGTATTTGAATGTAATAACCATAATTGACGTGTAGATTCTTGTTTTAACCTGCGAACCATTTGTGAAACAGATAAACGAGGTATATAACGAATAAGAAAATGGATATGATTGATGTCGCTTTCCATCACTTCAATTTCAAAATCTGAATTATTGGTTATGGAAGTAAAAATATCTTTTAAATCATCATTTAACTGACCTACTAAGATATTTCTACGATACTTGGTAACAAGGATTAAATGACATTTTAGATAATGTTTTGAACGATTTGTACTAATGTAGTGAGGCATATTGTGAAAGTTTTTTACCCGAAGACGGAAACTTTTACAATATGTTGAACGGTTAACTATGACAAATTTACATAAAACTATGTTTTGGCATAAATTATGATACATAATAAGTATGAAAATGATTAATAAGACATATAAGTTTCGTCTTTCCCCAACAAAAGAACAAGAAGTGCTTTTAAATCAGCACTTTGGACATTCTCGTTGGGTATATAATCATTTTCTAAATGAACGAAAAGAACAGTATCAAGCAGATAAAAAGTCTGACAATTATTACAAACAGGCTGCCACACTGACAAAACTTAAAAAAGAAGAGGAAACTAAGTGGTTAAAAGAAGTAAACAGTCAAACATTACAATTTGCATTACGTTCTCTTGACACAGCCTTTTTAAACTTTTTTCGTGGGAATGCACAGTTTCCAAAGTTTAAATCTCGTAAACATAAAAATACATTTACAGTACCACAATTTGGTACAATAGAAGATGGTAAAATAAACATACCTAAATTCAAAGATGGTATAAAAGTAAAATTACATAGAGAAGTTAAAGGCAAGGTTGGTAAAATGAGTATAACCAAAACACCTACTGGAAAATACTATGTTTCTATTTTTACAGAACAAGAAATAGAAGATTCATCTAAAACCAATAAACAAGTTGGTATTGATTTAGGGTTAAAAGATTTTGTAATAACTTCTGATAACAAGAAATTCAAAAACAATAGATATACAAAAAAATATGCGAAACAATTAAAGAAAGCACAACAGCACTTATCTCGTAAACAAAAAGGTAGTAATGGGTTTGAAAAACAAAAACTCAAAGTTTCTAATATTCACGAGAAAATTTCAAGTTGTAGATTAGACACCCTACACAAAGTATCTCATCAATTAGTGAATCAATATGATTTAATCTCAATTGAGGATTTAAACGTGAAGGGTATGATTAAAAACCACAAATTATCAAAACATATTGCCGATGCAAGTTGGGGTAATTTTGTCACATTACTTCAATATAAGTGTGATTGGTACGGAAAGGAACTTGTGATAGTTAATCGTTTCTATCCAAGCTCTAAGACTTGTGGAGATTGTGGTTGGATAAATCAAGACTTAAAACTTTCAGACAGAGAATGGACTTGTAATTCTTGTGGTGTTGTACACGACAGAGATACTAATGCAAGTAGGAACATTCTCAAAGAAGGTTTGAAAATATATGGGCAGGGACTTGTCCATTACGAGGGTGGAGGATAAATCAGACTACTTAGGTAGCACGTCCGTTGAAACCCGAAGCCCATCCCATCGCTTTAGCGTGGGTGGGTAGTTCACACAAAGGAGTTATATCTGCTTTAGAAGCAGTGAATGATGCAGTTGTAATCAAGAGTAATCTAGGCAATAAAGTTTTAGATTACTTGGTATAAGAAAAATATATTCTAGCGTTAACCTTAGCATAACAAATCTCTGGTATTAGTATCAGCATAAATGTTGCGAGTAAAGCGTTATCGTTAGTATTATGGCGAAAGCCGGATGAATATTATTCCTGGTCGGCGGTTCAAGTCCGCCCGTGGCATCAATTAACCCTTACAAAATAATGCCTCGTAAGCTCAGTAGTTAGAGCTAGGAAAGTAAGTATTATACATCCGAAAGTGAGTAGTCGTAAAACCCCTCGCCTAGCAGGATATCGCGAAAGTGGGGGCAACCCCCTTTCTTTTTAACCTATCGATTATAACCAATGACAAAAAATATAATCACCTTTAAAGCAAAATTCCTAGTTATTAAAACAGGGACTAGTAGCAACTTGCTTGCTGCACTTTCGTTTCAAATGAAACTTATGCGATTAGGCTATATATTGAATGAAGAAGCATTAAATGCTTTAGCTACCAATACTGAGGAATATATGAGTTCCTTATTTGCAGAGCTGGCCGAGCTTATTTTAATAGAAAAAGGCGGCATGGAGAACAATACTCCACTATTTCCTGGTTTTCCTAGAGAGGTTATAGAAGCTTCTCAAGGAAAAATATTCCTTAAAAAAGTTCAAAGCTACTTCGGGATTGGTAACTGGGGAAAAAAAGATGATACTTTTAAATACTCAGAGATAGAGTCAGGAACTTACGAAGTTATTTATTTAGGCAGTGAAGAGAAATTTCTATCATTATTTAAAGAAATTGCAGAAAG
>Ga0100402_1001991_pt1 | contig 23274 bp, 15 predicted proteins | sample CryGeyme20150102_FD_80419 | JGI IMG/M metagenome (GOLD analysis project Ga0100402, IMG submission 80419) | Groundwater microbial communities from Crystal Geyser aquifers in Utah, USA - Crystal Geyser metaG 2015-0102 | ecosystem: Environmental > Aquatic > Deep subsurface > Groundwater | place...
AACAATTAGGATTTGTGGAAGACTAATCCCAGATAACAGGTGAGTGGCAACAAGCTAGAGTAGATGAATAGCAAGAAAAGTGAATGGAAAATATTGACACTCGAGCAGATCAAGCGACAAAGACAACCAAAAATAGTTGAGGAATCAACAGCAGGCAATAGCAGGAAAAAATCAGGACAAAAGCTGTATGTTTCAATCTCTAAAAGCAACAGATCTTCTTCCTCCAGAAGCAGTCTCAGTCGTGACCATAATCTCACAAAAGTGGGTGGCTAGCATGCTTTTTTGAGCAGTCTCAACAGTAATGCCCGAATAGTTGACAAGGTGTAGCTTCAGCTTCAGGAATCGTTCGGCTTCAAGAGATTCCTTTGCTGATAATATAGTATTTTTTCTTGAAATCGATTGATTTATAGTATTGCTGGCATTATTACATGACGTCAAAAGAAACACCCAGGAAAAAGCTCAAATTGTTGTGCATGCATGGCTATGGCACCAATGCGGAGTTCATGAAAATGCAGACCGAAATACTCAGAAGAGATGTAGAGAACCTGGCTTAGTTCATTTTTGTAAATGGACCAGAATAGATTCCCCTTGCTATGGTTGGGGACCCTAAGGTTGTCAAAAACCTCAAAGGACCGCCATATGCTTGGTACTCCTCAGCAAGGTTGCGTAAGTCAATATTTATTCAGACAAAACAACAAAGATGGAGGATGAAATCAAGGTCGTCAACAAAATGAGAACAATCCTTTAGGAAGCCTCGGATTATTATGATGGGGCTCTTTGCTTCAGCCAGGGATCTATGGCTTTTCAAAAACTATTGTGGTATCAAGCAAAGGGGCTGATTGATTGGCCTATCATTAGGAACATAAAATTCTTTATTAACTTTAGCGCAGATGGATTCAGGTTAGATATGAAAAGCCTGGGATATAAAAGACTGAGCATTCCCAATCTTCATTTCTTCTCGGTGGAAGATTTTCTCTTTAATCGCCTGATCATTTGCCCAACTTTATTCGAAAACCCAGAGATAATATACCATTCTTTTGGCCATCGCTTCCCTGTCCTAGGAGTCACTGAAAAGGAGCAACTAAGAGCATTTCTCAAGAAATACGGGTATGGAGATAAAAATTTAGGAGGCATTGAATCTGAGAGCAGACTATGATGGGATTTGTAATTTGCAGCAATAATCTGAATTAAATATAAATGAAAATACTAGCGCGACGGCAATTCCTTTACCGGGCGCATTAGTTCATCTCTTATCCCAATATAATTACTCAGTCTGGGCTGGCAATAAAACGATGCTATCCTTTTGGAACAAGTATATTCAGGGGTTCCCACTGCATGCACAAAACTACGAGTCTGTTGAATGTACTGGGAAGCACCAAAATAGGATACCTTTTTAGCACAAGTGATTAGTTCACAAAGTACAAGAACCATAAGCCTAAAACTCCAGTATGGGAATTTCTAGATGCTCATCACATATAATATACAGATTCGCCAACAACCTACAAGGTCAAATATTGCAACTTTTGTCCAAAGCCTCATTATGAAGACCGTTCTAATCTGTACACTCTGAATATAAACAAAGAATACGGATATTTTCACTGTTTCAGGTGCAGTAGTAAGGGGAATTGGAATTAATTCAGGGATAATGTTCTAGGGATAAGTGGTGAATCAACAATCAGTTAGCAGTTTAGTCAGCACGGGTCATTTTCAGGTCAAAAACAAAATGTTCTTTCAGAAGCCCACTACTTTCCCATAAAAAAGAACATTTTTACCTAGGAATTCAGAGATGTGCTTGACTATGTTAAGTCGAGAGGGTTTACATAACAAACTATTAAAGAATTCAATATTGGTGCAGGAGATGAAGAGTACGCTGATAAAGATGGAGACTACATAAGAGTAAAATCTGTATACTTTCCTCTCTACATGTACAAAAAATAGTGCAGAAAAATTGATTTAAAGGATGAGGCTTTAGGATATCTATAAAAGCAGGAATAATAAAATTTCAAGTACAACAATAATTGGAGTCTGCTTGCCAAAGTAAAGTGCAGAGGAGCAAGCAAGGCGACCAAAATGTTCATGAGGCAAATTCCAGCAAATAGTCCCAAAGGACTATTTGGGTATAACTTGCTCAAGGATGCAAACAAAAAGATAGTTATTACTGAAGGATAGTTTGATGCTATGACCGTATATCAAGTGGCTGGTCTGCCTGCTGTCTCACTACCTCAGGGAGCCTCTAATCTGCCTGATGCTCTTCTTCAATGCTTTGAAAATTTTTAAAAAATAATTTTATGGATGGACAATGATGATGCAGGGACTCTAAATGTATAAAGGATAGCTGAAAAATTGGGGATCAAGCGAACTTATATCGTTAAGAATAATGACAAGGATGCAAAGGACGCTAACGATTTCTTACAAAATAATAGAGCTGATTAAATTATAGAGCTTATTGATAAAGCTCAAACAATTCCTCAAAGCAATATTCTTAGTTTTGGTTCTCTCAGAGAATAAATCCTCGGCAACTTACACAATCATTAAAAACTCACAGGGGTTAAAGTCTAATGGTTACCGTACTTCAATTAAAAAATCAAAGGAATAAGGCCAGGAGAACTCACAGTGGTGTCAGGACCAACTGGAAGTGGTAAAACAACATTCCTTTCGCAATTATTTCTGGATATTTGTCAGGCCAATAAAGGAAAAAGCCCAGTTCTGTGGGGTAGTTTTGAAGTAAAGAACGAGGTCCTTATGGCCCATATGCTGAACCAGTTCAGCAACATAAACCTCACAAAAAATCTAAGTAAATTCGAGTACTATGCTGACAGGTTTTAGAATTTGCCTCTCCAATTCATGAAGTTTTATGGATCAACAAACATTGATAAGATCATCTCAACAATCATCTATACGATCGAAAAAGAATTTATATACGCTATTGTACTTGATACTCTGCAATTCATGCTTTCTGGACAAGCAGAAGGATACCAAAGGTTTGAACTCCAGGACAAACTGATTGCAAGGCTTCGGAAGCTGAGCATTGACTACAAAGTGCATATTGTTATTGTAATTCACCCCAGAAAGACATAGGACGGGTAGGATATAGGGCTGCACTCCATCTATGGTACCAGCAAAGCAACTCAGGAGGCAGATAATGTCTGGATCATACAGAATAGAGATGGCTATAAAGTATTTGATATAAAAAAGAATAGATATGATGGTGAGTTGGGTAGAATTCCTTTAGGCTTTAACAGATAAAATAAAAGGTTCTTTCAACTGACCAGAAGCTAGTTTGAGAGTCTAAAATCGAAGTAGAAAACCATGAGGAAAATAATCGAGTAGAGAGAAGAAGAAGCTGCAGGTAAAAGGCCGGTGAGCTAATAAGAAAGGATGTAATTTGATGATGAAATTCGAGACCATTAAATGAACAGATAAGGCCGCTATTCAAGCAAAAAAAAATAAGAAAATCGCTGATATGTATCTTTATGCATAAACTCTAAAATATCAACAAAAAGTATCGTAGTCCGAGAATGTTATATCGTTGATTTTGTATTTGTGGTACTGTGTTGGCAAAAAGGTGAATAAGGATACGACCATCAAGATAAATAAAATTGTGTATTGCGTTTTTCTCATCTGATGCTTCTCTATCAGCATCAATATCTTTCCTAAGTAAGCAAATTACTACGCTTTATGAAGAAGGTTGATATAAAGCTGATAAAAAAGAAAAGCAAAACCGTAGAGTACGAGTCATAAAGGGAGAAGAGGACAGATATGAGGAAGGAGACTGATGATCCGAAAAAAATAAGAGGAGCCGTGCTGTTGACGACTATATCCTTGTCGATGCCAGCTCTTAACCAGAGGGGCATCAGCACAATACCTCCACTTACAGCGACAGATCCTCCCAGTAGTCCAGCCAAAAAGCCGTTAAACATACTCTTTCTCAGTTTCTCCTCAGTCATTTTTTCCTACTCATCTTCTGGCACATACCCCAAGCTTTACTTCTCCAAATCTTGCTGAAATTTTCTGATAGCTATACTTTTGCTGTAGAGATAGGATAGCAAAAGATGAAGAATAGCGCAGACATAGGACCCAATGTTGCATACCTAAAGGCCAATAATTGACTGAAAACTGCTTCCTCCTCTGACCAGAATAAGGAAGACAGTGTAAACATATATTTGTAGGACAATTTTGATCTTATCAACAGGCACCAACTTTTTCTCTTCGGACCGAATCTATGACAATCTCTAATTATCCTAAGGTTTGGGATTTATCTCTATTAACTCCTTATTAATCGAGTCTGCTTCTTAAGGCAGAAGAGGTGGATTTGGTTGAGTTATTTCGGTATAGGTGATTCTCATAAGGTACAAGATGAGAATGATGAAAATAACAGTCACCATTTTTTCAGAAATTAAATGGTTAACCATTGTCTATATGAGGAAAGGTATACTCCAAAGATGGTCCCTGACATCATCATGGGCAAGGTAAGCAGAACCAGATCGTAATCAACCAATCTTTTTCCCTTCTTTGTCACCTTGTTGGCACTGACTAGAGTGGCTGCTAAGGCTCCTCCCATCAAAAATACATAGGTGGCTATGATGCTCTCCTTAGCTGAATAATTCCAGCCCTCAATGAGGAGTAGGTTGATAAGGGTGCCTCCACCGACTCCCGATGACTGCATAAAATGAGTTGCTACTGTGGAAATGCCGATGAAGAGCGCGATGGCGATGAGGGTGGTTATTTATGCAAACATTTATTATAAAAGACCCAATAATGCTACTCTATCACTGTTTCATAATATTTTAACAATCAGAAAGTGATGGAATCCAAGTTCATATATTTAGTCAGGCAGGAAGAAGAGAGTTATATTTTAATATTAATTCCAATAAATGAGCTACAAATAAGTCAGCTTCAGGACGACTACTCAAATAATATATGGAAAATCCCTACAAAAAGAGCCAAGACCTAGAAAGGATGGTCTCAACAGCAGCTTAATGTAGAAACAGTTCATCAGGTCAAATCCATCTTATCAACATATCAAATTGACTCAGTTAAACAACTTTGCATTAAAATCTTCATAAAATCTTTTTTATTCATCACAGGTCGAACTGAATCAATCAACAAAAAGCAGCAAAAAATTGAAATGGAAACTTAAGGACATCAACCTTCGAGAGACCGAAGACAGCATGCGCCAGCAGCACAAAAGAAAGCAAATAACAATCAAGGATTTCAAATTAATCAAAGTGCTTGGAAAAGGGAAACATGGAACTGTATTTCTGGCAGTGTACTTCCAATCTTATTCAGACATCTTTAAACAGGTTTCGTAGGCGCACTAAAGGTCTTCCTGAAAGAGGACTGCAACTCGAATACAGCAAGAGGAAGGTAATAGTTGCTAAAAATGCTTATCAAAGAACTCAAGATACAATCCTTCGTCACTCATAACTATGTTCTTTCAGTATACTCAATTTTTAGCGACTAGCAGTGTGTTTACTTGTTTATGGAGTTAGGGACTGACGGACAGCTCTTCGAACTTTTCCAGAAGAAACAAACCCTGAAGGAATAGACCATATCATTTGTTTTGAAGAACATTTTAGATGCCGTCAACTATCTGCACTCAAACAATATAATTCATCGAGACCTTAAGCCTTAAAACATTGTCCTAATTCATGTAAATAGCATAATATTCAGGGGTTTCCGAAACTATGTGATTTTGGGGAATCCACCCTTTGCAACAAAGGGCTCGGCTAGCTAAGAGAAACTCTCTGTGGCACACCTTTGTACCTTTCACCCGAAATTTTGATGGGATAAAGATATGATGAAAAGATTGATATATGGGCCCTAGGAGCCTTAGCCTTTGAACTTTTTACAGGCAGTAACCCTTTCAACATCAAACATAAGAATTAGCTCAACAAAATTATTACATAAGAGTTTCACATGTCGATAGGGTCAATTTAGATGCGCAATTTTTTGAACCATGTTTTGAAGAAAAATCCAAAAGAGCGGCCTTCGGCATCAAAACTTTTACTTCATCCTTTCATCAAGAAGTGGAAATAGATTGAAACTTCCTAATAGTTATGTCCCATGTGATTCTTAATATATCTCTTATGCAATAAATTATAACCAAAAAATCAGAAAAAAAAGTGTCGGCCTGCCAAAACGAAGGTTCTGAGCATTTATACGTTGTTAATGAAGTTGATATGGGCCGCTCTTCCGATGAAGTTATCTAAGCTTCTGAATAAAAAAGTATTTACTGTTCGGAGATATTGAAGTTGATATCAAGTCTAAGAATACTCCCCTTTATACCAGAAAGCATGTTGTCGACCATTTTGCAGTGAATGTTGCCGCTTTTATTGTCCTTTTGGGAATCTCTGATGCTCTCATCATGTTTCTGAACCCTAGCAGAGTAATAAGGGACGTAGTGATCCTGATGCGACCCAAGAAAGACAACTTTATCGAACCACTCTAAGCCTGGCTTCAGTGAAAGGCGATAGAGGAAGGTCTTTTCAGGATTCTAGTTATCAGTCATGTTCATTTGCATAATCGAAGTGCACTTTTTGAACTTGTTCATGAACCATAATCCTACATCCACCAACTTTGAGGACGAGTAAACATATCCAAGATGAGGACTAGATAGACTTACAAAACTATGGAATGATTTTTTGAATTTCTCAAGCCTAGGAAGAGCTTAGCGAATTATAAGGCCTCCCATTGAGTGACCAATAAAACAAATTTTAGCTAAGCAGCTAGTTTTTGAAAATTAGTAATCAAGCTCAGAAGCAAGTCTCATGCCCATGCCCTCAATGTCCCCTTCTGTTCGTCCTTCATTGCAGGAGGACACGAATATTTTTATCTTTCCTTCATAATACCTCTTCAGCTCGATTTTCATTTTCTACATATCTAGCCGGCAGGCACCGAGACCATGGACCAAGACAAACATAACTTCAGCAGCTTCTTTGTTTTCTTGGTAGCCAGGCTTACAAGCCCTTTCTTCGAAGATGATAGGTCTCTTTTCTGTAAAAAATTGTTTGTTGACTATTGGAAACTCCTTGTGTACGGAAGGATTCAGATCAGTATGAAATTCATTGCTTTTGTTTCTCAGCTGCTTGGCCAATTTTGCTCTCATTGCCTCTTAATCACCATAGAGTTCTTTGTCCCAACTACCTTTGAAACTTGAAACAGATTATTTTGTCTTTTATGTCAATTTTTTATGATAAAGTTTCGCTCCTTCGAGAATGAAAGAAAGAGCAGGAGGTGTTGAAAGCTTCTGAAGCAGGTCTCTCCAAAGTTGATAAATATCCTGTGCATTTTCATGCATTATCTTTTCAAGGACAGTATACTTCTCGCATTTGTTATTGTTGGTGATTGAAAATATTCTTTGTTTTCTCTTTTTACCAGCCTTCATATCTTCATCATCCCATGAGCCGATTTATGTCTATCCTTCCCAAGCATCTATTTGAGATTCCATAATTTTGTACTTGATAGGTTCTTAATCCTCCACACAATCTAGCTATATTTTTTATTTGAATATTTTTCCTATATTTTCTACAAGCGATCTATAATTCTTGCGGCCTTCAGTTTTGAGATATTCCGTTATTTCTTGCACGTTTCCAGAGTAATACTTCTAGCAAAAACTTTTCAAGTCAAGACATGTACTCTCTTCCCTGAACTAGAATTTATAGCCACAACGATGGAAGCTGCCAACGATTTGGCAAGGAGATTGATCATAGAAATCCATCTAGAGGTAGCAGTGCTATGCTTGACAACTGATGATGCCTTGGTATGTGGAGGTTATTCTCTGCTTGGCACCATCAAGACAGATGAGTTAGGCTGTGAGAAGAAGAGTTTATTACTATTTGCTGCTAGTGACAGGAGAGTCAAGCTTGAAGACGAATACTTAGTTTATGTCAGTCTGAATGGTAGGATGGGTACATTAGAGGTGGACCTCAGCGAAAGAGTTTTGCTGACGAAGCTTTCCTAATCGAATTAGGAAAGGTTATCACCTTTCGTTTCTAACTGTTCGATGACACAGACTGGAGTTGCTTTGTTGTGTTTGCCTTTGTGCACTTCAGCCAATGATAATCTCAGAATATGTCGGCCAGAAGTGAGGAAACTCAGATTGCGAATGTGGTGGAGGTGTATGGCGATTTCTTGGTTCGAAATGATCATTTTTCGAATGTGAATAATTAGTTAGTATATATTGGTCTAGGGCTATTGCAAATAGTAAGACTGCCCTGTCAGAACATATTCAAAAAGATTAAATAAGATATATGGGAAGATCTGGAGATTGACATAGTTATTCAGATCAGCCCAAATCCTTGATTGTGCTCGAGAATCAGCCTCATGTTTTTCTATAATTGGGCCTGGGTTTCGTATTCGGGAAGCAAGAGGACATTGAAACATGTGTGGGCGGTCGGGAGATTGCTGGTATTTGAGTGCCTTTGAATATTGAATTTGAGAGATTTAAGGCCATCAATTGGTACTCTATCAGTTCCAGTAACAAAGGTCAGGAAATTTTTCTTCTCCTCGTCGTTCAGCTTATGTAAGAAATCCCACAAATACCTAAATGAGGACATAACATACCTAATGACAGGAGTTTAGCGAGTGTAGCCTCCCTAGTAGGTGGCACTTTCCTCCAGTTCTTAGATATTAATTTCTTCTTTTCCATTGATCAGCACACTCAGCTATTAAGCTTAGAAAGTTTAGACAATGCCACCTCCGATAACTCGATAGAATCCTTTTCTGAAGGGTTAAAATTGTTTATGGATGTGCTTGTTAAGCAGATAATCAACATATAGTAGGCAATATTACTCTCGATTGTCAATGGTCAATTTAATTTGACTTCCTTCCTCAACCAATTCCTCAACTATGGTTTCTCCGAAAGATTCCAGCTGAATGTTAAAGTATAGTTCAAGGTCTTCCAAAGATTCACTAGCCTCCAAAATTGTTTTGAGAGATCTGTATATTTATGGCTCGATTTATTTAAGGTCTTCTACGATTTCCAAGCCATATTATTACTCATATCTTTTGTTGAGCAGTTTCTTGAACGTGATCTCAGGGAAGTGAATATCAAGGTGGACACCATTGTAGAGAGCCAGACCTAACAGCATCCCTACGAACTCGAACCTCACAGGCATTTAATATGAAAATCCATTGAACCAGTAGAACCTTCCGCTGCTTTTAGGAATAAACATATCCAAGTAAGGATTGAAGATCTCTTTGGTCAGAAGAGCAAAATATTCGTTCTTTACTCCTCCTTCATCAGCCCCTTCCTCTCCAATGAACTATATTTTCAAAGGACTTCTCAAATTTTGTTTAACTTTCCCCAATTTTTCCATCGAGTCATCCAAGATAAAGTTTCTCCTGACCGATATACATAGGTATAGAAGACCCTCGATACCAAAATTACCTGATTGAAAATCAAAGTCATGAATCAGGGCGGCCAAACCTCTTTCCATATTTTTTTTTATATTCATCTTTTGCTCATAAACAGATTCGATTTGAATGAGTTTGTATTTGTACTAGAAGTCAAGAAGGAAAGGGTACCTGATGAAGTTAAAATACTGATCTTTATTGATGTAAATCTTAATCTGTTCGACAGGCTGGAAAAAGTTTGTGAGGAAGGAGCTACTGAACTCCTTTAAGGCTACTCGATGCTTGTTTGTGTTACTTTTGTGAACCATGTCCATAAAATTGCATATTGTATTGCATTTTGTTCCGATTTATTTGTTGCCTGATTCAGTTTGCTATTTTTCCACTAGATTGTTGCAGTAAAGCTCAAGCATACTGTGAAGGCCAGCCAGCATGACTCTCATATAATCAGAGGGAACATCATCAAGCCAGTTGATGAATAGCTCACGATATCCCTTTGCTTTCTCGATGAATTCTAGTGCTCTGATGGTGGCGAACTCATAATTTTTATTTTTGAAGAGTTTATCCCAGAGAATAACGATAAAGAAGTATTTGAGCTCTTTGGAGGAAGTCAGGAAAGAATTGAAAGCGGGTTCGGTTACTAAGTCGTTAAAAGCTTTATTCTACATTAGTAAAAGAATTCTTACGAAAAGGACAAGGACCTCACTGTCTTTGTTCGAGTGGCCAATAACATCGTATATTTTGAATATCTTTTTGAGATCGAGACCACTACGTGTGTCAACCGAAGCTAAACTGTTAAGGTGCTAGAGTAAAATCTGAGTGAAGAGAGTGGTACTGCGGGGGACTAGAAGAGAGTGCGGATTAGGTTGGAAGTCTAGGGATCTGACTTAGTTCCCGTTTTGGTGAAGAGCATGTCGATGAGTTCGGAAGACTCGTGCTGCATCAGTTCCAATATAAGTAATAATTTAAATCTGATCAGGCAAACTTACCACCGCACTTATTATATTACCTTCCCGCATTTTCACTTTCTAACTATCTAACTATTCTTAAACTCCGCCAATTTTTTAAACTCTTTTTGATTGTGGATTTTCTTTCCAGTCTGAACAAATAATAATAACTGTTATATTCAAATGTCAGAGGATAGTTACCTGACCTCTCTCCAGAGCTATATTTCATCTCTATAGAAACAACTGCAAGCACAGAGTATTGAACAGGAAACCTTGTATCGTGCATTGGATGAGAATCAACAATAACTTAGCAAAATAGATGTTCTGTATGGATAAAAGGAATAGCTGATAAGGGCTAATGCAATTTTGAGGAAATAGCTCGAAAATATGAGTGAGTTGGTAAGGGAAGCTAGCAAGGTAAGCATAGATGAAGAGGACAGAACAAAAAAGTAAGAAATAATAGCTTAACTTGAACAGGAGCTGAAAATTCACAAGCAAGTCATCGAGGAACTCGAGGAAGAGAATTAAAGTCTTTGTGATAAGCTTAGTGCAACAGAACAAGAGTTACAAAAGATCAGGACATCCTATTCGTCTTTAGAGCAAAATCACTCAACTATTGGATGCCAAGTGAGGTATCTGTCAGAGGAAATAAAGAATAAGAACTCATAAATAAGATAATTAGAGACTAAACTGTAATAACTGAGCCAAAACTACATTCACGTTGAGTCTGCTCTTATTGAAAAGGATGAACAGTTGTACTAGTGTCAATAAGAAAATTCAAAATTGAGACAATAACTCGATGCAGTTCAATTCCAGATGAGCCAGAAAAATATCATGATCAACTGTTTGGAAGATGAGCTAGAAGAAGCTTAGCAAACCTTTGGAGCACAAGCTGAAGATCAGTGTGAAGCCATGCTAAAAGATATCCAGAAAATTGATCTTGTTAGACACAACAATCACCTTGTGGAAAGAGTTCATTCTCTGGAACTTGAAAATAGAGGAATTCCTAGCTCAACTCCGAGAAACCCCAAACTTTATTTCGAGCTCCAAAGATTGAAGGAATAATTTGAGACTTTATCAACCCAGTTTGAATGATTGTGTCAAATGAGTTAATTATACAGATTTATAATAATAATGCTACGTAGAGCTAGATTCGCAGGATATCTGTTCTCAAAGCATCAGCCTCATCAAACTCACAGTACACCACCACCCAAGCAAAATGTTTTCCTCGAAGCACTAAAATACATCAATCAAATGAAACCATATATCATACCCGGACTTCATCCTGACAAGAATATCACCAAAGTTTTGTTGAAGTCGTACATCATGCTGGCCCTCAGCAAAGCATGCTTCTTTGGGGGGCCCTTTTTACTTAAGCTAGGAGTCAATGCATTGTCTGGCACAGTCACCATGCTCAACCCTATCATTTATTTCTTTGGATTTGGTGTGTGCTATACAGGATCTGTGATGTTTGAGCAGATGCGAAATGTTCAAACTTTGAGGCTAATCAATGCTGCCTTAGTTGAAACTACCACCAAAGCATATAAGCACATGCTAAGTCTCGGTCCATAGTTTTACTTTTCAGGTTCGCAAAGACATATCTTGTTCAATCTCTACAAAGCTCAGGGAGCATTTGAGCAAAATTTAAAGATGTTCACTCAATATTTTTTCCCTATAACACTGGATGTGACCCTCAGCATATCTCTTTTACTATACTATTCAAACCCTCTCTTCGCCATCTCCTTCATGAGTTGCTTCGCAGCCTATGCCATTTTCACAGTAAAATATTCTAACTATCGACACCATCTGATTCGCAAATTCAGAGCCACTGAGAAACACATCGATTTTGTAACTTCTGAAACTTTTGGAAATTACTACAATGTAAAATATTTCCAGTAGGAACACAACGAACTAATGAAATATCAACGATCATTAGAGGACTACTATGACAAGAGTTATGAGGTGCAGAGAAGTTTAGGAATCTTAAACACTGCTCAGAGAGCCATCTTTGGTACTGGACTTACTTTCAATATGATGCTAGCTGCCTACTATACTCAAATAGGTCTCTTAACGACGGGAGATATCATCATGATTCAGTCTCTCATGCTGCAGTTCCTCAGTCCGCTGTTTTTCCTGGGATCCATGTATCGTTCGTTCAATGAAAACCTGATTGATATTAACAAAATTACCACCATCATGGAGACTCCAGCTCTGGTGACCTAAGGAACAAAAGATATAGAGAAGATCAATGGAAGAATCTAGTTTAAAGATGTCAGTTTTCGATATTTGCATGAATCCAGCTTTATTTTTTAAAAACTAAGTTTTACCATCGAAGCTGGGCAATTTGTGGCTATTCGGGGAAGAAGTGGAGCAGGAAAAACCTCAGTGCTCAATCTAATATTCAGATTGTACGATGCTCAGCAAGGCCAGATTCTGATTGACGGTGAAGATATCAAAGATCTCACCTTTTCATTCAGAAATCATGTTTCCTTTGTTTCTCAAAATCCATATCTATTTAATGGAACAGTTATGTAGAACCTCAAATTTGGCAACCCAGACACACCTGAGGAGGAGATAATCGCTTTGACTAAACGTCTAAACATTCACGACATCATCATGGCCTTACCGAAGCAATACAACACAAAAGTGGGCTAAAAGGGCAATATTTTTTCAGGCGGATAAAAGCAAAGAATATCGATAATCCGAACCCTGAACCGAAAGAGCAAGATAATCCTGCTTGATGAGCCTACCTCAGCCCTGGACGCTGAAACAGAGCAGATAGTAGGATAAATTTTATCAGAGTTGAAGGGAGTGACTCGTATAATTGTGACCCACAGATAGGGAATCCTCTTCTACACTGATTAAACCATCCGCATCAACTGATACTTCATATTGTAAGTAGCACACAATCATCCGTTATTGAGGCTCAATCTTGTACTGTATTCGTTATGAACATCTTCAATTTATGCTTTCTTGCTAATGAATTTATCGTAAAAGGCAGGTTTCCACTGACATAACTCTGGAGTAAGGCCAGCATCTTTGACTGCCATTGATAGACCGCAAAAGGCGATATTTTCAGGTTAGCAGTAGAGGCATAGATTGGTCTGGTACAATTTAGTGATGGTTCTGGCAATTTGCTCATAAAAAGTAGAGTCACCAACTTATCTTTCCCATTCTTTGAGATAAGTCATTCCCGTGCAGACGTTGAGGTTGAAACCGATGTTGATCATGATTACTATCTCTGCTTGCATCATATTTCTGGTCTCCAGTCGAACTTTAGTCTCATCATCTGTTCCCTATCTATTTCTTAGGGCCCTCAAGCTTTTTCTGAATTTAAGGACGATGTCGTCACAGTATACGATTTGGTCGTTCATTTTGGAGGCCAGTAGGATAGACCCCAAGGCGTACATGAACCTGTCAGCTAACTAGTACGTCAATATTCTCATGTTGTAATGGAACAAGAACATGGCTGTCTGTACAATCTCGTCCTTTTTGCTGAAAGGTTCAATGCTGAGGACAGTGTTGAGGATGAGCTCATGGATTTAGGCAGCAAAGGCACCATAGTATGGCTTATCTTGCTAATAGTGAAACAATCTCATGTTATTCTAATCATAATTGCTTCTGGAGGCCTATTTTCTACTCAATCTCCCCCACCCGCTCCTCCAGCAGGCATAAATGATCCTGCAATCTCAGTTTTTCGTTTTTGATAATGCCGATCAGCTCGACTAGCTGATTATTTTTCTATTTTTGCTAGCTGATGTGTTTTTTACTACCTACCCCATATGATACATTTTGTAGTCAATGTTTTCTAATTTTTCGGTGAGCAGCTATCGAATGAAGTTGATTTTGTCATTGAGGATGGTCGACTCTGTTCCTTCCTATATGTCCGCTCGCACCTGTTTGATATCGTTTTCGCTGATACTGATTTTTTCCTTCATATGTCTTGCCTGCTTCTGACTCAGTATCTGACTACCTGTCTTACTCTTAATTATACCTCTAAGTTGAGAAGGCGACCTTTGAGTGTGGGATTTGATTGCTACACCTGCATTCTATAACTTAAATATTTGATAAGTTCCATCACTAAACAAGATCACCTGTGATTGTTACATGAGCTTATCTTCTAAAATTAAGGCTTGGCTCTCAAGCTACGAGTAGCTACCTTCCAATCGCTATATTACAGAACTTTGTGGTTCTCTCTGGGGGCTTGCTCCACCTAGCGAGTGAGGTATTGTTTGTAGTAGTTACGGTACACCCGATAACCTACTTCCTTTCCGTTGATTGTCACACCAGTGGGTCCGTATTTTATCCTGGCTTGTCTTTACTCCTCCATCTCAGCTAAAGTTTTGTGATGAAGGACTTAGAATTATTTGGATTATTTTGAAGGGGATGGCCTGAGCTCTGCTGTTTCCAACTCTTTTTCTTCCTCTTCAGAAGATTCGCATATTTTCCACAGGTAAAACGGTTCGAATTCGTCGAAGCTATCGATGTCGAGTTTGGCATGTCCACTGTCGACCATGTGCTGTTTAGCACTGTCCATGCACCCGAATTATTGTTAGCAGTAGATACATTGCCCTTTCCTGACCTTTTCTCGGACCAAGGCAATTAGACCTTCCAGATTGACGCACTCTTATTTGAAAGGAGGGAAACAGTGCTACCGTTTAAGGTGATCAGGAGTGCAACCGTGGGGGCAAAAAGGACAGATCTCATGAACTTTTTTCTCATCAATCAGTTCGAACTCAGACACTGAAGACGATTAGCTTTTGTCTTTGTGGTAAAGTAGTTCTTTTCGATTGTTTTTATGTTTTTGGGAATTGATATGCTGCTTGTAGGTTTGTGGGGACATAAACTTTTTTGAGCAAACGTCACAATATATTTCGCTATTGCTTTGACTTTTAGAAGACATTTATGTCTGGAATTCTTGATAAGAAATGAGGTACGTATGTAGTAGTCGTTTAGAGAAAGAGGTGGCAAATTGATCAGCTTTCTCTTGACGTTGTAGCGGTGATGCTCAGACTTGTAGTGCTACTTGTAGTGGATTTCATCTGCGAAGTGCAGCTGACAATTGACGCACGTGAAGGTTCCTTAGTTCATATAATGAAATTATCTAATCAAAGAATTGCCTAAATTTATATAGTCCAAAAACCCTCTGGCTTTGTGCTCTATTATGATAAGGCAGGAGGGATATTTATTGATAATATTTAATCTATCAAATCAATGAAAACCATCGCTATCCTCCTCATCGCTCTTTTGCTCAACGTCGTCCTCGGTCAACAAATCTGCCTCAGAAGATAGTGTGCTGACTAGCTCAAAGGCTGCGATGCCGAATGTGCTGCCTTGATGGGTACCTGCACTTTCTCTTGCACCCTCGGCAGTCTGGGATGCCTCGAAGAGTGCCTCAAGGGTCACGATAACGCTGTAAAGCTTCTGGAGTGCAGCTTCAACAAGTGCATCATGGCATGATTGTCCGTATCGCTCAATATCTGACCATAACTATCAATGGTGTTATGTTGGTGGGGGATTTTAATTGGTGCTATATTATTTAAAGTTAGATGAGGAAAAAAATAATTAGAAAAGGATAGACCCTTCAGCCTGAGCATACTGATCTCTATGATCGTATCACTAAAATAGAAGCTGAAGTACTTGAGCGTATCCAAGAGCTCAAGGGGAAAGCTCCTAAGGCTTACCTCTGCACACACTTGGCCATATATCCGGAACCAACCTCCTATAATGCCAACATTAATTATTATGACTTATTCTGGAAACAGTATCTTCTTAACGACGTGGGAGTCAAATACGCTCAGCAAATGGAGAAAGACGCTCATGATTTTGAAAGAAAATTGAAGAAAATCGACGTATATTTTATGATATAAAGGCTTTACTGACACGTCGATAAAATGAGCTTCGCCCGTTCCAAACCAAAAAAGACCGCACAAAATGTTTGTTTGAATGCGAGAGATGTGGTAAACTATACAAGGATGAGGAGACTCTTCTATTGCACATTAAGATCAAACATGAAACGGAAAATGTATCCAAAGGATAGCAGAAATAACATTCAGAGGACATCTTCAACTCGGATTATTCAAAATCAGACAGATAATGATAGTTATCTGATTTTATAAACAAAAATATCATAAAACAGGGGCACTTTTTCGCCTCTCCAACTTGTCCTTGTTTCTTCTACACTTCAAAAGATGAACATTGTGGTTGTATTTCTATTTAGACTTCTAGCTCAAAAATTTCATCTGGCTGTAAACCTGCTCTAGAGGAGGTTCCTCTTTTGAAGAATTGGCTCTATTGGCTCGTCCCCATCCGTCTGCTGTGCAGTAAGCTGCTCTTGTGAAGTTTGACATAGTCCTTCTACTGGTCATATTGAATTTTTCAAAGTTGTCATAGCAGGAACAACAAGGGCATTCAGATTTAATTTTCATAAATTGTTCCTTGATCTTGTTGGCTTGGTAAATCTTTCCGATGTATTTCTCTTTGACTTTAAAGGCCAGCTCTTCTCTGCTGGTATGCTTGAGGTAATTTATTTGAAGAGAACTTGATCTGCGAACAAGAGCAGGGGTTTCTTCAGAAGTAAGCATGTCCCAGCCTGGTTTCCACCCACCTCTTTTAGCTAATAGGTTTGTCTTCTTATCCAAGACTTCATTCTGTACAAAAACATCTTAGGTCCTTCCCTCGTTATTTTTTCTAAATATTTCACCGAGCTAGTGAACCAACTCGGCTTCTTTTTCGACATTGAGGTGACATCCTAATTTTTTGAGCTTTTCCTCCAGTAATGCCTATATTTTGACCTTGAAGTCAGTTTTTGGCTTATGCTGCTAAATCATCAGCTATGCTCTTTTCTCCAATTTTTTATTCTGGTTATTTCTAATGTCTTCTCTTCTGAATTTATTCACATCATTATTAGCGAGTCCTATTTCTGACCTTCTGATAATAATTCCGTTGCCTATCGGCTCAGGGTTCGCTTGACCACTGGCATATATTTTTGAAGTTACAATGTTTATTTTTTGATTGACTTTGTCAGCCTTATCCTCTTATTTGTGATGGAGCTCTTCCATCTTTTCATGTGTTCTTCTGAAGATAGTTATATAAGTTTGTTATAACATTTTTATGAAATTTATTTTTTGTCTCTCGAAAATGGTGGCTACAAGGCTGTCGATAGGGATCGTGTATACTTCGAGATTAGCGCTCTATGCAACCACAGAGAAATTGCTGATGTTCTAATGAGGAGAATATAACTCATAACCTCCCGATTAAACCCTGATTTTTCTATGTTTGATATGCCTCCCTTTTTTCTTATTTTTTTAATGCTCCTTATTCCCATTTTACTCTGGCTCTTCTTACAATTCATCATATTAATGAATCTACTCGTACTGTCGGCTGGAATGATTACTAATAATTGTGTGAATGGCCTTGCTGTTCATGAGGAACAGGTCCGCACCTATAACAAAGCCATCTCTTATAAACAATATTTCTGTATTTTTAGTGAGTTCTCCTTTGTCATTTTTGATGTGCATGTCCTTGTACATTTTGGCCTAGCCTTTACCAATGATGTATATCTTGTGGTTTTTCTGACCCTCCACTACAAATCTAGTTTCGCGCCTTATGACCTCATGCTTGAAGTTGTTGGCAAACTATTTAAACCTTTCTTTTTTTCTATCGATTTAGATGCCTGTATCGTTGAAATAAAAAATCTTAGCTAGTATTTGATTTTTGATCACTCCATCTCTTAGCCAAGTATAGCCGTACGTCAAAGGCAGAATTGTAACCGTACTTTGTTTTTTGACTGTCATCCTGAACCATTACGGCTCAATACTATCCATGTTTCTGAAGTTTACCAAAGTGAAGAAACCTTATTTCAGTTCAATCTATCTCTGCCATCGTCTTCCCAACTGTCTGTGTAACTCAACTGCTCCCAAATGCAGATACAAAATAGCTTAGCTTTATAGCAAAGTTGTCTCCTCATTCGAGAGCGGAATGTTTGGTTGTAGTTTGATGGTTATTCCTGATATGGTTTATTATTATGAGCGTTAGAGGGCAAGGATTGTATCGATGGAAGGCAGGTCGATGTCTGGAAATAGGGTGTTGATATATTTATGAAGAGCAGCTCTGTTTATGGGTAGTTTAGAGTTATTTGTTTTTTCCATGAAATAAAAATATAAGCAATTCCTCAAAGTTACCCCGTATCTGTGATTATAATAGTAGATTTATGGAGGGTTGGTTCCACATCTACACACATCGCCGCAAACAGTTGATTCATTATCAATTAGCCGAAGGTTCTGTGGGAGCAGACACTAACGATACATACATACTTTACAGCAAATTGCTCATAAAATCTTGGTTCATGTGGAAAATGCTCATTCTTCTCATCGACCTATACTATATCAACTAATGCTTCTTGTGGTTAGCTTTCAAGTCCTTTTACTCGTACTCTTTTCATTAACTGCTGGCTTTCAATGTTATCCTTTTGCTGTTGTTGTTCATCCATATCGTGTTCAAGATAATGATGACTCCAAAATTGCCCCCAATCATGTTTGAGTATCTGGGAAGAAGGAGCAAGTCTTTGCTTTACATGGAACATATATGCAGGTATGACTACAATTTACTGAACGTAGTGATATATCTTCTTTTCCTTATGAGCTACTGGCTACCCTATAGTTTAGCTCAGTGGATACACTTGATATACACCTTCAAACTGATAGAAATAAACAGCTTGATGTAGGTCATCTACACCAAGATCTATACTTCTAAAGTGCTTAGAGTGCTCTATCGTATCATTGTCCTCACTTTTCTTATTATGTATATCTCACACTTCATCGCATGCGTCTTTTATGATATCGATCAGGAGCTAATCAACTCCCAATATTTTGGAGACCCGATCAACAACTCCCAAAGTCTAATCTCTGATATTTAGTGTACTATCAATATAGTTCGGGATCATACACTCCCATATAAATGTTGAGTGAATTCGAGAGATACATCATGGCTCTCTACTTCGGAAACGGGTTGATCACCACCATAGCTTACGGAGATATTGTGGGCCGGAACTGGATCGAGGATACTTATGTCGGCATCATGATGATTGTCAGCACTCTGGTGGTGGCCTTTCTACTCGAGGAGTTTATGATAATGGTGGAGGATAATAGATTTTCACTTTACGAAATTGTGTAAATGATGAGTGAGATAGAACAAACTACGGACATTTGGATAATCTGATGACCCAGAAAAAGATCAATGAGACTCTAAAGCTAAAGATAAGAAACTACATTTTGTACATTGAATACTACAACAAATTCAGAAACCCCAAAAATATTCTTTCAAAACTAACAAAGAAAATGTACATTGACCTCTTTGAAAAAGGCTACGGTAGCTATTTCTAATAAGTTTTCTCTCCTCTGGGCTTCACCAATATCAGGAAAATGTGCTACTACATGGAGGAGATTACATATCAACCATAAATCGATATATACTATGTATCCATAAATTAATGAAGCCCGAATGGAAAACGAAAGAGCACAAGGATGAGAGATAAATCTTTTAAACTGAAGCATTGAAGCCGAATCTTATGTTTTTAGTAGCTGGGAAGGTTTATCAGTATGTCCAATGGTAGCCATAATGCAAATAATTTTAGCTGAGAAAAGGAGTATCCTACATGAATGTCTTTGAGTTCATTGCTAAAAGACACGTGAGGTACGGAGTGAGGACAAAGAACATTGCTCAACTTGTTATTCTAAAGTATGAGCACTTCCAGGAGATACTCGATGGAATGGAAACGTTCAGAAAGGAAATTGTGATCATCAAATAAATGGTGCTTAGCGGCAGCATGCCTCGGAAGGTTCTCATGGACGACTGTTAAGTTTGCTAAGATTTAGAGCACAGTGTTCTCAATTGCCCAGATGTTCACTATGTTATTGATTCCTATGTGGAAAGGGGTAACAACATTCATCAAGTGCTGAGTGAGAAGGTTCACAAAAGACAAAAATTCAAGCGAAAAACATTGAAATCCACAAGGGCTTATAATTTGTTGCACTATACTGTTATTTTTGGAAATCTGAGTATTGGGGGGCCTATCGAAGAAGAGAAGGAAGATTAAGCAGCTCGAGAGGTGGAAATAGGAGTTTCATATTTGTAGAAATTAGTAACCAATCTATTTGAGAAGGCTCATTTAGAGGAACATGGATATGAAGAAGAAATGCTTGACTCTATCTATGACCCAGAAGGAATCGATCCCTTTTGGGCAATAGAATATAATCCCGACCCTCTTTAATAGTGGTGATTGTTTAATAATTCAATTGGGATAATATAAAAACACAATCATTGTTAATTTGACTTGATTCGCATCTTCAAAGGCTGACTCCAAAAGCAGCTTTGAGATTTTTCCTTCAGGGTTACAAGATGATCTCCAACCAGGACCTCAAGTTGGTTGTCTACTGGTGAAAAATTCCACTCTTTATCGATTCTGATCAAAGTGCCATAGGTCGGATTTAAATTTTTCAGCAAAAATTATCCATTTTCAAATAAAAATTCACAATGTTCTCCGCTGATACCTTATTCTTTGAGTTGAATATCGCTGTTGGCATTTCTCCCGATTCTCACAGCCTGTGTATAGTCAAAGTTGATGATATATTCTTGCACTTTTGTATTACAGTCATTTCGATAGCTGAGAACGATGAAGGGAGGGTGAATAAGGCTTTCACTGTAAAGTGTGTACTTTTTTCCTTTGTGTGTGACAGTTCGTTCAATTTTTTGTTTGCAAACCTCACAACTCATATCGTACTCAAAATATTCATAGCAATCTGAAGCTTTGGTCTTGGAGCGAGAACTTATCCAATTCTTCATGCAATAATAGTGACAAAATTTGACAGACCCTGAACAAATGCATAAGTTGAGCAGAGGGTTGGCTGATGTACTGTCTCGCCCGTAACAGTATCTACAAAATTCACCTTATTGATCGAAACCAAAACTTGACATAAGAGATTGGCCTGCCATTATATTTCGAGACTGAAAGAGTAGTCCATTTGTCATTTTGGATCCTTGTAACTTCCGACTGCTCATTAATTGGAAACTTTTTTCACGAGGATCTACATCTGAGGAAGTCTTGAGGTTCTACTCCCATTCCTCAAGGTCAGCAAAGCTTCGGCAGACCTTTTTTATTTCAAATTCAGTTGAACCAAGTCGAATCACGTATCCCTCTTGTAGAAGCACCATCTAGTTTGTCCCAATATTTTTCCACAAATCGAGTCCCTTGGGTTTGAGTTTTGTGAAATTTAAGACTGCATTTTAGCTATCTTGTTCATAGCTGAGTTCGTACTATCGATTATTGAAGGCACTTCGGGTACAGTATGAGACCTGGAGTGCTTGATTGCTGGTCAGAAATGAAGGAAAGATGATTTATTGGTCAGGAGATGCTTTGATATAGTCTTTATGGAAGTTAAAATGCTCCTGATTGGGTGAGGTAACTGAGATAGTGAAGGTGTTGTGGTTGAGATTTCCCATTATTCTTAAATTTGATATACTAACGAAATAGAGATAACATATATCGTATCATCACTTGCTAGCTACAATAGAACAAAGTATGCTCTAAGGCATTCAAAAAAACTATCTATTTATCCTCTACCACATCAAACGGGTCATTCATGTCATCATTACAAAAACCATGACGTCAGAATATAAAATCATTCTTGAATTTTCAATGTATTTGAGTCTTTAAACGAAGTCTGATCAACCTCAGCCTACTATTGTCCAGTAGGAAATGATGTTTAGTAGAGTAGATTGTAATAACTTATACTTATATGCTTCCTTTATCATTTGCACTTATAATCATTAATTTCAAATGGAAGTACCAGCTTGCCCCGTTTTGCACCCTACCCTTGAGTAGTTCAATGACTTTTACGCCTACATTCACTATCTCGACAAGACATACAAACAAGAATATGGAATGGTAAAGGTACTCTATATTTGATATAGATAGTGCCTCCTCCTCAATGGAAGCCTCAAGCGAAGGACTACCTTCAAAGGCTGGAAAATTTGACTGTCAAACATCCTATTTAACAGAACGTTCAGGGCCGAGGAGGTTTCTATGAAAGCAAGAACATTGTTCAACCCAAAATATCTCTCAAAGCCTACAAAAGATATGCTGAAAGAGAGAGTCAAAAAGTCGCTTCTTCCAGCATCGCCTAGAAAGAAAAAATGGTAAGACCTAAAAGACTCAGTTTTGGAAGACTATTACATATTCCCCTCCAATATATGGAGCAGATCTCACTGGCACTCTCATGGACTAGGGAGCAGGAGAGTGGAACCTCAACCACTTGAACTCTCTTCTCAGGTATGCATTAACCGAAAAGGTTAAAGGAGTCACTGAGCCCTATTGTTACATTGGAGCCTGGAAAGCATTCTTTAGCTGGCACAAAGAAGATCTTGATCTATCCGCTCTCAACTATATTCATGAAGGAGCTTCCAAATTTTGGTACGCGATTGCTCGGGACGATGGACACATCCTAGAAGAAGAAGCTCGACTTCATTTTAAAGCCCAATTTGAGAAGTGTTCATAATTCTTACGTCATAAGACCTTCCTGATAAATCCCGAGGTTCTGAAGCAAAGGCATCCTGACATGAAGATAACAAAGATTGAGCACAAGGCTGGATAGATCATGATGGTTTTCGGAGGAGCGTATCACAGCGGCTTCAATACTGGTTTCAATATAGCTGAAGCCGTCAACTATGCTACTTTAGACTGGATAGGATAGCTTCTCAACATCAATTTCTGTAAGTGTTTCAAGAGATGCGTCAAAGGCTAGATCGAGTCCATTCTTTACAATCTCTAAAACAGTAACTTAATTCCTATTCAGGCTCCCTTTACAACGATCTTCTGACTTTGGACAGTTTCAAAGAGTTGAGGTATCACGTTTTCGAGCAACAACAAAAAGAAGGAATTTACGATATATTACCTGCTGAACTGGAACCACAAATA
>Ga0100402_1002000_pt1 | contig 23209 bp, 18 predicted proteins | sample CryGeyme20150102_FD_80419 | JGI IMG/M metagenome (GOLD analysis project Ga0100402, IMG submission 80419) | Groundwater microbial communities from Crystal Geyser aquifers in Utah, USA - Crystal Geyser metaG 2015-0102 | ecosystem: Environmental > Aquatic > Deep subsurface > Groundwater | place...
AAGATTGGGCAGGATTAACCATCCCTCGAGCAACCAAATCTCCTGCCTCATAAATTACATTTAGCAGACTTTTAATACCCATCTCCTGCAGTCTGTAGCAGTGTGTTTATGCATTGTGCTTTTCAGCCCACTCAGTGCTTTTCAAGTACTAAGTTAAGAATCCATAATATTCATTTTACTCTTTAGTCTCCACACTAGCTTTTTACGCTCGAGTAGAAAGCTTTGTTGCAGATACAGGATACACCAATATTTCGCCCCCCAACAAAGCAATCAAAACCACGATGATGCATCTACCTTTTTTCGTGATCAATGCAGTATCTACTATTATTATTCTCAACTGCACCACTCGAAGTGTTCATGGATTGTCGTCGTCATCGTCATTGTCTGGTTCGACGACCACAGCAGCTCCCGTTCTTCTTCCTGCACCAATGCGATTGAAACAACTTTTACAAAAAGTAGAAACGAACGAATTACAAACAAGCAGCAGCAGCAGCAGCAGCAGCAGCAGCAGCAGTTCCAATACTACTGAAATGTCATTGTTGTTATTGCCCTGCTGTTATGATGGATTAACAGCACGTATGGTAGCACGAGCTGGTTTTGAAATTACTTTTTTGACTGGCTTCGGTGTAAGTGCTGTAAATGGTACGTTCCATGCTCTATGTACGTACGTTTATTATTTTAACAGCTAAGTTACATCTGTTTTACACATACAAATAAACAGAACAGTTTGAGGTTTGTGCTTTGTGTTCAACACACACACACGCTTGCGTTCGTGCGTCAATGTATGTGGTACGCTCCATAAAACTCACTGTTTTTTTTTCTTTCTATTTTTCTTCTTCTCGTTATTTACAATTTTGTCAAATGCTGGTTAGGATATCCTGATACACAACTCGTGTCATACGGTGAAATGGTATCGGCAGCCTCCTCTGTCGCAGAAGGTTTGGCTTCGGCGGCTTTGGAAATGAAAATGGAACAACCCATACCTTGCATTGCTGATGGTGATACTGGCTACGGTAATGCCATCAACGTCAAGCGAACATTGCAAGGATATGCTCGTGCTGGTATGGCAGGTATTATGATTGAAGATCAGGTATCACCCAAGCGATGTGGTCACGTGGCTGGCAAATCTGTCGTGAGCTTTGAAGAAGCAGTCCAACGTGTCCGAGCTGCCTGTGATGCCCGAGATGAATGCGACGTTCTGTTTGGTCCCGGAACTGGACCATTAGTACTGGCAAGAACAGATGCCGCCAAGACGGAAGGTTTCGAAGAGGCCATCCGACGGTGCTTGGCTTTTCGTGAGGCTGGATGCGACATGACATTTTTGGAAGCACCGGAGTCTGTGGAACAAATGAAAGAGTACTGCGAACGGGTGCCAGGTCCCAAACTGGCCAATATGCTAGAGCAAGGTTCGACACCCATTCTTCCACCGGAGGAGTTGAAAGCAATGGGATATACAATGGCGGCTTATCCTCTAACACTGTTGTCGGCTTCTATCAAGGCCATGCAAGAATCGTTGGATCGTATCAAAATGGGAATTCCAACCGACGATATTATAGCAACATTTGCCGAAACCAAGGACGTGGTAGGGTTTACTCGCTACGGAGAGGAGGAGGATAGATATAAAGTCGATTAGCCAGTGCAACAAGAAATGATTAGATAATCGCAGTGTCGAAAAATTTCCGATAGTCGGTTCCCCAACTATTTGTTTTGCAAGTACAATTGGATTGCTTCTTGTTTTTTCTGCAAACACTCATTTTCTTTCCAACAACAGAGATGATACCGAGGATCATCGACATCCTGCAAGCATCGAAACAGGTGTGGCTGATCTTGTCTGGAAAGAGCAACTCCCAATCCACCCTGGGTAAAGTAACGAATGGTTCGGGCAAAATTGGAGCAACAATTTGCCACGGTCAAACGAGAATACAATTGTAATTTGAGAGTCGTTAGTGCCGACAAGAGAATGTCATCAGCTTGATCGCCCTGATAATAACCGGTATTGGGCATCACGTCGTGTTTGTTGATAATAAACGTTGTGTTTAGCTCATGTTGATGTTGATGTTGGTACACTGTCTGTTCTTGAAACATATCTTTTGATTCCGTTGTAAAGATAATGGATTGAGGTTGTGCCGGGAGAGCTGTTGTTGCTTCTGCTGTTGTTGATGACATGTTTTTGTTAATGTTCTTGGATCGATACAATTTCTTCCACTCGGCTTGTACCACCTCCATGTGCTGGACAAAGGTCAAGCATTCACTTTCTTCTTTACACTTGTCACTGGCTCGAACGGGTAAACCCACTGTATATCGTGGATTAAAATTTTCGGGTAGAGAATCGTGCAGGTAGGTTTCAATACGCTGGGCTTGGTCGGGTCTTGGTCGAAGTGCATAATATGCGAAAGCATGTAGCATGGACTCTCTTTGGGACAAGGCTGGACCAAATTGGACCTTCCGAAACATGGGCAATCGAGGATCATCTTTGGATAAAGTAGTAGCAATAAGATTGTTCAAAATTCGTTTCGTAGCCTGTTCTGTTTTACCTGCCAATCGTTTGTTTGGGACCCAAACAATATCATCTTCATCTGCCACCATAAAAACAACTGTCGTGTTTTGAACCTTGGTTGGTAAGGTCCCTTTTAGAAACAAATCTCGCAACTCTATTTTGTTTAGTACATATCCCTGTTCAATATCGTCCAGAGTAGGAACGCACGGACTAGAAGGAGCAAATATGCATTGATAATCTTTGCGTCTACAGGAAGCCTGTGTCCAACCTGTGCGATACTTTTCGGGTACCACCACCAGCTCCTTCGCGTTGTCATTGTCGTTAGTGTGAGAAGCAGGTAAGTATTGATGAACAAAATGAACGATACGGTTCACAGCCAATCCAGCTTTGTATGCCGGAACAAAGCTCCAGTATACATCGGCACCAATACCAAAATTTTGAACGTTTGCTAATAGGTACTGTGGACTATTACTAGTCGTAGTACTACTAGTTTTGGAACCGCCAGTACCACCACACTCGTAATCAAAACTACCAACATCCTGGAATTGTGAAAAGATTCCGTCCTTTGAATTTCGATGATGATGCTGCTGCTGCTGCTGCTTCTTCTTCTGTCGCTCCTGAGCTTCTGCTAAAGCTGGCATATGTTGATGTACGTGCAACACCAAGTACAACAATCGTAACGTCCACAAATGTATCTCTTTTGCGTCGGTAGGATGATTGTTGCTGATATTGTAGTCGTGGAATGTTAAAAAGTGAGAATCATTCACTGCCAAAGTTTGTTGCAACAGTTGCTGTATGACAGTATCGTTGTTCAACAAGTGTGGAAGGGAAAGAACGTTGTGTTGAATATAGTCGTTGTGATTGATTCCGGAATCCTCATGAAAATTACGATACCGTGGGCCCTGTAACCAACGTCGAGAATTTTGAAACTTTGTTTTGGAAAAAAGAATTGTGTTCGGACTTTCTTCTTGTGGTGGTGTTGTGGTGGTGATCTGCGTTTGGGTACCACCATCGATGGAGGTCATTGTTGTTGCAATTGATGGTGTAGCAGTAGTAGTAGCAGCAGTAGCAGCAGTAGCAGCAGCAGTAGCAGTAATGTGCGATTGAGTAATCGGGATTCCCGTGGTTGTGGAAAAAATCTCTACCTCTGCAAGATTGTGTTTGGTATTTTTCACTGTTGCGTATTTTGACACCACCTTCACCGGTTGTACCGTTATTCCGATCAAATCATAATAATTTCCATCTTGCTGATTGTTGTTGTTACTGTCCATCACCGTCTTTAGTAAAAGACAGCCGACGAATACAGCTATTACCAGCGCAGTTTTTGTTATTGATTTTCTACTACAACAACGTTCACGATGATAACGATGACGCTGCTTTAGTGTAATGGTCACCATGGTGGAAAACTACAGATGGTGGGTAGTACTAATGATGTAATGAGAGTGAAGATGTGGAGATGGTGGTGACTGACAGAGAAACAATTTGTGCTACTACCAAAATGACATACTATTGTGTGTTTTCGGCCCAACAAAGAAAAATCTCGTCTTATCTTCTACACTTTCATTTTCAGCATGTGTAGGTAGGCAGGATGCAATTTTTTCCTTATTACTTTGCTCTCGCAGTAACGGATTGTTATGACACTGTAGTTAGTACAGTAGTATGTACCCAGATACTGAGTAGATGACAGAGAATAAAAAATAATGTTGTCGCCTTCTCCTTTTAATGTCGCGTTGTGTGTGCCAGTGCGTGCGTAGTCTTTTATTGCTACAATAGAGTACAAGTATTTTTTTAAGTTTGGTTGGAATAATCAGAGGTCCAGAACGAACGTATGTGCGTTCTAAGTCAACAAAGTTTGATACTACGTAGTAACTCTGACAACAAAAACAAACACTCCCACTAGACTAGACCTACTCGAGTAGCTACAGACGCAGTTCCATGAATAACAATTTTCTGGTGGAAAATGAATTTCACCCAGTGCAATGCCCATTCAAAACCTTTCAAGGACCTAATGGAAGACATGTAATGCCCCTGGATTGGAATGCAACCTTTGTAATTTCTTCCTGTGATCCACAAATGATAAAGCATGAAGCCTTTTAAGCTCAAGACTTCTGGTAAGGGATTTTGCGACCCATCTTGCTTTGCAGTTGGTCCACTTGTTGAATGCTGTCCCAAATATCTCAACTTTAAATCCTTCATCCACAAATCCGTTCCCATTCTTCTCGTCCAATTCCTGGTCGATACGCATCTCTAAAATCTTGCCAATCTAAGGAATGAACATGCCAACCATTTTTTTGTTCATCATCATCACTATTTTCAATTTCATTAGCAAACGTTCCTCCTCGCAGCAGCAGTGGTTGTAGTGTGGGCAGGCCTTGTTTTCTTACTTTGCATAGGGTCCAACCCAACACAACCAATAGCTCTCCTCCACCATTCATACTATTCTTATTGTTGTTTGTTTCGGTGGATGATCGTAAACGACATTCTAACCAGACTAATTCTCTTTCGTTGTTGTTATTGCCATCATCAGAGCATTCAACAACATCCGTAGGAAATTCTATTTCATAGTTCCTGTCTTCCTTTCCTAATAGAATAGCAAATTGTTGATTAGGTCGCGCCAAAAATTCTTCCAAAGCCAGTACAGCAATATTATTATTATTATCAGCATCGTCAGTTTCTGTACGATTCTTGTTGTTACTGTGGCCACCACCCATGCTGATGCCTCCCCCAGCAGCAGCTGCTGCTGTCATCATTGTTTGTTGCCATTCTACCGTACTAGAATGCCACAATCGAATAACACCAGAGTGTGGTGTTAAGCGACGTGTCGACGTCGTCGTCGTCGTCGTCAGATCTGTTGCAAAAGAAGGAGGAAGAGTTTCACAGGGCGTAGTAGTAGAAGGAGCACGCAGCTCTTCCAGTAGTCGAAAAACAAACTGTTGTGGTGGATCCAGCGCTGATGGATGCGATGATAACGGTAGTTGTAAAGGTTTCTGAATGTTGCGTTCCAACTGTTCTCGACGGCGTTGAAAACGTACTAAGTCAAAAGCATCTTCGGGAGATATGTAGTGATAATGATGATGCACCAATGCGAAATCATGGCGTTCATCGTCATCGTTATTATTGCTATTATTATTACTACCTCTCGTGTCATCTCTGGATGAGGAGCAGGAGAAGGAAAGGGCGGTTTGCAATGGACATACTCGGTGTGATCGAAAGTGATTGGTTGTTAGCGAACTTGGAAAGGAAGCAACTAACACTGGTAGCGATGACAAGTGGACGACCAATAGTTGAAGGAGTGCTAGTTGTACGAGTAGTAGCGAAGCAGGCAGAATTAGACGAGACCGATGCCGCCGCCGCCTATATTTCCACAGGTTTTCATGTGACATTTTTCTTGTATAATCAAAAGGTCGATGCTCATAGAGAGGAAGTTGTAATGTGTTGAATCTCGTGCTTTTCTTTTTGGTTTGTCATTGTTGGCTTACCACTATTGGTTTTAGCATCTCATATCTTATGGTGTTGCAAAAATTAATGAAAAAGGTGATGTTGAAAAAATAAAAATGAATGCCATACAAGCAACGGCGTATTTGACGGAGCTGGACGACGAAGCTGAACGAAGCTGAAGGAAGACGAACGAAGCTGAACGAAGACGTGCTAAGTACCGTACACAAGCAATTCCGAAGAATGCATTGCAGCCATGGACGACATCATCATCAGGTTCCAACCAAAAAGACGCACATTTAGCTGTTTTATTTTTGACGTGCTGCCCCCTCAAGGAAAACAAAACAGAGTAAAAAACAAGGAGCTGCCACAAGCTCCATGCTGCTGCTTTGCACAAGTAAAATCCGTCTACTGTGCCGAATAGTCCTAAACATTTTTCTACACGTACTCCAAACAGTATAGAGAACGTCTACCAAAGAATGAAAGTCGGCGGTTGTAAGTAAGCACCATGTACCATGTACTACTATACCCATCCTTGTGACGATTCGGCCTTTTCACACAGCATTCGTACGCTGTCCGCAATAACTGGAACAGTGTGTTCCGGGTAGTCGGTCCAGTCGCCGTGCCCATGACCTCGAAAAATACATCCATTGATCATCTGCTTAGCACTTGTTGGTTCGTCATCGTACAGATCTGTTTCTGAATTGGGCAACCGTTCAAAGTTGGGCATTTTCATTCCGGGTTTAAAATCTTCAATAGGTGCTCCCTTGGAGCGCAAGAACTGTTCTACCTTTTCGGCGGGTACCAATGCATCCTTGTCACTTAGAAAGACAGTGCAGGGAACATGAATTTGATCGGGAAACAAAATGATCCACGCCCATGGAAAACTTCTTTGTATGGTCCAGTTCACGATCAAGTCAGAGCGTACAATGTAACTAATAGCTCCTGGATCCGGACGATGATATACAAACTGTTTCGTCAATCGAGGAACATGCAAGCAAAAACAAATAGGGTCCAAGAATAACAGTGCTGACACAGCCGGGGCTTCATACTTGCACATGTAGCTCAACCAGCTCGTACCGTACGAGTGACCCGCAAAGGTTGCTCGTAGATACCCATGCGTCGCCAACATTGCTGTCATGGTACTGCACACTACCGCTGGTGGTAAAACTGCATTAGGACCTTGCCAAGGACGAAAGCCAGAAACGTATGGAATCTCTGGCAAGAAGAACGGCCGGCCCAATTTGAGAAAGCTGTCGACGAGCGATATGTACGTGATGAGACCAATGCCAATTCCATGAACAAATACGATCGGTGTCTTTTCCTTGGTAGATTCTTTGAATTTGTCAAAAATAGCATCGCTGTCTGCCGTGTCCTTTCTACGGCGACCGATATGCTTCACCGTATCATCATTCTCAGTATCGTTATTGTTGTTGTATTGTGTCGCATCACCGGGATGAAAGTAATACGCCACAGATCCAATCGTTTTTCGTTGAAATCCTCTGTTTCTCATCATGATTCGTAACGGAATCTCGGTACCTCCCAGTATGAGCAGGTGAACTCCCAGAGGGAATGTCGCCACGCCCAATAGTGGATCCGAACTGTACCGGGCAAATGGTTGTGGATCTTGATCGTCTCCTGGCTGGATCGGAAAAGGCAAATTCTTGCGAGCATACCCGGTTGCCTTGACAAAGGCATCTCTGGCGCCGTGTTCTAATTTTTCCAGAGCCTGATTTGCTTCGGTAATGCGACGCATAAGAACCGCCATTTGATTGGATGGAACGTCAGACGATACTTCTCGCAACCGATGCAGCATCTCGCGGTATCCTCTGAGTTGTTGTTGAATGATTTTCCGCTCCGTGGACAGTAGCTTTGCCGTTTCCAAACGATCTCTCATACCTTGCACTCCTTGTTGCACCGAGTGAAAGGCGTGTACAAATTGTCTCCGAGTTACTTGACCCATGGCAGACAACTGCGAATATCCTGGCTGCTGTGCCAATGTGTCACCTACCGGTTGTAGTATGGTCTCGTACATTTGTGCAGCCCTATTGGTAGCTGTTTCTCTGGCTTGTTCTTCTGCTTCAAGAATTTGTTGTGTCGCGGCAGCCATAAAATTCCAAAAGTCTTCCACGGGTCTAAAATCATTGGTCCTTTCCGCCATGATGGATCTATATTTTTCGTAACTTTGCTGGTAACTATCGTACAGCTGAAAGAAGAAATTGGGTGATGCAGCCGTTTCGAGATCATTGAATCGAAACCCTGCCAGTAACAAGGAACAAAAAGAGGTTTTGTGTGTGTGTGAGAGAGAGAATTGTTGTTTTACGATGATATGACACAGGACAAAATCAAAACGAAGGACTCGATTACAAGTTTTGTTTCACAACGTATGTACACGTACATTTCTTTGGCACTGGATGATCGTCTTCGCAACAGTCTTCGTTTGTGTCACTACTATAAATATTGGATGCTGTACGACGAATGTCATCTTCCACTTTCTCGTGATTGTCGTTAATATGTTTGTCCTTTTCCTCCTCCTCCTCCTCTTCCGTTTCTTCGCCGTACCAGTGCAAACTAATGCTGAGTTCCAATTGGTGTAAGAACAAATGCAGTTGTGCCAATTCATCTCCCGTCAAATGCTCCTGATTCCGTCCTTCGAACATGCACCAGGTAATAAATTCTCGTACATCGTACCGCGATATTTTGTCAATATCTTGATCAAAGAACCAACCCGTTATCCAACCATCCGGATCATTTCGTTCAATATCCATGATGCGTTTCCAAAGCAAGGCCCGTTCGGACAACTTCATGAGGGGTGCACTGCTAAGACACTGTTCCAACGGATCTCTGGAATCCAAGTATCGCTTGTGCAAGTTCAATGCCACGTAAAACAATGCTTCTAGTACACACCATGCCTCTAACAGTGCGTGAGCAAGATTTGATAATCCAGATGTTGCTGTCGTAGTAGAACGTCGCTGTTGTTGCATCTGATCTAACCACGTGGCCAATGGTGGTAGGTAGTGCTGTAAAAAGGATGCCAAACGTGGTATGGAACTATTGCATTCCCGTAACAAAACAAACACTATGTAGGAATATGCCACAGGAACAATGGCCGACAAGCATCCCCATAGTACGGCCCACTTGGAATACATCCCAATAGCACCTGGTTCGTGTGGCAAATCTTTGGTAGTTAAACGTCGTTGTCGTATCGAAGAAGCTTTGGAATAAAAATATTCTTGTACTTCATTGGTAGAATACGAATAAAACATACGAGATCGTGGTGTGGATGGTAGTGCCGTTGCCGTTGCTGGTAATTCATCCTCTTTCTTGGTAGAAGAAGGAGACCCATGACGGTGAAGTTTATTGTTGGGATTGCTAAATAATGATGTCGATGGATCTGCACTGCTGTTCATGTTTCGGGTCGACGGGGGTAGGGAAGGATGTGTAGTTTGTAGGAGTAATGTAGTAACGTTTTGTCTTCGAGTTTCAATCGTAGTGAAATACGTTGGTGGGAGTCTGTATCAACGTATCACAACGTATCAACCTATTGATTTAATTTGCGATACGCGTGGGATTGCTCGCGACTTGCTACCTTCGACTCGATTATTTATTTTGTTGTTGAATTTGTATGTTGGTACAAATTGGAAATAATCGTTATCGGCTAGTATCTCTTACTCGGATAACAATAGTATAGCTTGTTGTTCGGGCTTTGCAGCAGCAGTCGACTAGACTACTAGTAGTAGGTCTACTCGATCTATCAAAACAAGCAAGGAGGAGTAGAATGCAAATACTGTACTGTACTTCATTACGGTTGCTAGCTTGCTTTGGTGGTCTACTCTCTCGGACTCTAGTAGCTACTAGCTAGACTAGTACAGTAGTTTGTAACTCCTCCTGGTAGAAAAATAAATAGTCTAGTTTGGCCTTTTTATTAACACAGTAATAATTTTTTGACGGACGACGACGACAAGGCGAAAAATTTAATATCAAATTCAACAATTTTAAAGGCGTCACAACTGGTCAGTCCGCCGTCAGTCTCAGGTGCGGAGTAGTACTACTACTACCATACAAGTGATGAGATTCGTTTTTTTTTCTTCATGCCACCAAGTTCGCTGGGTGCTTCTTCCGTGACTGAACATGCATTGAAAATACTCCGGAGTAAGAAAGATACCCAAGTACTGCAATCATTACTTCTATCGATTTTAACGTTCAATAATGGATCAACCAGGTACTTCTTCGTCTACCAGCACAAAAGGAGCCACCGTGGCTGTGGTGGTTGGTACTCTTGGACTAACGGCACTGGTAGTGCGAACTCTCAAACGGACCTTTTTTTCACCCACCATTCGAGCGTCCTGGTCTTGTCGGTGTGGTAAAATACAGGGCACTATTCGTGCCAAGTGCGAAGATACCATCCGGTTGCATTGTTACTGCCAGGATTGTCGTGACTATGCCACGGTGATTGCGAACCTAAATAATGATGCCACGGATAGCAAGGGCAATAATGACAACAAAAAGCAGTATCACCAGATTACATCCAACATGATTTATCCCTGCGGCGAGTCTCACTTGTTGCAAGTGTGTAAGAGTGCTGTCTCCATCCACAAAGGCAGGGAACACTTAAAATTGGCTCGCAAGACTCCCAGTAATAAGGGAATGTTTCGATATTACGCCGGTTGCTGTTGTGTTCCCATTATGAATACCTTCAGTTTTCTGGGCTTTGTGGGGATGTACGAGGACAACATTGTAAACGACGACAACTTTTTGCTGAGAAATCAATTCTACGGTCCCGTTTGTGTCTTTACCAAGGAAGCTGTCAAGCAACCTGTCGAAGATAAGGTCGCGGAACTACCTGTTGGCAGGGTTTTATGGAATTTGTTTCGGTACATGCCTTGGACAAAGGCCGGACCATTTGATTATACACTCCAGCCAACTGTCTACTGGGGCGACGAGATCAAACGCGAATAAATTATGTCAACGGTCGAGTAGGTCCAGTAGACAGTTGGCTGGAGTGTTCCAGAACAGTCGAAAACCCTCGCGTCCAGATATTGCATTCTAATCTACTATATTTAATAATAGCATTTACGTGTACACTTCCCGGTCTTTTTCATCATCCGTAGTAGACAGGGAGGAGTCATTAACGAGTCGCGTCGAGTAAGACCGGAGATGATCTGCAAGATGCGGAAGCTTTCCACTGCGGAATCCTGGGAGGGCAGCAATTAGGGCTTCCGCTTCAAGCCAATCCAGTTTGTCTTTTCTTCCTCCCACCATGCCAGGATTTTCAATTTCAGCCTCAATCTCAGCAGCTCGAAAAGGACTCCGTCTTGCTTTTTCCAGCCAAAGGCTTCGTTCTTGACGTTTTCGATTTATCCACCTGGCAAAACGTATGCGTTTCCGTTCTTGATCTGGTTCGTACCCTTCGATAACATATCCTTGAATCTGCACCGGGTTTCCCAACACATCAACGTCTTCGTCCTCTCGGATGGGGAACATCATTTCGGCGATTTTTCGACTGTCGAGGAGCTTTGGGTCAATATTCAAGCCAGCAATTGGTGCTAGCATATCAAACGCCGCTACAAATCCATCCCGTACCGCACATACAACTTCCGCCTTTTCTTGTGCCAACGATGGTAGCTCCGGAGTACCTGCTTTACACACAACTGGTAATAAATGCGCCGTTGGCCAAGCATCTGGGTCGACTTGGAAACGACTGTCGTCTTCGGTACCGTACAAAATTTCTGTTGGCGGTACCTTTACCTTTTCGAATGGAGAATCTGGGTTGCAGCCTACGGCCAAACCCTCATCCAGGGTCAGCACGTCTTCAAGGTACCGATATTGCGAACCGCCTTTGAGAAAATAATTGGCCACAAGTGGAAGACCATTGAGACGAAAATAAACTGGCGCCACGAGTTTCTCGTACGTAGATGGCTTTGTCTCCGGAGAGCAGCCATCGGGTCGAGAACGGAGAGCCAGCACGTGAGTAGCACCGTTCTCAACTGCCGAGCGATACGGAATGGGCTCATCTGTGAAGACAATGGACAAAAAAGCAATAATTTATGAGGGGTGAGCTAAATTCATTCGGTGCGCAGTTGCTGATAAAATGATGCGCAACACTTACAGGCGAACGCGTCAAAGCAAATATTGGTGTTATTTGCATTGCCACCTTGTTCGGCTTCCTTTCTATGCTTGCCTCGCAGGAGCTTTAAAGGCGGTCCAGCTGCTCCCGGGACAAGCATGCTCGATTCTAGGCAAGCAAATAGCCCCTTCTTGCCTGTATTATCGGGACATGCCGTCGCCCTTTGCAATTGCTTTACCTTTTGGGGGTGACGAATAGCTTGTCGTCGAAAGTAAGACGTAATACTATTCTTGACTTCATCGTTTGCAACCAACTCTGCTTCCGGCGGAGGAACGACGATTTTCCTGCCGAGGAGCCGCCGTCCAGCATTTTTTGTCTTTCGGACAGATTTCATTAAAATATCCACTAGTGATATCAGTATTCTCTGAACTAATTTTCTGGTTCTCTTGAGTCGACTTTCTGTCCGGATTTCCGGGCCCTCTTCGTATTCTTCTATCCAAGAATCCCAATAGTCTCCAACTTTCGATCCAAAGGCGACCGTTTCCATTTTTCCGCCTCTCACAGTTGACGAGATTGCCCGGAGAGGTTGTTTTGCGTCATTTTTGCGAAAGGTTTCAATATCAAAGGGACGCAGCCCCGATGTAGAAGACATAATCCCTTCAATAACAAAGGTTAAGTTCATACCCGGATTGAGGGTCAAGTATGGCCGGAGACTCGAAAGAGCCGATGGTACTTTTTTGAGCGCCGGAAGCTTGTCGATGATTTTGTTGGATAATCCCACTGTTTTGACTGTTCGTTGTTCTGCACCTATTGGTGGTGGAGGGATGATATTGTTATTGTCCGCTGTCAAATCGTCATCAATACGAATAAACTCCACAGGAACACTGGCGTTGTTCGTGGATCTCACCGTAGCGGCAACAGCGGCTGCAAGGGTCGTTTCGCCCTGTTCTCTCAATCTCGCTACCAAATCACTCACGTATCCTACACCGGCATTGCCAATGACGCGACCCTTGCTGGCAAACATGGAACCAGCCGCGGGCAAGACTTCCGTGTACACATCCACGCACCTTACAAGCAACAAAATCAAAAAAAAATCGTTGGGTAGGAGGGAGGAAGTACGTTAGAAAAATACTTCCAAAATAAATCCAAAATAAGCTTGTTCAAAAATACACATTTTCTTCCTCTCAAACGTTTTTTATATAATACATTCGGAAAAAACGTACATTTGTCGACTAACCATGTAGGCTCCAACGATGCATCCGGCCGATGATCCGTACACAGAATCGAACGCATCTGTTAATCCTAACGAAGCAATCGCTGCGGCCATTCCAGCCGATACGGCTCCTCTCATACCACCACCTTCGATGGCCAATGCCAAGTGTGCTTCTTGATCATTGTCCGCCCGATTTCCTGGTGTTGAATTTGTTCGCACACGTTGAGCAATTAGTTGAATAACGGAATGATTCATCAATTGGTCTGTCGTAACGGTAGTAGCATTCACAACCGGTCTGGTGAAATTAAATTCAATATCTTTCAACAACACATGATTCTGTAATACTTGTCTTCGTAAACTGTGCACATCTTCAACAATCACGGCTGGGGAATCATTTTTTTTCTTGGACTTTGTTTTGGTGTGTTTTGTGGATGATGATGCTATTACCGATGCTGCTGATGATAACAATAACGAACTCTTACCATCACTGCTACTACTTTTGTAGTGTTTTCGTGATGAAAACGTACGCTTGAGAGTATTTTTGAATCGTGTGGTCAAACTTTGATGGTGTTGTTGTTGGATGTATTGTTCACTGCTATCCCTTCCATTCGTCATGGGAGGTATTTCGTGTCCATTCACCACGACAAAATTCACCATGGCGGTTCCCTTATTCTTCCTGATTCTCATCTTCTTCACATCTGTGGCACCATTCTTTTCTGTATCGTGGCCGTCGTGCTGTGACTTGAAGAATAATGTTGTAATCTTGATGTGTTTTGGCAATGATAACCGCAACCGATGACTCAATCGGTGCAGACGACTACCGCTATGGCTGTTGCGAACCTGATCATCTGGACGAGATGCCTCTTCAAAATGGACAAGTTCTTCTTGTGCTGTATCTTCTTGTATCTCGGGGGCATTTTCATCATTATAATTTCTTCTCAGAGGTATCCTCATTGTAGGAGCTGTACTTGTATGTATTTCGTTGGAATTAAAATATCTTGTGTGCGTCCTGCTCCTTTGGACAGTATTCGAGCTGACTTGAAATGCTGCTGCTACTGCTGCTCCAGGTAGATTTGCATCATCAAGTAGTACTAGTAAAGCAATGAATACAAGCAGTAGTGGTAGATATCTCACAGTTGCAATCCGTTCATGTGAAAATAATATTCGTTGGTGATTCGTGGTTGCAAAAGCAGTGGAATGCACGGTCCTCACCACTCGTTCACGTTGACAATAATTATTTTCGATGCAGGACATTGTTACGTTTCTCTAGTGTAAAGATGATTATGATGGAGTACTGTTGTAGCTGCTGATAAAATAACTTGAAATATTAATAACAACAACAACAAAATTTAATGGTGTGGGATTCTTCCTTAAAGTATTATTTGTTGATAACAATGACACAACATACATTATTATTATTACTTTAGTATTTTCATTGTCTATCTAGTAGTAGTCCTAGAGTTTTATTTTTGGTGTTGAGAGATTCGAGGTGAAAACAACGGAAGAATCTTGTTGGGAATGACAAGTTGCGGTGGTAGTAGCTTCAGAATGGATAAAGATGGCGATGTGTCAGTCATTAAATTTTGTTGAAAAAGAAAATCAGGACAAGAAAACATGAAAAAATGTTATTCATGACGTCATGTTATTCGAAAAGGTTAAAGCTTTTCTTCTTGTTGATGGAAAGTGTACTCTAGCTCTCTCGCTCTACTAGTAGTACCTGGTAGTCTACTCTAGCTAGCTAGTCTGGGTGGTTAGTCCCAATTACGATCCAGCAGGGCAGCTACTGTAGTGGAATTCACCAATGTCGCCGGCAGCACCCCTGTTCTACTTTAATCCTTATACTACTTTCAATGTATATTAGGATTAGGTTCAAGTATTAATATTACTACTAGTACTACACCTACCAGGTAATTCTTAAGATTAAATTTGCTTCGCGTAGACCCTAGTACTTATTCTACAGTATTATTTGTAGTCTTATTCTAAGGAGGGTATATGATCACAGTAATTTATGTACTGTTTTCTTTTTTTCTATCGGAAACCAAGCAGCCCATGCGCTGCTCCCATCGCAAAATGAGGATGACCAAATCGGCGACGTCGATCACGGATAGATTCGCAAGAACATGTCTGCCAGCTGTCGAACGCTTGACAACAGCAACAACGACGAATGATAATTGTTAAAAGAAACAGTACTACTACGGTACGAGCAAGTCTAGCACTGGCAAGATTGGCCCATCAGGGATTATCGTATATCCATTATTAATAATTGTTGTTCTAGTAGTACTTCTGTAACTTTCTTTGGTCAGCTCAAGAGGAAAGAAATTGATTAGACTAGACTTGCAAGCAATCAAATACTGAGTTGTGACAGTACGATCACTATACTACGGCTGGAAGCTGGAATGGTCATATTTTCAATACCGATACCGCTTATCCCAAACGAATGACATAACTCCTCTCGCTTAGTAGCTAGTAGTTGTTAAAAGGCTACGTATCCGTATCTGCGAGAGCATCATCATTATCATCTCAGAGTAGAAATTTAAAGAACTGCATTACAATCCAATCCATTGCAATCCGTCAAAGTACACGCCCACAGTAATAGGTAACAGCACTGCAATAACAAGTACAAGGTACAAGTATTAGTGATTAGTGCAAGAACAAGAACTGGCACCATGGGAAATACCACCAGCACCAGCACCACCAGCAGCAGCAACAACAACAACAGGAGGGTTCCACCGTATACTGACCGCGTTGAAACCCTTGTTTTGGCTACTCCACTGGATGTGGAACGAGCCATGGCATCTACTACGCGTCCTAAACGTGTTGTAGTACATGCCAAGTTATTAACCAACAACAATAACAGCAATCGAATTACAACAGCAACAAGAAGCAGAAACGCTACTGCTGCTGCTGCTGCTGTGGCCAACAACAACAACAATACTACTACTAATACTACAACGGCTATTACGAACAATCCTTACAAACCATTACGGAGTCCATTGTACAAGATTTTGCAACGTGTGGGATGTACCGAACTTTGTGTTCGAGGAACATCATCATCCGTTCCTCGTCGGGTTTACGAACACGAATTGGTACTATTGTTACAGAGCATTCCCCACGCCCGACATGGACTACAGAAAATATGGTTTCAAAATTTGGATATTCAACAGCAACATTATCAACAACGACAACAACAACAACAACAACAATTGGATCCAGCTGAAGCAGCAGCAGCAGCAACAGCAGCAGCAGCAGCTGTATTAGAAAGACCTGATGTGGACGGACAAGCAGAAGGAGATGGAAATACAAGAATTGATGATATAACAGGAAATAATAATATTCGTGATTATCACCAAGAAGAAGAGGAAGAAGAAGAACCCGCAGCTACTTTATCCTTGAAACATCATTTCAGGCACAATTTACCCAATCTGCAAGAACTGCATTTAGAATCGTGTCGTTTGGATGAATCCACAACATTGCGAGATATCCTATTGGCCGTGGCCGTAAGAAGAAGAAGTAGCAGTAGGTCGGGGATCAAGTATTCCAACACTTCCAAACAACCACGATTGCGACAATTGTCGCTGAATCTTTGTGATCCCATTTTAAACACGGCAACACAGCAACTCTTAGAAGAAACGGTGATACAGCTCTTGCAGGTACCCAAAAAATATTTCAGTCAACAGTACCTGTACCGATACCACCCCTACCACCGCCGCCGCCGCTGCCGAAAACAACCATCACCAACAACAGCGTTAACACATTTAGCCCTTTCGGAATTTCCGCGGTCTCTGCTGTTCTGGCAGCACGTTGCAACATCCTCGACGCTGACACATTTAAGTCTGTCTTTGGATCGACTCTGGGGGGCTACTGACAACATCAACAATAATAGCAATAACAATGCAAACGAAGAACAGACGTCTTTAACGATGCCGAATCAGCAACAACAATATTGGGATCTGTTGCAGCTCAATACATCAATAGAACAATTGGAATTGCAAGCCAGTCGGAAAGTCTATCCCTCGGACAGTCGACCATTGCAACCATTGATAGATATACTCAAAGAGAATACTACCCTGCGAACGCTGGTGTTGCATTTGAACGATCCCAATTCATCGTCACTACAACAACAATCGTACCAAGAAGATGATCACAACGACGATGACACACAAAACATTGACGAGAACTCATCTCATAGCCAGTACGGATATTTGAATTCTGCCATTATTGCCAACGATTTGACGTACCAAGTACTGGAACGACACAATTTTACCCTTCAAACTGTTCATTTGATGTGTTACAATTTCTACGGCTATCAGGTACGGATCCCACATATGTTGTTGGATTTTTACACCAAATTAAATCGACAGGGACGGCAACAATTGTTTCGATTGCAAGATGATAATCCTAAAACGATGCTACACGGTGAAGGTGTAAGCAATGGTGGCAGTGGTAGTGGTGATTGTGGCAGCTCTGTCTGTACGACGTTTAGTCCAGCAGCGATGCCCTGGGAGTTGGTGTCTAATTCGACTGATGCAAAATTGAAATCCAAGAGCTGTCTTTCCAATCCAGCACCACCAAAAACGACAACAACAAAACTGTTAGGCAAACCAATAAAATCAGCTGCATCACCATTGGCAGTGAAACGGCACAATGATATTGTCAAGGCGTGGGTAGAGACTGCACTGGTCGCCAATTCGTACGATATTTCTTCTACCTATTATTGGTTAAAATCCAATCCCAACATGTTTTCATCGTCGTCATCGGTAGCACCTACGAACAACAACGACACCGTTGCCTCAGCCACGACACGGCTGCATTGAGTGTTTGTGAATGTATTTTATGAAAAGTAGCATTACATCAAGTTGTAAAGGAATTAGACTTGGCTATGTAAAATGTTAAATACTTATTTAAACCGACGCACTTTCATGCAACTTCGGTTGGGCACGCACGTATCGAAATCAGTGATCATTGAGCAGACGACTGCCCATTATTCGATAAGACTACGACTCTCGAAGTCCTTCACTGCGTGAACCCGAGTTTTCTCTGACATAGCCATGGTTGGCGGAACAAAGTACCATTGTTGTCGTTGTCGTCCGCGCGGAACAATCGCAAGTACAACAATGCTCGATTCAGCGGAGAGGAACAGTAAGTCTGCAACACATGCTTACCGACATTTCTAGGGGAAAGGCTGGCGTCAAGTTCGTGTTCGAGAATACTTACTGCTGGATGTACCGGCGCAGGACAATCACTATCAGCATTCTTGTCATTATTGTGATTCAACAATAATATTCCTAGAATAACCATACTAACATAACGGCAGGTAGGCTACGAGTGTTTTGTATAGAAAGCTTACTCTTCTCGCCGTGGGTATCCTCAACGGACTGTCAGGAGAAAAATTACAGCAGCAGCAGAAATACTGTTATTAGTGCTTCTTCTGACAGCCATATCCAGTTACATCTAAAAAGAATGCGGCCATCACATCTAGAATATCCCTATTTGTAGACTTAAAGCTCACGCAAACAGGAGTCTCTGATGAAAGCTCCTCAGGTTGCTTTCATTACCAGGGGACCAACGTAACGTACGCGGTACGGTACCAGTACGATACCAGTACCTGGTACCTGGTACCAAGTACGCGGTAGATAATTTTATTCGTAATATTTTTCATTCCTTACTATGACTGCCAAATGCCAACAGACATATGGTAATAGATAAATGAATTCATGGCAATCTAAATGGCACAAACCTGTCGAAAAGAAGAGTAAATTCCAAGATTCATTTGAGGTTCCTTCGGTACCAGGTAGTACCTGGTACTCCTAGTACGACTAGTTGTAGTACCTGTTAGTAGGCTGTTCGTATCCGCTGCTCCTTCTTACCAGGTACCAGGTACAATACTAGTACCCGTACCAGGTAGAATTAAAGATCACCTTTTAGTGGGCATCCGAATCAAGGAATATAAAAAATCTAAAAAAGTCCTAATTTCAGTAAATACTGGTACTAAGTAGTAGACTGACTACCTGGTACTGGCAATAGAGCCTAGAGAGAGTAGACGACTAGAAGTCGTAGCTACTACCATGGCACTACTACTACTAGCTATCAAAGACAACTACCAGTACAAAAAAATAATGCGAAGTTTCACATTTTTCAGCATAATTAGTTTACTACTAGTAAAGGACCACGACTACTGGTAGTACCAGTAGTCGGTCGATGATGCCATATGCCAATGAATCCTTATTCTCTACCAATACCAGGTACGTAGTTTTTAGAGTGGTAGTAGCAACAGTTCGGTCGTCTACTAGTAGTACTAGTAGACTACCACTCCTACTACAACATTAGCTAGTCTAGTACTGGTACCAGGTAGTGGTACTTCTACTACTACTACTAGTAGTAGCCTAGCTAGTAGACGAGCTCCAGTAGTAGGTACAGTACCAGTACCTGGTGCAGTAGGTAGTCTACCCCTAGCTACTACTGTAGCTACCTGGTAGTATTTAGGACGGTCGATGATGTCGCTCATAATGTCCTAGTAGTACTCTCTACCTGGTAGTAGTCTTCCCTTTTGGTATTTATGACATGGTAGAAACCCGAGCCAAAGGCCTTTTTGTTACATTTTTCATTTCTTATTTTCATCGCAACAAGCTGCCAGTTTTCTAAAATCTTGCTATGAATTATAAACCGGATACTAATTTTTTTCCATCTAGGTTGTGTTCAACATTGTAAGTAATATTATTACAAAACCATGACGCTCTTGACTTCGAACCACTCTGCAAGTAGTATATTCAGTGCCTATGTGACCAAGATTGATCATTCCATCAATCTGGACAGCAGCAGCACTCGCAGCAGCAAGAGCAATAGCTACCATTGTACTGTCCCCGGAAAGCAAAACCGTCTGGTTGATTACAGGAACCAAAAAGCAGATTTGCAACAGGTAGAATCTTGTTCTCTTGATATCATCCACACGAAGAACGGAAGCTCCCGTACGAGCATGAATGGAAATGATAAGACGGACGTGGACGTGGCTACTGGAGATTTTTGGGAAAAGATCGATCAAGTCTTCGACAGTACTAATGATGCCCCTGGACAACCACCACTCTCATTATTATCATCTTCCACCACCACTGCCCATATTGTCACCGCGGCTGAAGTACAAACACACGAAGAAGATGACGTTGTAACTCCCATTTCCTTTCGTTTGCGACGTTCCACGATACGACAAGGTTCATCCTTTGATGAACGAAAAATGACAAGCTACGAACATTTACAAAAGTCATTGAGGAACTTGGTACAAGACGAAGAAGAAAACAATAATGGAAAATTGGAAGATTCTTCGTCATTCTTTTCCTTTGCTTCATCCATTGACAGTACAGATAATAAGGACGCTCTTTACGGTATTACTGATACCCCAACCAATGTAGTTGACCGAAGAAAGCAATTGACGCTCATGAAGCAATCACCTCTCAGCAGTCAACAACAACAAATGATGCATCACCACCAAAGTATGAGAAACTTGACCGCTTCAACTGGTAGCACTCGAAATTTAATGTTGAAATTGGGTGATTCACTGCTGCCAGAACAACACGGTCCAATGACCACTAGAAACTTCAACACTAGACGAACTGTGCAACGCGTTCGTACCGTGCCGAATTCCCGAGAGTGCCTCAGTAGCAGTAGCTGTCACCAGATACGCAGCATTACCACCTGTACTACCAGCACAAAAGAACCCGGTAGTAGTAGTAGTAGTAGTAGTAGTAGTAGTAGTGGTGGTGGTGGTGGTGGTGGTAATCGCAAACTCATGGCAGGTATTCCTGAACACTTTGGTGTGGTCTCTTCTTGTCATGCCAGGATAATGCGACCTGTACAAAAAGGTCGAAACATGTCCTATCACGATCCCCTGTACAGCAGAAGCTGCCATCAATTTGGTCGGACCACCAGCAGCAGCAGCACCACCACCACCAGCAGCAGCAACTGCAGCAGCAACAAGAAGAATGCTATTCTTTCGCCATCTCAGCCCAAAAACACTAAAACCAGTGTTTCTGTTTTGGCGAACAACTGTCACAAAAGCGGCACTACCGGAAGTCGACGAAACCTTTTGGCTTTGACAGGCGACGAGAATGAAACGAGAATGACAGGCACACCCCATGATACTTTTACTACTACTATTACTGCTAGCAGTAGTAGTGGTAGTGAAAACACTACTCAAAACGTTATGACAGATCTACGTGCCGTGAATATGACGACGATGACGATGAATAATAGTTGTCGGAGGACGAGTCGACGTAATCTCATGGCAGCAGCAGCCGCAGCTAACAGCAACAACAATATCGAAACAATAATGACTGGAAATGATGTTTCATCCTTTGTGACAGGATCAAGAATCAGACGATACGGGTAGTAAGCGCAATGTAATGGTAGCAAATTAAACTCATTTTTTGTTTTTTATTTTTGTCTTTATTTTACCGACGAAGATTCCGTATCAAAATAATAAGAAATTCCAATTCAATTTCCAATATTTCGTTGGTTGGGTGTGCTCCAACGACAGTAGAATCGTTCCTGTCGTGAGGATCTTTACCAATATGAGATCGATCGAAAATATCCCATTGTAATTCTTTGGCCGTAATAGTTCCATCATCCATTTGACCAAAGGCCGTATCATCATTATTATAATAGTTGTTGTTGTTGGACGCACCTTCCCATGATGTCATCCATACCAGTTTGGTCTTCTTCTCGGATGATGATGATGATGATGATGATGATGATGATGACGACGACGACAACGGAGCATATGCTCGAGGATAAATATCGGACAATTCATCATGTTTTCGTATCCATTTTGTCAAATTTTGTACTGCTGAGGTCACTATAGTTCGTGACAAAGCAATTTGATCTTGTATCATGGGTGTTCTTGTGAGACGTTCCCGAATGTCACGTTTCATATTGGATGGCATCCATGATGCCACCTTCCAACGATACGTTTCCCAATATCCATGTTGTGCTACCACCATATCGGGTACTCCTACGGTCCGTTCCAATATGTCGGGTAGTAGTGATGTCGTTGATACATCCATAGACCACCAAACAAAGGTTAAACGTGTACCACGAACAATGACATCATAATGACAAGTCTCCAAGAATTGACATTTTCGACGATGCGGTGGTCCGTGATGATTCCCCTGCCAGTGTTTTGGTCGCGATGATGATGATCCCAACCATCGAGCCACTAAATAATCGTGAAGCATCCGCGTGGAAGAATCTCCCATCAGAATGATCCATCTGTTGTGCAGGACTTTGTCAATTTCCTCGGCGGTGGAAGAAAGCGGCATAATATCAGGCGACATTAAATTACAGTCCCGTTGTGCTTGTTCCGTTACCGTCCAGTAATAATAACTTTCGTTGCTGTGGTGACCATGCTGTTGCTGTTGCTGTTGCTTTTGCTGCTTCCAACCAATCTGCTGTCCGTTCTTAATGCTGTTACTGTTGTGGGCTGCCACCGATGTCAGTACTTGTGCTGTACAGTTATTAGCAGAATGAGTATTAGTACTAAAAGCAACATGACTTGCAGTTGCAGCAGCGCCAGCACGGTCCAACAGACACTGCTGCTGTTGTTGTTGTTGTTGTTGTTGATGATGATTTTGGTACTGGTGTTGTTGTTGACGAGGGATCGCAAGATGCCATGTACTCCAGAGCAGGCTACATCCTGCTCCTCCAACAACAATAATAACAACCACCCCAAAGCAGTAAGTCTTCTTCTTTCTTTGTCGATAACTGGTAAAAATTAACATTCTGCAATCATCATTCACTCTCTCTGTGTCTCTTATCAATCTATCTTCCTATTACTATTCATCAGGCACAACTAGATCGTACACTAGGCTGCCTGCTTCCTACCCACATACAGTATAATATCTTTCTCCTTGCGTAGCAGGCTAGGCTTCATTTGGGGGGTCCTGGGCAACACACTCTCTAATTACTAAGCAGACGTTATTTTCTCTCCTAAGTAAGGGCTTTATGTGAG
>Ga0100402_1002002_pt1 | contig 23204 bp, 17 predicted proteins | sample CryGeyme20150102_FD_80419 | JGI IMG/M metagenome (GOLD analysis project Ga0100402, IMG submission 80419) | Groundwater microbial communities from Crystal Geyser aquifers in Utah, USA - Crystal Geyser metaG 2015-0102 | ecosystem: Environmental > Aquatic > Deep subsurface > Groundwater | place...
CCGTTCGCAAAAGTTAGAATGACCAATAGAAGATAAATAACTTTTTTCTCCTAAAAAATTAAATCGCCAATCTTCATAATATGATAATATTTCTTGCCGTAATTTGGGCTCCCCTGATTCCCATAGCCGTACAGGTAATATTGCTAAATAAGCACCTTCAGGAATCGAGTAGCGTGACTGTTGCTCACAAATCACCTTCACTGAACGTTCGGTCAGCGCAGCTAAGACTTGTAGAGCTAGATTGACTTTACTTTTAATATAATAATAAAGACTGCTTTTTTTGATTCCGACTTGGGCAGCACAAGCATCCATGGAAAATCCATGATAGCCATGGTTGAAAAACCCAACCATGGCCACACGAACAATTCTATCATGAGGTTGTTTAATCGATTCTGGCTTCATTATAGCCTCCTTAGACTCAATTCCAACGCTGACAAGACGCAGACAAAATTAAGCTTGCAAATGCTCGTCATGAACATTCGCTTAACCATTGCCACGCCTTGGCTGGCGCAAGTAATTTGCGTGATCACTATCTCATTTCTCTCAGTGTAAATGAGTCATTTATTAAAAACATGAACTAAAAAAGTCCAAATTTTAAGACGAATTTAACCGTTGAAATAGTGAATGACCGTTCGAACGGTCGTTAAAATGCTTGAAGCAATGAATGAAAATCGATAAACTAAGTGTATCCATTGTCAACTCCTTTCGTTTAGTTGGCATGGTAGGGTCAGTCAAAGTCTCGTGAACTTTTCTGGCCCGCTCATGATAATTTTTATAAGCTGTTATCGATGCGGAACACCAATAACATGTCTGAGTATATCAAAAAATTTATAAAAAACAATAAATATTTTCAAACAAACATGCAAAAATAATGACTGTAAATCAAACGGTGTTAATTGTGCAGTGATATTTGATCTTCAATCAGTGGCATTTAAGCTTATTTATGATTGAGAAAAATCAATTGTGTTCAAGGACTCATCCAATTGCCTACTACTCATCAATGATTAGTATTCACTGACCTTGTCTGGCTCTGACTGACTGTATTTAGATTGAATGCTGAATCCTAAATGATGTCAGCGACATTTTGCCATAACGCCATCAAAAATGCTGTTTAATTTTAAATGGTTATAAATAAGTCAATTTTAGAGGTGTTTAGATTTTAAAAAACAGGGTGGACAGTCTCTAGTAAATATATGGGCAAAGTCTTCGTGACTTCACTACTCAATTTTGCTATATTCGTATTTTAATTAAAATAACTTACATTAAGTGCTAGGAAAAATAAAAGTCATTTGGCAATATTGCTTGCCCCAACATTTTTTATCGCGATTGCTAGGGAAAATAGCTAACTCTAACCATCCTAAGCTCAACCAGTGGCTGATTCGTTTATTTATTAAGCATTTCAAAGTTAATGTCGCTGAAGCTGACCCATGTGACCCTAAAGCCTATCGCAATTTCAATGAATTTTTTGCTCGAAAATTAAATAGCCAAGCCCGTCCGCTAGGCCATCACCCTAGTGGCATCATTGCGCCAGCCGATGGCACCATTTGCCAAATAGGCGCAACAAGCACTTTTCCTCAATTAATTGCCAAAGGTCATCACTATTCTGTATCTCAGTTGCTCGGCGATAGTGATTCAGCGTTAAGCAAATCTCTTGCTGAAAGTGAAGCGATGACAATTTATCTCGCGCCCAGTGACTATCATCGAGTGCACATGCCTATCAGTGGGCAACTGATACAAATGACTTATATTCCTGGGCGGTTATTTTCAGTTAATCCAACAACAACCAAGCACGTTAAGGGTTTATTTGCCCGTAATGAGCGAGTGGTGTGCTTTTTTAATACTGAAATTGGACCAATCGCTATTGTGTTAATTGGTGCGATGCTCGTTGCAAGCATTAAAACCACTTGGGCTGGAACTGTAACGCCATGCGATTCTAATAAAATTACCACTTGGCATTATGGTATAAATGAATACTCATTTGCCAAAGGAGATGAAATCGGCCAATTTATTTACGGCTCGACTGTTATTGCATTATTTCCAAAGAACAGTATAGTATTTGGAGAAAATTTAAATACTCATCAAAAAATAACAATGGGACAACTAATAGGAACGCATATCTCATGACAACAAATAACACCGATACTGACCGCTCTCAAGCATATATCGTACTTGTGCTAATGATTTTATCTTGGGGGTTTAGCTGGCCATTAGCAAAAATCGGAGTGCAATATATTCCGCCTGTATGGTTTAGTTTTGGCCGCTTGTTGATCGCGATTGTGACGGTCTTTAGCATTACCGCTATGTTAGGTAAATTACGTCTTCCTGAAAAACGTGAAATTCCAATTATCTTAATTGTAGGTCTAATTCAACTCGGATTTTATCAAATGATGATCAGCTATGGCGTCGCTCATACCGACGCTAGTCGTGCGGCGATTTTAGCCTATTTGACACCATTTTTTGTGACCCCAGTGGCTGTGCTGGCTTTTAAGGAAAAATGCAGCTTAACTAAGCTGTCAGGCTTAGCTTGCGGCTTCATTGGCATGCTCGTTATGTTTAATCCTTTTACCTTTGATTGGGGCCATTCCAATCAAGTGTTCGGAAATATTTGCCTGATGCTAGCAGCGATTTGTACAGCGGGGCCAATGCTCTACATTCGTTATGCAAAGTGGACGCCATCACCTATCGCAGTTTTCCCTTGGCAGTTATTGATAGGGTGTATACCAGTACTTATCGTCGCTATGATTTCTGAACCTCAACCAGTGATTGATTGGAATATTAAACTCATCAGTACCAATCTCTATTGTGGAGTCATCGCTACCGCAGTGGGCTATTTGTCTTTAGTCACTGTCAGTCGGAAATTGCCTGTCATTAATAGTTCGATTGCACTGCTTATTATTCCTTTACTAGGCATCATTTCTTCTAACTTAATTTTAGGTGAAACATTAGATTTACACTTAATCATAGCTATTGTTTTAATTACCAGCGGCTTAACACTCGTTGCCCTAGCAGATTTACTTAAATTAAGAAAGAAATAGAGAAATAACGACGATATTGATTACACTTGAATCATGCAACTCAAGAACTCAACGTTAGGATGATACACTGCTGCTGTCAGCATAGCTGATTGATTTTTTAAATACTGATGAAAAAAAGACCAGCAGTTGCAATCCATGTGTAATGGCGCAGCACGCAAGCTTATTGGCACTTCAGACAAATTAAAAACCCAGCTGTCTAATCCACCTGCTATACCTTCTCCAGTAGCTTTTAGTACTGCTTCTTTATGTGTCCACAAACGATAAAATTTCTCCGTTTGTAAAGCACCAGAATAATTAGCGAACTCTGCCGACTCACTAGGCGCAAAAAAACGTTGGGCAATTCCTTCAATATTTTTATCAAATTTTACTGTTTCAATATCAACGCCAACTTGTGACTTTTTACCAATAGCAATGCTTACCAGACTATTAGTATGCGACATATTAAATTGCCACTCGCCTGAATTTTCATGTAAAAATGGTTTACCTTTTGACTCAATATTAAAAACAATATCTTGAGGCTCTTGTAAGGTATAGTGAGCTAAAACTAAACGTAGTAAGCCATGGGCAATGATATGTTGAGTTCGATGCTCTTCAAAATAAAAATTATCTGCCTTTTGGCACTGCTTGACATCTAATATTTGCCAAAAACTATCAACCTCTGAGAAAAAATCAGCATAAGTAAAAGTTAATATCTGTACGGTATCATTCGGCAAGTTTGGATCAATTGAATTAAGAAATTGCTTAGCTTTCACTTCATTTTCTGGCACAATAGCTTCAAGTGGAAAGCTGTATGCTGCCCAGTTATCGATTCATTGTCAAGGACAAAAAACATACATGCCATATCGACGTTCGTTTTTAAAATGGGCTGGAAGTAAATACCAATTGATTAGCCAAATCCTAAAACACCTTCCTCCTGGGCAACGATTATTAGAACCTTTTTTTGGCAGTGGTGTGGTTTTTCTCAACTCATCTTATTCGCGTTATGTCGTCAACGATATTAATACGGATTTAATGAATGCTTATAAAAGTTTGAAAAAATATAAATCGAAGTTTATTCAAGATGTTAAAAAACTATTTACGCCCGAAAATAATTGTAAAGAACGTTATCTTGAGTTACGTCAGTATTTTAATGAGACTCAAGACCCCTATCAACGTGGGGTTTTATTTATATACTTAAATCGACATGGATATAACGGCTTGTGTCGTTATAATCAATCTGGAATCTTTAATGTACCCTTTGGGAGCTACAAAAAAGTTAGTTTAGCAGAAGATACATTAAATATTTTTATAAATAAATTGCAACTCGCACAATTACATAATAAACATTATAGTAAAATTTTTGCTATGGCACAGCCTGGTGATGTAATCTATTGCGACCCCCCTTATATTAGCAATCATCAATCATTAGCATTTAAATATTTCGGAGAGGAATTTACGATTGAAGACCAACAACAATTAGCTGATCTTGCGCACAAGCAACAAAAAAGAAATATCACAACAATAGTCTCAAATCATGCCAATAATGTGACTTTAGAACTCTACTCTCAAGCGAAAAAACATTATCAACTTGATGTGTTCCGATCAATGAATTGCATTCCTAAAAAACGCTGTTTTGTAAAAGAGATTCTAGCTATATACTAATCTGAAAAGTTGAAGTATTAACTTCAATTTGTGCTTCAATTGGCACAGTCGCCTGCTCTGATTTTGGTATTATTTCAAATATTTTTTTCTCTTCATCATTATATTTTGGATTAATAAAATAATTAATTCTTTGCTTTGCTTCATCTTCACTGCTAGAATCAGATTTGATAAAATCGAGCACCATCTGGTAATGATCTCTTCGCAATTTTAAAGTATTTAGTGGGAGTTCTTCCTCTAGTCTGTTTTTGCCAGTAATCAGATCTAAAATAAATTGAGAAGTAATCACTCCACAGGAACTAGAGTCACGCTGTAAAGGTTTTTTATCACCACAATGTTCTAGAATTTCTATTGGTTGCAATTCATCGATTAAAAAATTATATAATCGTTCGACCCAAATATCTTCAAACAAATATGCCTGCTTCAAATAATATTTGATTGATGCTTTGAGATTGTCTTTTTCGATCACTAGATTTTCTTTCTTATTAATCTTTGACTGTAAAAATTGATATAATGGATACCTAAGTTCATCAGTCGATTGTGGTGATTGTTTAAATTCGAAAAGCTTATGACAAAAAATATCACTATTGAGTTGCCCAAAAGCATTATAACTTTTTATTTTTTGACTGATTTGTATTTGCAATGAATGCCATGCTGCTTGCATCAAAGCTTGTTGTAAATAACTATTGTTACAGCTACCTTTAACTGGATCGAAAATATCACCATTAATAAGAATTTTATTTCCGACATTTTCTAAACATATCTCCATACAAACCCAATGCTGACCAAAATTATTTAGCCCTTTTGACCCCAGGTTGTAAGGAATAGCTAGTACACCATTATTTTCTTTTTTTTCTAAAACTTTAGGTAATAATTCTTCAAGCATATCATACTTATCATTACTATTTTCGTAGAGGCTTGCCCAACTACAAATAAAATCTTTATCAGAAAAGCCTAATTTAAAAAGAGATTTCATAAAATTATAAGCTTCTTCCTCATAATCTTGTGAATCAAAAGCTAATATGCCTTTTTTTATTTTTTCACTATCTTCATTCGAAATTAAATCAATTTGCTTTACAAATTCAACATCAAACATTGGAATGATAAAATGTTTGATGATTGCTTTTAAACTTGTTTGATCTTCCAAAGATTCATCCGTTACAAGCTGACTTGCTGCGATATTAATTTCGCTCATTTCTTTGGTTAACTCTAAATAATAAGTCTCACACTCTTGTGTACGCACCGGATCTTTAAATAAATTAAGTAATTCTGATAACTCATAGCTTCCTAATTTATTGATTAAAATTTTAAAATAATTGACTAACGCAGGATTTTTATTAATTTTTAAACGTAATAAATTGAGTCTATAATGATATTTATCAGAAAAATTCGCAATATTTTTATCGATTAGATGCAATGGTGTTGACTGAGCAGCGCCACGTGCTTTAGATTTTTCTGCAGCAGCATTAGAAACTGCAATCCAACGTTTAGCACTAAGATTTGTGGGTGATTGCGCTGTTAAGTAGCAAAATGTTGAAGAGCTGCGATTTGTTTGATATTTGATAGCTGAAAAAATGCTATCAATATCAGAGCTGCTATACAAATAATTCGGATTTACACGTATAATATCTTTACTTTTACTTTGGTGAGCAAAAAGTGTATTCGCCATAACTTTACTACTATTTGAAGTATCAGCAACTTTTTGCCTAGGTGGCAAATGAGGGATAGGTGTATCATTTACGGTGTGAGTATGACGATGCTTGTTTTGATTTGCTACAAACACATTCTCCACATTCCAGTTAGCTTTTTTCACCGTTCGTAAGCCAAGCTCATCTCTTTTTCTAAAACTCTGGCTAAAATTTTTATTTACAGGATGCGCTACGATATCATTTTTGTTCGACCCTGCTGTTACGGCTTGAATAACCACTTTAAATATTTTAGCTGTCATGAGACCTAAAACACTACTGGTGACAGCTATGCATGACATAATGATAGTAGGGATAGTCAAGATATTTGCAATTGCAGGAATTGCTATAGCAAGTGATGTGACTACCGGCGTTAAAACTGGCGTCAGTAATGGTACAAGCATCGGCATCACTAAAAAAATAGAAGCTAGGGTAATACCAAGCCAAGCCGCAGCAAGCGCAGCCCCCCCATAGTAAACAAAATAATTGAAAAACCCTAAACCGATGATACGAGCAGTGGCTGCTCCAATCATAGACCCAGCGATAACTCCTAACAAAATCATTAGCGTTTCAGCACCTATCAACACCGCTAATGGTGGTACTGCTGAAGCTAATGCCAGAGTATATGGATTAAGTATCGCGGCAACAGGTGCTAAGTGTATCAGCCAACCACCCATAAAAGCGAACCCAGAAATAAATATAATATAGTCAATGAGACCCGCTAAGGGCCATTTAGAAAGATTATTTTTTGCAACATTATTATTGATCACTTGATGCGCTGCTGCTCATTTGTTTTATAATTTTATGCATTTTGTCATATTTATGCCTAAAAGTCAAGGTGGTTCATTATTAGCCCACTACGAACGCTCAATCACAAATAAAACGCTTACTCTGGCATGGGATCTTGAGCAAAAAAATCATTAAAAGCCGCTGCAGGGGTTTTTTGACCTTTTAAAATCATCATCAGCATTTGTGTAATTGGCATGTTTAACTTTAAAGCTTGTGCTAGCTGGCTCACTTGCTCAACCGCACTTACGCCTTCAATCACTTGGCCTATCGATTGTTGAATTTCAGTGTAAGTTTCACCTTGCCCAAGTCGGTAACCACAGCGCCGATTGCGTGATTGATTATCCGTGCACGTTAAAATTAAATCTCCGACTCCCGATAAACCTAGCGACGTTTGCAGATCGGCACCTAAGGTCGTTGCCAAGGCACTTATTTCAGCTAACCCCCTGGTAATCAATGCGCACCTCGCATTCGCTCCATATCCAAGACCATCTGACATTCCCGCAGCAAGTGCAATGATGTTTTTTACTGCGCCGCCCACTTGAACCCCAATGATATCCTTGCTGGTGTATACATTAAATGTTTTACAAGCAAAGCAGCTCGCCCAAAAATCGCTTTCAGCACCATCTGAAGCTGCAATTGTCACTGCAGTAGGCATTCCGAGCGCAACTTCTCGCGCAAATGAAGGTCCTGACAAAAGCGCCACAGGTTGTACTTGACCAACGATTTGCTGGACCACCTGGTGCAATAAACTTCCACTTTTCGAGCATAAACCTTTGGTTGCCCATAAAATATGCTTAGGTTGAGCTCCAAATCTCCACGCTTGGGTAAAGACTTCTGTAAATGCATGGCTTGGGATAGCAAGCAGCCAATTGGGAATGGCTGCAACTTTTTCTAGACAATCCGTTACGTCAAGGTTATCTGGAAAGCGGATATCCGGTAGATAGCGTTGGTTTATTTTTGTGCGAACGATATCAGGGATATCTGCCGATCGATGGCTCCACAAAGTTGTTGGATGGCCATTATTAGCTAGGTGAATTCCTAACGCCGTACCCCAAGCCCCTGCGCCAAATATTGCAATTTCTGTGTTTACCACTATTGACTCCATTGCCTTCGTGGGCTAGTGGATTGTTTTATCAACCTCTATAGGGTGGTCCGGTTCTTTTGTTCCACCATCATTAACAGCTGCGTGGTTATCTTCACCCATTTGTTGCTTTAAATGCTCGGCATAGAGCGCATCAAAATTAATCGGAGCAATATGAATTTGCGGAAAACTTCCACGATTAACCACATCAAAAAAGATTTCTCGCAAATAAGGGAATAACACCGTAGGACAATAACTTTTCAATAAAGCATCTAATTGCTCAGCAGGAAAGTCTCGAATGCCAAAGATACCCGCGTATTGTGCTTCAACAATATAAGCATCTTTGTCTTGTAGTTTTGTTGTTAAGGTTGCTTGTAATATGACTTCGTATGTATCCTCAGCAATTTTCTGGAATCTCGAGTTTAAATCAAAGTTCATCTGAGGTTGCCATTCCTGCTGAAATATTTGCGGTGTATCACCCGATTCAAAAGACAAATCTTTTAAATAAGTACGGTGAATAACAAAATTTTGCTGTGAATGATCGGCCTCACCTGTATGCTCATGGTTATCTATTGCTTTATCTACCAAAGGGTGTCTCCTTGTATCAATTAAAAATTAAGTTGAGTGATCATAACTTAAGTCTTGACTACCGGCAAACTATCATCATACCATCGAGTCATGCCTCCAGTTAATATCATCACTTGCTGAAAGCCTTTTGCTTGCAACATTTTTCCAACTTGCTGGACACTTTTTCCTAATGTGCATACCAAAATAATAGGACGGTCGCGGTAAGCTTCAAATTTGTCTAACCGCTCAGGCAAATCTGATTTAATAATATTGATAGCGTTGGCGATGTGACCTTTAGCATAATCATCCGCGGAGCGAATATCAATGACTGCAGCATTCTTATGATTAAGCCAGTCAATTAATTCATAGGGCATTAATTGAGGTAATCCAAATTTTTTATCGACTAATTCCATACTAGCAAAAACTCCTATCAGTGTGGCAAGTAATGCCCACAGTATCCAATGGTTGACTATAAATTGAGAAAAATCTGGCATATACTTCCTAAAATTTAAAAACTTGAGGCACAATCATACCGTGAGTTTAACCGAAACGAAAGTCATCGCATGGATTGAATTTGCAATTCAATCGACTCCAATAACTGCTGAAACTTGGGAGACCTGGCTTTTTGACATGGGCGCTGAAGTCGTCACCATGCGCGATGCAGCAAATCAACCGGTTTTCGAACCAAAACAAGGCGAAACCCCTCTGTGGGATAATACTGAAGTTGTCGGTTTATTTAGTCAAGAGGCAAACATCGATCAATTGTTGCTACAATTACAAATAGACTGCCAGCAAAAATCGGTCCCTTGTTACACCATTCGCCATATCGCCAACCAAGATTGGAATAAAACTTGGCAGAAATATATAAAGCCGATTCATATCGGCAAAAAATATTGGATATCACCCCCAGCAATGTGCGCTCAAATCACTGATCCCCATGCCGAAATCATTCAGCTTGAACCGGGTTTAGCATTTGGAACAGGCAGCCATCAAACCACCAGGCTGTGTTTGCAGGCAATGCTTAATTATCAAAATAAATTAACGAATCAAACAGTGATTGATTATGGATGTGGCTCAGGTATTTTAGGCTTAACTGCGCTCAAACTTGGCGCTCAGCAGGTCATTGCCACAGATATTAGCGACCAAGCATTAGAGGCAACTCAACAAAATGCAAAGTTAAACCAATGGTCCAACAAACAAATCGTAACCTTGAAGCCCCAATCTCTACCTGATAATGTTCACGCTGAAATGCTACTTGCAAATATTCTAGCAAACCCATTGATAGCGCTTGCAACTATTTTTAAGCAACGATTAACAGCTTCTGGAATCCTTATTCTTAGCGGCCTCATGACTGATGATTATTCTCGAGTCATCCAAGCATACCAAGCTGACTTTAAGCTTATCGATCAACTTGAGCTTGATGAATGGTGTTGTTTGTCATTAGAAAAACGCGAATAAGCCACTGATGATGCGGTAATAGACCATTGCAAAGATTGCTCCTGCAGGGATAGTAATTAACCAAGAGACAAAAATATTACGTATCATGCTTAAATTAATCGCATATATCCCACGGGCAAAGCCTACACCCAATATTGCCCCTACTAAAGTATGAGTTGTAGATATGGGTACGCCAATACCTGAAGCAATCACTACGGTGCTTGCAGTCGCCAAAGAAGCCGCGAAACCTCGACTAGGGGTTAATTCTGTAATGCCTGTCCCTATGGTTGCAATCACTTTGTAACCATAAGTGGCCAGACCCGTTAAAACACCGACCGCCCCAAAAAATAAAATCCAAATAGGCAATGGGTAGTTAGCCGTTACATCGCCGCCACTGCGAACAATATTGACTATTGCTGCAAGAGGCCCAATGGCATTGGCGATATCGTTTGAGCCATGTGCGAAAGCGGTTGCACATGCACTAAAAACTAAAAGCACTGCAAATATTCGTTCAAGCTGTTTACGCTTTTTTAAGCCAATAATGTCACGTTGATTCAAGTGTCTTAAGCTAATCGTACCAACAAACATTACGAATAAACTGACACCAATGGATAAAATCACACTGAGTTTAAAATCTAACATCAAATTTAAGTGTTTTAATCCTTTTAGCACGGTCACTAGAGAAATCACTAAGGCAATAAAAAATATATAATAAGGCAGATAACGTTTGGCATATTTCAGTGGATCGGACTTGTTAAGGATTAAGCGCATCAGGCTGGCAAAGCATAGATAACCAATAATGCCAGCAACTACAGGTGTAATCACCCAGCTTGCTACGATTTGGCCGACAACATTCCAGGCAACCGCGTCTGCACCCAACTTTAAAAGCCCGAAACCAATAATTGCCCCAACAATGCTATGCGTCGTAGACACAGGCCAACCAAAGCATGACGCTAACAACAGCCATGTTCCTGCTGCAAGCAAAGATGCTAACATACCGTACACAAGCACTTCAGGGTTCGCACTAAACATAGACGGATCAATAATCCCGCTGCGAATAGTATCTGCAACCTGCCCGCCGGCCAATATTGCACCCAAACTTTCGAAAATCGCAGCGATGATGATAGCATTGCGAATCGATAGGGCTTTTGATCCAACTGATGTGCCTACTGCATTAGCAACATCATTAGCGCCAATACCCCAGGCCATAAAAAACCCAAACACACAAGCTAGTATCAATAGTAATTGCGCATGTTGCACGCTACAAGCACCTAATTTTTTCAAAGGATTCGCATTGTCGCGCAAATTTTTAGGGAATACAAGCAACTATTTATCCCAATCGTATCAAAGCTGAAGGGTGATAGATGGCCGTTTATCTGACCGTAACAACAATTTTCTAAAAGGCAAAAATAATATCACACTATTTCTAATGTGGGTTCAATACCAAGGACGTTCTTAATAGGGTTCAGTCGCAGCAACGCGGTTTTTTATCCACCCAAAAACTTAAGCAGTTAATTTGGCTTGAGGTGAAATTTCGATAAGATTTTAAACTATTTTTGACGACTTCAAAAAATTGATAAATTTGCTCAATTTTTCTCAGTCATTTTTGTAGAATCAATTGATACGCTCGTAGCTTATTTAAAAAAATCACTCGGCTGGTACATTATCAAACTTTTTGAAAAAAAACATGGCGATTATTTTGCCAGATCATGAGCTCTAACATTTAACTATGACTTCATCAAACACCTTATAGACTTAATGTGACTCTCATTCTATTTGCTAATTTTTCCTTATGAGCAATTATTTTACAATTAATGAAGAACATTTCGATCGAACCAAATTCTTTACATCGGTTCAAAAAAAAGTCTATAATGGTCTTGTTTTGAACGTCCAGGTTTAATACTGATCAAACCTATGGTTTAGGTTCTTAGTTAGTATTGTGAAGCCTCAACGTTATATAAATGAAAAAATTATAGATAGATGCTTGATTGTGGATCATCAGCTGGATTATAATGGCTCAACAGTTGGTTATTATATAGCCAATTTGTAAGGATAAAATCGCTTGATTGTAGGGTATAATTATCCGTCCATATATATTTCTGGCAACTTTGAATGGATTAAAACTTGCGAAGTTATCTATATTTTTCGAGCGACGTATTGCGAATTATTAAGTTTTTAGAGGGGGTTTTATATGGATAATGTTGTTGATTATGTACACCATGAGGTTACACCAACCACACATCAACCAGCTGCAGCACCTGTCAACACACCAGTGGCAGAGCAAAGCGAAGTAAAAGAAGAAGCGACATTACGCGAAACAGTCGGTGTCTATTTAGAAAAATATATCAAACAATTTGGTGACGAGACACCAAAGCATTTATATAAAGAAATGCTTAAATTAATAGAAAAACCTCTTTTAGTTGGTGTGATGAAATACACCCGCAGTAATCAATCGCGCGCTGCTAAGTTACTCAACATTAGCCGTGGAACTCTACGCAAAAAATTAAAGATCTACGGATTACTTTAAATTTCTCTTAATTTGATTAATAGCCCGGGTATCATTCAAACTATACCCGGCAACTATTTTGCATAAACTACATTTACTATTCATTTTGTAAACGATAAAAATATTGTTATTAAAGAATAATCATTCGGATGACGAGATCATCAGATAAGGTTATAATTGGTGTCAAATTTAAATTGATTATCCTTGGAGTAACGGTGTCTTTATCATCACCTACATACGCTTTATTAAGTGTATCTGATAAAACTGGCCTTTTCGAACTTGCTGAATGCCTAGTAGAAAACCAGATTAATATTCTTTCTACAGGTGGAACTGCATCCTTTTTAACCAAACAAGGTATTCCTGTGATTGAAGTTTCAGACTACACTGGATTCCCTGAAATTATGAATGGCCGAATAAAAACTTTGCATCCTAGAATTCATGGTGGGATACTGCGTCGCCCAGACGAAGACGATCAAGTCATGGACGCGCATGGCATAAAAGCAATTGATATTGTGGTCGTGAATTTATACCCATTCGTTGCGACAATTAATCATATACAAAATCAAAAAAGCGATAATTTCGAAGCGCTTGCAATTGAAAACATCGATATAGGTGGGCCTACGATGATTCGCGCCGCCGCAAAAAATTATCAGCAAGTCGCAGTGGTCACCGACCCTGATGAATATAGTGCTCTCATCGATGAATTAAAAACTTCAAAGACGATTGCTCTGGCCACTCGCAAGCGTTTAGCCAATAAAGCCTTTGCTCACACTGCACAATACGACACGGCTATCGCAAACTTCTTTAGCGAACGATTGAATGCTGATACAGAATCTGAAGATTTGTTTCCGTCAATCTTCCAACCTACTTATCAACGTCAAGAAATTTTACGGTATGGTGAAAATCCACATCAACAAGCTGCATTCTATATTGAGGCTAATAGAGCTACAGGCAATATTAGCCATGCAAAACAATGGCAAGGCAAAGCACTCTCTTACAATAACATAGCCGATGCTGATGCAGCACTAGAGTGTGTTAAACAATTCACCGAACCTGCTTGTGTGATTGTGAAACACGCGAATCCAAGTGGTATTGCAGTTCATCAAAACCAATTAGACGCTTACCAAAATGCCTATCATTGCGATCCGACTTCAGCGTTTGGCGGAATCATTGCATTTAACACCGAATTGGAAAAAGCCACTGCTCAGCAAATATTAGCCAACCAATTCGTTGAAGTTATTATTGCACCTCAGGTGAATAGTGAAGCGTTAACTTTATTAGAGGCTAAGCCCAATATTCGAGTCCTTGCTTGTGGTTCATGGTCTGATACTCAGCCAGCACTAGCGCTGCAGTCAGTCAGCGGCGGACTTCTCCTACAACAGCGAGATTTAGGTAAAGTAGATTTAAAACAGTTAAAAATAGTTTCTCAACAAATTCCAACTGAGAATGAAATGAATGATTTAATTTTTGCTTGGAAAGTTGCAAAATTTGTTAAATCTAATGCCATTGTCTATGCTAGAAACAATTCGACTTTAGGGATTGGTGCTGGACAAATGAGCCGTATTGATAGCGCTAAGATTGCCGTGAGTAAAGCGCATGAGCGTGACCTCTCCTTAGAAAACTCAGTCATGGCCTCAGATGCATTTTTTCCTTTTGCTGATTGTATTGAATATGCTGCAAAATACGGAATCAAAGCGATTATTCAACCTGGCGGCTCTATTAACGACGAAAAAATTATTGCCGCTGTTGACCAATTAAATTTGATGATGGTTTTTACCGGCATGCGTCATTTTAAGCATTGATTTAATTTACGGAGTCACACGATGAAAATATTAATTGTTGGTAACGGTGGTAGAGAGCATGCATTAGCTTTTAAGTTAGCGCAATCTCCAAAAGTTAAGCAAATCTACGTTGCCCCAGGAAATGCTGGAACAAAAAATGAATTGAAAACTCAAAATCTAGATATTCCAGCGACTGCAATAGAACAGTTATGCAATTATGCGAAACTTAATCAAATCGATTTAACCGTGATAGGACCTGAAACTCCTCTTGCAGCTGGAATTGTGGACTTATTCGAACAGCATAATTTGCCATGCTTCGGCCCTAATCAACAAGCAGCAAATTTAGAAGCTTCAAAAATTTTTGCAAAAGAATTCTTAACCCGGCATAACATTCCGACTGCGCAATATAAAACGTTTACTGACTTTGACAGCGCCTTTGCTTATGCTCAACATCAAACTTACCCAGCCGTCTTAAAAGCTGATGGTTTAGCTGCAGGAAAAGGTGTATTTATTGCCAATAGCTCAGCAGAGGCGGGAGAATGGTTGGCTGATGTTTTTAAAAATGACCGCTTTGGTTCTGCTGGCAATAAAGTTTTGTTTGAAGAATTTTTAACTGGTGAAGAAGCCAGTTATATGATCATCACTGATGGAGAATATTATTTACCACTACCAACGTCGCAAGATCATAAAGCTCGTGACAATGGTGATTTAGGGCCTAACACAGGAGGGATGGGCGCTTATTCACCAGCAGCTATCGTTACCGATAAAGTTGAGCAAATGGTTACTCGAAAGATTATTCACCCGGTACTAAAAGGGTTGAAAAAAGAAAAAATTAAATATCAAGGCTTTTTGTATGTTGGCTTAATGATTGATAACCAAGGGTCAGCTAAAGTATTAGAATTTAACTGTCGCTTAGGTGATCCTGAAACACAAGCTTTACTTACTCGTCTCGATTCTGATTTACTAACTGTTATTGAAAATTGCATGAACGGCCAATTGGGTGAAACTTCACTAGAAATTTTTAATGACCCGGCAATAACAGTAGTGATGTGTGCCAAAGGCTATCCAGATAAACATCCTGTTGGACAGGTGATAGAGAATCTGCCATCACACTCTAAAAATACCTTCGTTTTTCATGCAGGCACGCAAGTAAATGATAAGGGTGAAACAATCACCGATGGTGGCCGGGTGCTTAGCGTCACGGTGAGAGCGAAAGATTTATTGACTGCAAGTCAATTGGCATATCGAACAATTAATAAAGTTAAATGGCAAGATTGTTATTTTCGAACAGACATTGGTTATAAACAAATTGCTAGATTAAAACAGGAACAGTAAATGCTTGTACAGACTTCACCAGCGACAACAGCAGAAACCACACCTTGGGCGTTAGAACCCTTTACGAACTATCTCCCCTTACAAAGCATTGATACTTTTCATTATTCAAAAACTTTTCAAGCAAATTTAGGAATCAATCCATTAACCGCTAGTGCCGCTCCTCTTTTTATCTTATTAGCAAAATTGCAACGTGCGCATCAATATGATGATATTGCTTGCTTACAGCGCCAACTAATACATGAAGTCCGAGCTTTTGAATGTCATGCGATTGCCAAACATTATCACCCAAATGTTATTTTAGCCGCCCGCTATGCCATAGTTGCTGCTTTAGATGAAACGATCAACCGAACAGAGTGGGGTCAAACCGAACAATGGTCGAGCTATTCCTTAACTCGATTTTTTTATTGTGAGCAATCTGAACAGGAGTTCCTTTTCTCTTTTTTAAAGTCTTTGATTAATGCTGAGAACACCCCACTCGATTTGCTAGAATTTTGCTACTTATGTCTGAATTTAGGATTTGTTGGGACCCACCGCAAAAATAGTTCTGAGTTTGAACAAATACAAAAAATTACCAATGATTTATATGCGTTAATCAAACAGCGTAAAGTCGTCAAAAAAATAACACCTAAAATAGACTCTTTAAAATATAAACCTCAATCTAAAAAATCTTATTTTTCTCCACCTTGGTGGCTACTTTCTACAGTTAGTTTAGTGATCTGCATTAGCATTTATTTTGGTTTTAATTATATAATGTCAGTTAGTACAAAACCGACATATGCAAAACTTGACCAAATTATTCATGAAGCAACTACGGAATTTTCTTAGCCAAGCAAGCTATACGACTTACTGGCTCATCGTTTATATCACTATAATTTTAAGTATTTGGCTCATACCGCCCTATTTGAACCATTCATGGGGGCTATTTTTACAGTTGCCAAGCAATCGTATCTTAATCACATTGCTGTTCTCAGCAATGATGTGGTTTTTATATGAACAATTTTCAAATAAACTAAGATTTCATAAACAAGCAAATACTCAACATCCTGAGTTAGTTCAACAGCTACGTAGCATCATCACTCAACTAAAAAGTACTAAAACTATTCCCGCCTCTCAGTGGGTTAAATCATCACGAAAAATTAATTTAACTAAATTACCCTGGATACTCGTTTTAGGAACAGCTAAATCCGGCAAAACAGAAATTCTTAAATATACTGGGATTAAATTTTTATTTAAGCGCAAATCTTCTAATAACATTCGTTTTATAACCTGTTATGCTGCAAAAGAAGCCGCTATTTTTGAGGCGGCTGGACGATTTGAGCAAATTGAAGAGCCAGTGCACACCCATAGTGCTTGGCAAACTTTTTTGCAATATTGTCAACAACACCGACGATCATTTTTCAATGGTATCGTTTTAAACCTTAGCATTCAGCAATTAACCAATATTTCTGCTTCTCAGCTTAACCAACTTCTCGCACAGCATAAAAAACAATTGCAAATTTTGAATCAACTATCCCGGCAATCCATCCCTCTAACGATCAGCATTAATCACATCAACAACATCAATGGATTCAACGCTTATTTCGCAAATCTTGATCATAATGCACGCAATCAAGCATGGGGATTGGGGTTAAACCAATATGAATTTAACGACATCAACCAACTCTGTGAGCGCTTTGATCAAAGTTACGATTTATTTACCCAAAGCCTGCATAATGAAATTATCGGTAAATTGCATCAGCAGCTTGATATTGAACAAAGAGCCGCAATCCAAGAATTCCCGACACAAATCGAAGCATTAAAGCGCCCTCTAGCAAGAATCTTACAATACCTAAGTGAATGTTTTGTGACGGCAAAAGGTGTACGCTTACAAGGCATATATTTTACTGCAACTGGACAAACAAGCTCAGGAGTGGATAGATTGCTCCCGGCAATTAATAAAACTTTTAGCTTAACCAGTCCAAATAACACTTCGACAACGTACATGAATCAGTATTTCATTCGTGGATTATATGCCCGCGTGATTATACCGAGTGTATGGCAACAGACACAGCAATCATATTTACAGTATCGATACCCTAGCTTACGTTATGTTTATAGCTTAGGTGCGGTTAGTATTTTAACCATCACTTGTACTATTATTTGGACAAAGCAACTAGCAACGAATATCGAAGCCATTGATAATATCAACCAAAATTTAAATCAATATATTTTTCAAGACGCACAAAATAAACTTAGCATACAAAAGGCACTCAAAGCCCTTGATATTCTAGAGAATATAGCCAACAAATTAGATACAAAAAATCATGCCAAAAATGGTATAACTATATTTAATCAACAGCAATTGAGTGATCTTGCAAAAACCGCTTATCAAAAAGCAGTGAATCAATTTATTTACTTTTATTTAACCTCCACTTTAGAGCAGATCATCACTCAATCTGACCAAGAAAATTCTGCTGCACAAATTTATTCGGGCTTAAAATTCTACTTAAAACTCATTAAACAACAATCATTGAATAGTTATGATCTTGAAATGTGGTTAGCTGAAAATAACTCAGCTAATAAATTAACACCAATCCAGTCAAAAATTTTTCAAAAGCATGTGAGTGGATTTACATTACAAAACCCTGACAGTTCTAAAATTAATTTGCCTTTAATAGAAAATGCCCGCAAGAAATTAATTGATTTGCCTAGACATGAACTGGCTCTAACAATGATTTTACAAGAGCTAGCAGAAAATATTCCTAGACGAGAAATTTCATTAAAATCTATTAATCAGATGGTTCCTATTTTATTAGCCAAATCAAATATTATTATCCCCGGCATCTATTCTAGAGAAGCATTTAAAGAGACATATGAAAACCTGATTCCACAAGCAGCAAAAATGGCATTACAAGGAAATTGGGTAACCGGCAGACTAGCCACAGATCACTCAACAGATTTGCAGAAATTCACCCAAAAAATTGCTGACTTATATTTTGAAAAATATGCTTTAACTTGGCAAAAAATATTCGATAATTTACAGTTGGTGTCACTCAACTCATACCCACATGCAATTCAAGTTATCGATAATTTTCTAACGCAAGACTCACCATTAGTAGAGTTATTGCAAATCATTAATTATCATACTGATATAAAATATAATGGGATCAGCACTCCGATTAGTATAAAATTTCAGGGGATCCCTCAACTATTTAATAGCTATAGTGGCAATCATTACTCCCAAATCATTCACAAAATACGCAAATTACAGGAAGTCTTAGTCACAATCGCTAATACCAGTGATCACCACAAAACTTCATTTTTGATCGCGAAACAACGCATGCTTAATCAGCATGATGATATTTTTGATGAAATTGAAAAAATGGCTATCCGATCACCAGCACCGCTACAGCAATGGCTATTGAAACTTAATCAGTCATCATGGCAATTAATCCTAAATGATGCCAAGGGTTATATTAATAATGAATGGAACTTAAAGGTAGTTAATTACTATCAGAAAAATTTACAACCTTATTATCCATTTGCAGAAAAAGCGAGGAAAGAAGTCCGTTTATCAGAATTTAATCAATTTTTCTCACAGTTAGGAATAGTGGATAAATTTTACCTTGATTATCTCGCTCCTTTTATTAATAATGAAATGGATAGCTTAGCGTGGCGTAAAATGAACGCTTCAACATTAAGTAGCAACAATGCCTTTTTAGCAAATTTAGAACAATTGTTAAATATTCGGGATGCTTTTTTTAATAAAATACCCAATAAAGCTAGTTTAGAATTTACTGTTCAACCACTGGCTTTACAACCCATTATTAAAACTGCGCTATTTAGCCTTGACGATCAACAAGCTGGCTTTAGCCAATATGCTCAACTATCTCAAACATTTTATTGGCCAACTGAGCAAACACTTCATATGGCAGCTCTCTCACTTTATAGTGTTGATGGTCGGCAAGTTAAAGCTAGCGAAGCTGGGCTATGGAGTTTATTTAGACTGTTAAATTACGCAAAAATTAAACCCACTCAAGAAAAACAAAGTGTAATAGCAATCTTTGAATTAAATGGCTATGGGATTGAACTAGAATTAAACAATAATTCTAATGCTAATCCATTTAAGCCCTACCTGTTTTCTAGTCTAAATCTGGCAGCTATGGTCTAGAAAGAAATTTTTTATATCACGATCTAAACACAAGGACTTAAAAAGTGTTAGCAAAATATTTGAGTAAAATCCCTGCTGAGAATGCCCTCCCGAATCAAGCAGCCGATCAAGAAGATACGACTCACCTTAAGGAAGATATCCGCTATTACCAATACTTGAAAAATGCTCAACAAGGCTGCTCCCAAGCACAATTTATTTTAGGGTCAACTTACTATCACGGTGAGGGGATTCAAAAAAACTACCAACAAGCAGTATACTGGTATCAACAAGCAGCAAAGCAAGGTCACATTAGCGCACAAAATAATTTAGGCCGGATGTATCAACATGGTTTGGGCGTAAAAAAAGATCATTTACAAGCATTCGCATGGTATAAAAAAGCAGCTGATCATGAAGAACCCAATGCTCTCTTTAACTTAGGAATTATGTATGAAAGTGGCTATAGCGTTAATAAAAATTATCAGCAAGCAGCAGTATATTATCGAAAAGCTGCAGAACATCAGCATACTCGAGCTCAATACAATTTGGGATGGCTATATTATCATGGTTATGGGGTTGAACAAAATACTCAACTCGCGTTCAAATGGTATAAATTAGCTGCTGATAATAAAGATCCAAATGCTCAATTTAATATAGCCACAATGTATGAAAGTGGCTGTGGCATTTCTAAAAACCATTATATTGCACTACGGTATTACTGGCTGGCAGCGAAACAACATATAGAAAAAGCAACAATCAAAATCACCAGTTATCGAATGAATATTCTTCATCTTTACAGTTGCTTTGAATCTTCCTTAGAAATATTAGAGCTCATGAATAGCATCCCATTAGAAGAAACTAAAGGACTGCTTACTCAAAAAGACTGGCGAGGGTGTACGCCTTTACACTACTTAGTTGCTAAACAACCGGGCCACATACTTATTAGATGCCAAGATTTTTTTGATTCAACGGAGTGGTTAAATCAACTCAACACCCAAAACAACGACCAAAAAAGTATTGTTGATCAATTATTAGTGAGCAGCTTGGATCGCCATAACTTAGCTATATTGTTAAATTTTGATAGGCAAATATCGGAATCGAAGTCTGCTCATCAAAATTTTTTTCAAAATTTATTAAATTTTAATCGACATCCAGCATTTGATTTGAATCGATTGAAACCAAAAGCTGATATCATCACGGATTGGAAAATTTATATAAAACTCAAACAAGAAAATGAGCTAAATTTTACAGTAGACAATGTTTTAAATTTTAATTATTGGCCGCTAACCTTCAATTTAAGCCAAACATTGAATAATAAAAAGGTTAACAAGGTCTTGCAAGAGTTACATTTATCACACTGTCATTTAAACGATGAAGTCTTTGTATCGATATTAGTCGCATTGCACAAATCAAATACCCAGCTTAAATTATTAGATATTTCACACAACAATTTACAATTAATGAGTTTAAATAAGCTAATGAGTAAAAATCCAATTTCAGAAAATATTGATTTATCTAATAATCATATTCAAGCCCCGTACACAAGCCTTATGGATTATTATCGTGAAGAATCAAACCATAACACTTTTAAAGTGATTGATATATCTGCAAATTACTATTATCAATCAGAAGACCCGGCTAATCAAACCAAAAATGAGTCTTTTATTAATTGTCATGCTTTTTTTAGGACAATACCGAGGGAAGAAAAAAGCTTCTTTAAATCTTGCGAGTTGATTAACAAAAATAAATGGCTAGTGCTAATTGCCACCTCGAAAGGCATTGATGATAGCATGCTATTTTTAGAAGGAATGGATCATTTAGGTCAACGATCAATAAAGAAAATTTATATATTGAATAATAATATTTCTAAGACGTGTGTGATGCCCCTAATAGAAAATATTGATCTAAGAAATTTTAATCCTGAGCAATACACTCACAAGCACTGGGTTATCAACGACCAACAAGCCCAGAAACTATTAAATGATATTGAGTTGGAACAAAAACTAGTAACAGATTTTTCAATCAATACCTGCAAAAATTACTCTTTAAATTGGGCAACTGAAAAACTAAAGCAAATCGACATTGAAACTGAAATTCCAACATTTAAACCTCGTCGTTTTTTTTGGTTTTAAATGTGAAAGTTAAGAACTGATCAGGTGTGTCTTACCATCGAAAGGGGCAGTCTATCAATTGATTTACTTAGCAATTAAAAATATTTCAACAAAGTCGACGATGCCTATTTATTTTTGAAAACCTGCTATGAACAGGTTTATCATAGTGTTCGATTAATACATAGACTGATCACTGTGATGCTATGGATCTTACACAAAACTTTTTACCGACTCCTTTTTAAACGAATCCATTAAGTTTTAAAATTTATATCGCTTTTGCTTGTATCACTCCCATTTGTGTCACTTGATTTACGTTTTGAACTAAAAAAATTTATCACCGAATCAAAGTCTATATGATCATCACATACTAGACTTTCAATGTGGCCCGTTGCGGGGGTAATTAATTTTAGCTGATTTGAATTATTCAGTCCTTTAATTAAAGGCCACTTCAAATGGTTAGCATATATGTTTATAACTTCCAAAGCTTCTTTGAATTGGGTTTTATGATAAGTTTTCCATGCATAATCTATCGCATTGTAAACATTCATATAAGAGTTATCAAAAAAATCATCATATACAATTTTATCTGATGCAAACACTATATCATTTAATACTTTTTGATAAATATATATAGCTACAGCAGGATAAATATCGTTCTTGCGGATTGGAAAACACAACAGATTTGGGATGTTTTTAACTAAAGCTTTTATATATTGACCGCCATTGTTTTTTTTAACGTACAACAAATATGCTGCTAGAAAAAAATTTAAGTTATCATGAGCACAACACACAGCTGGTATAGCAGCATCGATTTCGCCCCAATTTTCCATATTAACTTCGAAAGTGTATGTCTCCGCTAATCGATCAATTTCACTGATCACATCTTTAATACTAAGAGTTGTATCTTTTAGTGTATCAGTGGCTTCTAGATCGCAAAAATTAATTTTATTTAAAATCAAATCGGTTACATTGCATTGATGCTTTTGGAAAAATTTAACTGCTTTAGGAAAATTATTTTTATACATACTTTTAACCAGATTACATATTATTTTTCGTTTAGAGTCACTACAGTCTTTAGGAAATAAATTTTTATCATTTTTCACGTACAGATAC
>Ga0100402_1002007_pt1 | contig 23182 bp, 17 predicted proteins | sample CryGeyme20150102_FD_80419 | JGI IMG/M metagenome (GOLD analysis project Ga0100402, IMG submission 80419) | Groundwater microbial communities from Crystal Geyser aquifers in Utah, USA - Crystal Geyser metaG 2015-0102 | ecosystem: Environmental > Aquatic > Deep subsurface > Groundwater | place...
AATAGTGATATCAGAGTCCTCTCACTTTAACAGTATTATCTAATAATAAATACAGAGTATCATCAAGTGAAGACCATACCAAAGTATAGACATAGTGTTTGAATTGAAGTGTCTATTCAACACTATCTACTACTACTACTAGTACCTACTAGTACTACTAGTCTAGTACTACTCCGGATTATTACTCTGTCTACTACTAGCTACTACAGTACTTTACTACCTGGTAGTAGTAGAATAGTACTAATACTACCACTAATAGACTACTCTACTATTAGTTGTTAGTAGCTCTCGAAGCGAAGTCCTTTCACAAATGCATGCCCTACTAAGTATTGTCGTCACTCCTGTAGCAGCTACCATGGTCTATTGATGCTCATTGTCCACTCTCAAGCCAGCATTATCGGGTTGGACTTCCACGGACCAAAAAGATTGCAACTCTATACTGTAATTGGGTGCTAATGACGGAACTAAAACAGTTCATAAATATTTTGATACTAGGGAACTATATACTTCAATTTCATGTTTTGTTTGGATGTAATGCAATGATTTGGGCAAATTCAGCCGCTGCATGATTCATATGATGAGACCATCTTTTCGGGAGAGAGCAAAACCCCACATATATTTACTTGCTATCATGAATGACTTGGCGAGATTAATCTTGCGCCAGACCCTTGGCTACATGCTTCCTAATTTTGAACATTCCACCAATTGGGAAGCTTTCCAACCACGCACACAGATGGCTGACACGGGCCTTCTTTTCAGGCGGAGTTTCAAACATTTCATCGTCGGACTTTCGCTTACGAAATTTTTCACATGGTGTAACGACCGAAACTGTTTCGAATTGCTGTTCCTTGTGCATGCGAACTGGTGACCCTTCGAGGAAGCATTTATTTTCAGAGTGCTGCAAAGAATCAGCAACTGACACAACCTTAACGTCCGTTTGAGGTTTTTCCATGGTCGGTTTAGCGCTAGTAGCTTGTGATGACAGAGCTGCCTTCAGATGGGGTTGTGTGATAGCCAAATCCTTACCCTGTTGTTCTCTGGCCTTTTCCTTGGCACTTTCCATGCACTTTGCGATAATAGCCGGTTTTGCAGGAGCTGCCTTCAGGCGGGGCTTCGTGATAGCCAAAATCTCACCCTGTTGTTCTCTGGCTTTTTTTTTCGCCTGCTTCTTGGCAATTGCCATGTAGGGGTTCGGCTTGTTAACCTTAGGCCAACTCGTCACCTTATTCTGGGTCGGCGTCGCCTTGACTACCATAGCAAGAGACTTCTCCTGAGAAGCTTTCGTTGCTTCATTTTTAGAGTCTTGAATCGAGTCATTGAATTTCCCTTGCTCTTCCTGAAGTCGTTTCTCAAAAGCATCAAGCTCCTTCCTTTTCGTCTCAAGTTCATCAAGATCCTTTTTCTTGTACAGAATCCATACCGACGACGAGCCTAGGAAAATAATGTTGATAAAAAGAAGCAGCAATATTGTCCAATGCTGACCAAAGAGGTACGGCTCAACCCGATTCACTGGCCACTGAGTTTCCAAACGGAAAAGATCCAGATGAGAATAGTGAGAGTTCGCTTCAGATTTATTGACGTAGCTACAAACAAGAGAGCTCGACATTGTCACGCTTGTATTTTTCTTTCTCTCAAAAAATGAAACAGAGGAGGAGGAAGTATGAAAGATTGTGGTGTGATGTCGATACGATGTTCGGTTATCTGATTTGAGATTTGAGAATTCTGCGAAAACAACAAGCATCTGTCTTGACGTTGCTCTATTGATGTAAAACAATAAATTTTCACCCGGGCATTCATTTGGTGAATCAATCGCTCTTACTGGACCTACGACAAAACATTATTATTTTTTCATTTTGAAACTTAGCCATTCTGTCCAAGAAAAATAGAAATCATGGAGTAGACTAATCTACTAGTAATAATAATCTGCATCTTTCCTTGCGGACATAATAGTATTGTCACTTACTTTACTTGGGTGAGATCAAAAATACTTGGGACCGCGAACAACCCCCCCTTCTAATTACTCCTATGATGACGAATGACGAAGGTGCTGGTCACGTCCTCTTCACCATACCAATGGACTAAATTAGTATGATAAATTGACTCTTTCCACTACCTGATAACAACTCAAGTGAAAGATAGTTATTAAAGCTATCAAATTTCTGCGAGTTGTAATTTCAAGATATATAATACCATTCATCTCGGTCCACTCCGTACGAATGGGCATAGTGGGGCGTTCCAAAATAATGGCATTTCCTCAGAACGGATGCAAGCGAACCAACGTTACTGTTAAAGGTACCAATAAAGTAGGTCGCATCCAAGAGAAGACTCAGTTCTGCCAAGAATTGAACCGTCGATTCTCGTTCTCGATAGGACGCCTTTTCGATTCCCTTTTGCTGTTCGACCCGACTTGCCAAGTAATGAACTTGACAACCAATGCCAGCGTCTTGCAGGGCTTTTTTAATTTCATCCACGGCTCGGTAATCATCAGATGCGACAAAACAATCCGTAATGGTTGTAACGTTCTTCTTTACAATATTGTTGTCGTTGTTCTGAAACAGCTGCAGTAATTTGTTCACGTATTCTTGTGCTGAAAATTGTCGCGATTCTCCCAAATAGACCTTATCTCCACGTCGTACGTGAAAGGCGACAGAATGAGTCCGTCGCAAGGCATGAACACCCGAAGGAATATTCGGCGCATACTGCTGTATGTAGTTTTGAATGACACGGTTTGCACGAGGATGAAATTGCAAATGATTGCACGCTTCCGTTACGAACCGATTGTACAATTTGAACCCTCCCCCATTCTCGTACTGTCTCCGAAAGTTCGTTCGAAATTCTTCATTGATGGCCCACTGAACCGTAATTTTGTTATTTTGTGATTTGGCCGCGCGGAAGGCCCGCAGTTCCATGATTTGGCCCATGGGAGGCAATCCATAATCGCGATGGATCGAATTGTACGCTCCGTGTCGGAAGACGGGAAAACGGGGTTGAAAGAACCCGTTCAGGACACCGGTCGTGTCGTTCCATTTGTATCCATACTGATTGTCATCCGCAACAAAGTTTACTCCACGATCTGAATAGTAAATTTTTTGTGCCAAGACCTGAATCATATTACTCCCAAACCCCGAATTGGCCAAAATACAAATCATTGTGTGTTCAGATTGCAATAACGTGTGGTAATCTATCAAAGGAATACTAATAACATCTGTGTCATCGTCTTCCAGTATTTCAGTCTGTTTGTTATGCGTTGGAACTCTGTGACCGACTTTGATAGAATTGACGGTTGTAGTGCCGTTGCTCTTGGTCATGATGGCCTCAGCCGTAGGAGTAGTAGAAGAGGCATATTGACTCCATAATTTGACGTCGGAATGCAATTGCTGGCTAACAAACAAGCACAGAAGCACTACAACGTTCACGACATCGAGAATTTGTCGAAAACAAGAGCGTCTCGACATACTCTGCTGTGAAGCTTTACAATGTTATTACCATCTTTCTTGTCTAGTTTTACCTTTTTACTCGAGTAACGAGTAACTAGACCTAGTAGTCTACTACTAGTAGTAGTAGACTACAGTACCAGTTAACCGATCGATCTTGATTGTTGCATGGATAATGATAATAGTTGAGAAATGATTGACCACCCAAGCATCAAATAATGTTCATTCACGAGTTGGTTGACCAAGCTACGACTACTACTACTACTAGCTACAGTAGGATTAGTAGTACTGTACTGGAGTGCTGCCTCCGAGTCACCAACTAAGGTCTACTACTGTACGAGTCTTCTGCTACTAAACCAGAAGCCTATGCAAAGTCTACATCCAAGTTGCATTCTGCCCGCCTTCTTTCGTTGAGGATAGTGTGGCTGAACATAATGTGTTTACAAAATTGTCTTAGAGCCTTTCATTATCTTTATTTACATGGGATTGGAGTGACAACTAAGTGTCATCCATTGGATTTGAAATACCACAGCACCCTTTTTTATGAAGATTTGCTTCGCTGTCGAACTTTCACCATTCACTTTCAACGGGAAGCTAAACTTCTTATTTTTTTAGAACAAGCCGAACAGCTTTTTCTTCGACTTTTCTGCGTCCGGTGATTTTTTCATATCTTTGATATTGGGCGCTTTGTAATTCGCTCCAAAGATGGGCTTGCCGGCAGGAATATTTTCCGGAGAGTTTGGTCCCTTCTTGTTCCGTGCCCCGGCCCAATCCAAACCTTCACCGAATCCAAAAATGCTTGCGGACGGAGCAGGCATGTACTCCTTGTCACGAGCAGACCACTTCTTTTTCTTTGCTCCTCGAACGTCAGAATTATCCCATGATCCTCCTCGTTGCATGTAGGGAACGCTTCAAATTGAAATTAAAAAATAAAATGCAAGCGTGAGACGGATCAACGACATTTTTTGCATCACCTAAAAGATCTCTCTCGCAGAAAACAAAAAAATCAACAAAAAGTAGGAAAAAATCTTACTCTTCAAGTTTTATCTCTCCCTTTTTGATGCGCTCTTGAGCATTGAAGACGGGCAGCAAATGGTCGGCTTCGCCACGTTCCATAGCTTCCTGGAAAGCCTGCATCGATCGAGACTTGAAACCCCTAGGTCCCAAACCACCAAGGTTCTTTGTGGCCTTTTTCTTTGCCTCATCTTCTTTGAACTTTTTGTAGGATTCCGCGGTAAATCCATCAGGGATGTATCCCATGGAAGCAACGGTTGTCGATTCACGCACGACGGAGAGAGGTTGCTGGCTGAATGCTTGAGCACCCCCAACAACGAGAAGAAGAAGAAAGGCAGTAACGGCAATCGTCTTCATGGTAGAAATACAACAATTCTTGAAAAGAGGACAAGAAAATTAAAAAGTGTGGGAAAGGTAGAGGATATAAAAATAAAATAATAGTTCCTCAGTTCCTCCAAGAAAATTTCTCGATGGCAGAATTCAAAATCGGTTTGCTTGCGTAGGCACAATTTGCATTCATGATGAAGCAGGGATGTACGTATGAGCAGCTTTCTCGCTCTCTACAACCAGCACACTACTACTAGTGGGCCCAGTACTACTCTACTCTCTAGCCCCTGGTACCAGGCAGGCAGTGCTACTCGAGTACTACTAGCTAGTAGAGTGCGATCAATGTGTGTTAAAGACACCACCATGGTCACCAACAAGCAAATGGTACTGCTTGTGCCATGTCGGCAGCAAACTGATGAGCTGTTCATGAGGTGGCACAAGTTTTGACAACCAATCGTGTGCTCCTTTTTTGAATTGATTTTTTTGATTTTTCACTCTTTCTATAACTAACCCTAAATCACATGCCAATAGAAAAAATAATTGAATATTATGATCATCGCGCTGCGCCCTACAGTCTCATCTCATCTCATTCATTCATTCATTCATTCATTCATTCATTGATCAACGTGCCGTGCCGACAGCATACTATTCGTAGGCTCTTAAGCCTTTCATAATATAATAAACTCTTACACCATCATGAAGTCAATACACCATCATCTTTCCAAATGCGTGACATTGGCTTTCCTGCTGAGATGGGGAAGCTCATTTTCTAGTCGGCCCTTGTATATCAGTGCTCCCTGGACCTGTCTAAGTTCTTTTTCCTATCAACAACCAAATACTGCTACCACCAGTTTATTATTGATGTCGTCAAGAAACGAGGCCGATTCCCTGCCTTCCATTGCTATAGTTGGATCTGGTGCCGTAGGTGGCTATTATGGGGCTCGCCTCTGGGAAACAGGTCTGTATGATGTAAAATTTCACATGAGAGGTGACAACTTCAAAGTCAGCACACAGAATGGCTTTAACGTGACATCCGTGGACGGGGATATTTTCATTCCCGCGGAAAGTCTTCAAGCATACGAAACTACCGACGAAATAGGGCCAGTAGACTGGGTGATTGTGGCATTGAAGAGTACAGCCCTCGACGCCATTCCTGACCTAATTTATCCTTTGCTGAAACCTTCGACACGCGTTTTGACCATTATGAACGGTCTCATCGAAGATGATCTGATACGAGCCTTGAAAAATCGTGCTGGTGAAGCACTTGATAATAATGAGAATTCTATCTCAATTAAATGCTGTGCAGCTCTTTATGGTGGTATGGCTCTTGTCTGTTGCAACCGAATTGAACCTGGCCACGTAGACCATAGCTATGCGGGTCTCCTCAGTGGTGGAGTGGGCGCTTTCTGTCCAGATAGAACAACGAACGAAGAAAACGAATTAGCTTTCAATCAACTATGGGAAGCTACCACTATTGATACTGTGTACGAGCCAAGCCTGTTGCGAGGTCGATGGAAAAAGAATTGTTGGAACCTGCCTTTCAATGGCATTAGTGTCGCCATGGGAGGCATTACTGTCGATAAGATTGTCACCGATCCAGGTTTGCGGAAGCTTGCCTATACCGTCATGGATGAGACAATTGCGGCAGCGAATGCCGATATCAGGAAGCATGGATTCGACGAATCTTACTACCTCGGTGAAGATGAGAAGAAACAAATGATGGACCTCTCAGACGGAATGGGTCCCTATAGGACGTCAACAATGCTGGATCTCACAAATAGAAATGCCATGGAAGTACAGTATCTCTTTCGAAAGCCCATAGACAGGGCCGAAAAGCTAGGCGTGAAGGTTCCAACTCTATCGACGTTAGTGGCGCAAATAGAGTACTTCCAACGCTTCTACAACTTGTTCTAGTTGCAGCAAAGCTGAATTGAGCACTTTGAGCGTTCTAATTTATGACTGACGTAACAATGCGCTCTTTGTTTAAACAGCCAACAATTTCCAATCGAATACTTGATTGACTCGGCGGCTTCTTGAATCTCCGGAATATCTAGCTTTAATCCATCTTCGCATAACACATTTATTCTGATCGCGTGCTCTTTCTGCTCTTGCCAATCTTGAACCACTTTGCGAATTTCTTTTTGCCTGGTTTGGCGGGCTTTCTGCCCTTTGGATCATTTGCATTCGCCGTACTACTAGTGCCGCGAGATTTTTCTTCCTGCGCTAAATTCCCAGCACCGTCCGCAGTGTGTGTGTAAATGCTTTCATCGTCTTCGTAATCGAGTTCCTTCAAAGATTCGACATCGACTGGCAGAGGCAAGTAGGGACCGACGTAACGAAGAAAAGTCAATTTGATAGTGTCCGCCTTGATTTTCGGGTCCGTAATGGCCTGGCAAATATCATCTACCTTCATTCCAATAGAGCTTTTCCCATTGATGGCGGCGAGTTGGTCACCAGGGGCGATTTGACCAGTCAGTTCGGCATTGCCCTCTGGCACTATTTTTGTGACCCAACAGCCGCTAGAATCCTCTTGGAAGATAACTGCATCAATGCGGAAAGAATTTCAAGAACGCTTGAGAGAAGCAAAAGAATACACAAGGCACCACACGAGATGCACTTACTTCCAAGTGGAATAGCCAACTCTACGACAGAGAACTTAATGTCAGCAATGTCCACCTCCCGAGATTCATCATATTTGGCACCCTGTACTTCGTGTATGCACAGGGCTGCCTGTTTGGCCAATTCCAGTAGGCGAGGGTCCTCTTCCAACGTATGAGGCTCTTTCTTGGGTTTGCGTGCATTGCCCACAATCCGGAATTGATCTTCGTATTCCATCTCAACCGACTGCGCAGGTTCGAGATCCGCCTCCTGTGCCAGTTCGAGCGTAGCCTCATCGTTGGGCCCAAGAACAGGCTCTATGTAATCAATCATCTCAGAATCTTCCACACTGACGGTGCTTTCCTTTTGCCGCTCAAGGCTCCGCCTCCTTTCATTCTTTGGTGGCGATGTTGGTCTAGGAGTAGGGATGTTTCCTGGCGATAACCGACGGCTTCGCTTTGACGACGATGGCCGGGAGGTTTCCATTGCACATGCTGGCGACTCCTCCTCTGCAGCATCTTGAGACGGCACTAAACCCAAAGCTGCCGTCACCGCTCCAAGTCCTCCAAGCCCTACTTGCATCACGGACATCATAGTTTCATAAATGACGTCTTCTCGTTGAGGCGCTTCTCTCGAGTCGTTTCCTTGTTTACCAGTCTCGGGAAGTTGTTCGGGGAGATCATCATAGGAATTTAGAGTATCTTCATCGTCGTCTTCGTTGTCCGAAGTGTCACTTTGGTTGTCGATTTCGCTAGCAGCCCTCCGTGTGCCGGTATGGCGCCGCGCCTTGCACTCTCGTGGTTCCTCTGTCCCGCAATTTCCAAGTGCATTGATCATAAAAACGTCACGAAAGGCATCTTCCAAATCACTCCCAATGGTTTTTTGGTCTAACGATATCACACTGTCGTCGTGATCCGAGTAAGCGCCTTCGTTTTCAAAGTGATGCACAGTATTGGTAGCCCCGAAAGAAACTTGAGACCTTGGCTTCGCTGGTGTGTTCGAAATCATTTCATTTGGAGTTTTCGCAGGAGCATCAGGAAGAGGATCTCGAGGTGATAATGTTCGTAATGGAGTACTCTTCTTGGGATACCGTCTCCGAGAAGCAAAGGCTTCTTTAGCTCGAGTTCGAAGATCAGCTTTCTCGTGTTCTACTTCTTCATCAGACGACACATGGTCTGGCAGATTGTTGCTAGGTGAAACCAACAATCGCTCCTTAAAATCAAAAAGCGAGTCATCGTCGCCTGGATCTTCCGAATCACCATCACGTTTGCTGTTCACTGGACTCAAATCTTTTGCAATGCGTTGACCAACGTGTTCCAGTGTTCTTTGTCGAGAAGCAGACGCAAGCGAGTACATCTTTTTGGGTCGACTATGTGTTTCTGGTCGCATCCGATTGGTTTCATCCTCGTCGGAAGGAACATCGCTGCCAGAGTCTGTTCTTATTAATGACACATTCTTGCGCGTCTCTAGTGGATCACCATTGCTGAATCGCTCTGGTTCAGCTAGGATATCCCGGGTGTTGAATCGGGAATTGATAATGCTCCTTGCTTTTTGTTGGGATCTCATGCTGTACTCAGGTTGAGATGGAGAAGGTGGGGAAGCTGCCGAAAATTCCGACACGTGGGACTTATTCTTCGGTCCATCGTCGGGCTCGTCAAAAGGAGCGTCATGGTCGTTTGCTGGTTCTTCCAGGGAAGCATTGATTTGTCCTGTAGTGGCACAAGAGGCCACAGTGGTAACAGCAGCTTGAGTATCTGACGTAGGTGTAGGCTCTTCGCATACTGAGGTCGTCTCTTGCTGATTCCAGATCTGGTCAAAGGGGACATGATCACTGAAAACACTAACCGAGTCATCAAAGAGCTCAATGCGCTTCGGGTCTAATGGATTCCGTGGCGGGGATATCGACATGATGCTGGTCGTGGTTCGAGGCGAACGGTTCACCATGCAGCTACTGTCGTCATCACATCGCTCTGGAGTGCACGGTACTGGGGAGGACTGATTGTGCTTAATCTTGCGCGGTCGTGGAGGAGTTCTTACAGACGCCGCAGGAACATAAGACTTGGTCACTGGAGACACATTGCTTCTCTTGTTCAAAAAGTTAGTACGAAGCATTACAAAAGATTCTGGTGGTGACTGTTGCTTCGGTGCCTGGCTATCGGGGCTTTCTCTCTCTGATGAATGAGCTGTGACGGTAGTGGTGGCAGTTGAGCACGCTTCACTGGCATTCTCAGCGATAAAAAAAGGATCTGAAGGGCGACGGTATCGGCTGCCTGTTTCATCTACTTTTGTTGTTAATACCCGATGGTGCTGCAACTGTGGAGCTGCAGACGTTCCTACATTCAGCTGGTTGTTTCTCCTATCAGCGTTGGAAATCATCTTGGATGGTTTTCGGCAGTTGGATTTCTGATTCCTGCTATGTTTATGGAAATATCACACCTCTGTCGTTCGTATTCCTGGCCTCGTAATACTCCAACTGGATGAAGGCGTCTTCGATGCGCGATTGCTGCGATCTAATACAATTGAATGAAGTTGACTCAAGCTTCCGTAGTGTTGATGAACTTTAAACTTCTTGTTGTTTCGGACGATTGAATTTAGATGAGATGGAGTTTAGCTTTTCGGCGTCCGTTGTGATCCGGTTCGAACGTTGAATCATATTAAAAAAGCCCGCAAATTGGCTATTGTTATTAAATGTGCTCTGGAAACGCCGGGGAGCTTTCGAGTTCTCACAAAATTGGGGGAATAGTTGTCCTACTAAAGAATAAATAAATAAATAAATACCAGCACAACTGAAGAGTAGTAGGATATTCCAGCCATGATTAGCATTACTTGTCTGATAAAAGATAATGACAAATTGCAACCATTAAAAATGCTATCCTAGTTACTAAAAACGTTAAGTGATATCTAGGGGAACCACAAACCTAGGAATTTTGGTTTTTGTCTCACTCTCCACCCTCCCTGCTAGCACACTCAGTCGTCAGAAGGGTAAAGAATTCTCCTTCTTGTATGTCCTTGATAGCGAGCACAGCCAATTGCTGTTTGCCATCATCATCCTTCCCAACAACTACTAGTTTACAATTGGACTTTTCTTTTTCAGATGTGCGAATCATGGGTGGATCTTCCTCGGTCAAAAGTGTCGTTCCTTTCGCAATAAATCCTATAGACCAGGCACCCTCTTGATTGATCACATTCATAACATCCTCATCTGGTGGGTCTGCTCCATTCAGGTAGATATCTCTTGCGTAACTAATGCTCAAGTAGGACTGATGATGAGCAGTAGCAGATGCTGCATCGCAAAACTGTCTAGCTGTGGCAGTTGCCAATATAGGAATTTCGGTTTGGTGCCACCAGAGATGAGTATTGATGACAAATATGTCACCCTGATTAACCATAATTTCGTAGGAACTCTGCAATGTTTTACCAAAAAAATTGCACTTTGTTTGTAGCTCTTCTGTTGGGCGTATTTTCCACAGCTTTGATCCTGCTGCCTGATAGTGGAATGTGCCACCACAATTTTGGTGTATTTCGTCTACGTGCTCGGTCCGACCTCTCAGGACTTGCGTTGGACTGCTGTTGCGACCAATAAATATCCAATATGGCTGTGCCACCGATATTTTCTTGGATTGATGAGGTGATGCTCCTTGAGTCTCAGCAGTCTGAACACTGTTGAACTTGGCTTTCTTGGCAACATTGTCCTCCTTTGGAAAGACAGGCAAGGTCGAATGGCGTGCGTATTTCTCTGTAAACTCGGAAACCGCTTGGTTCGAGTTGTCTTGTAGGAGAAAGGAGCAATATCCATTTTGTTTAGCGGTCGACGACAAAAAATCCGAGGGACTCTTGCAAACGTTGGTACCACTTGAACTTGTAAGAGTTGCTGCCTCGCTGTTATCATGAGCAGTCTCAATCGTCCAAGACTCTCGATCTCTGGGCGAGGCAGCATGCAGGGTCTTCAGAATAGCACCCTGAAAATCATCTGGATCATAAATACGCCTCCGTTTCTTGCTTCTTCCCATCATTAGCCCACCATCGCCATTACCATTGCCAACGTCCCGGAAGATGACACATTGAAAAGAGTTAAAGGCAGTGTAGAAATCGTCCAGGGTGCATGAGTGCAGGAAGGTCGGTATTGATGTAGCTGGTCGTGCCATTTAATTCAAACTCTGTTGTTGGTTGTGCCCTTATCTTCTTTCACAGTTGCCTTCACCTATCGGTGCTGGCCTGCAGCGGGATCTCACAGATGTTTCGTCTCGAGGTTTTGCGCGCTACTGCGTAATGCGTAATGCGTAATGCGTAATGCGTAATGCGTAATGGCTATCGGTTCCTTGCCTAGCTAATGTGGTCTCTGTCTGCAAATTGTCAGTGTCAAGATTCCAGTTACCAGCTCGAATAATAATTTTAGAAAGCGAGGTTAGATCTCCATGGGTTCACTAAAACAAGAATGTTGATTACCGAGCAGCTGTAAGCTTTCGAAGTTTTGCTTTCATCACGAAGATTACGTTTGCATTCACAGAATTCTCAATCGCGAATGAGAAGGGACTCATTCTAGGAGTCGAAAACAAACGCAACTTAAACATTAAGGAGCGTTTGGGAGAATAGATAGCTCAATGTGTTGTTGCTTAGTAGAAAATACCGTATAGTTTTACTGGCAGGGTGTTCAAGCTAGTGGGTACACTATAAATCAAGAGAGAAATCCAGGACGTTGGTGGCGGCGAGCGTATAGCTCGTATAGTATATATCATGTGACAAGTCGCTAGATCGAGTACTCATCTGTGCCAGATTTTTTCAACTTCCGACCACTGGCTCTACTTCCAGATCGCAGGCTATCGTTGGCAGGCAATGTTCCTGCAGAGTCCTTATTTTTCTTGTTCTTTTTTCCACCAAATAGTCCTCCAAAGATTCCCTTTTTCTTTTTCTTGTCGGGTGTTCCTCCGACCTTATTCTTGAAATTGGTTTTCTGTTGATGTGGAGATTCCAAGATTTCTTGGTCCGGCGAGTGGCTCATTTCTTGGGGGGCTTGATGAGAAACTTCCACTTCCTCGTCGTTCTATAGGCAAAAGCGTCGGAGAATGGAGTTGAGACGGAGGGAATAAAATAATACATACGATAAAAAAGAACAAAAACATGGTACGTACCGATACACGAGGATTTAATATCTGTCCGTGCTGTTGCTGTTGACCTTCAGCTGGCGAGGAGACTCCACTCATGGATGAAATATCATCATTGATCAGAGTCCCTCCACTGCCTACATGCTGTTGTGTTGCCATTGGTGTGACAGGAGGCATCGCAGAATTGCTGGTATCTTCGGAATTCTTAAATTGCATGGCTTGAGAATTGCGTAAAAAGGAGGGAAGATTGTCGGCGTTCTCCTTTTCCTTATTAGCCTTGATCAAAGCCTTGGTTTCCAGAAGCTCCAGCAAAACGGCCTCTCGACCCTCGTAGGCTCTCATGATCGTCGATACACGATCAATCTGACCAGGCACGGAAGTCTTCCCGTAGACATAATTCAATAGTTCTGAAACTTGAGCAATGACAGCTGGAGAAGTGCCGTCAATGGAATCACCTGAATATTCCGATTCACCGCTGCGTGAGCCAGCGTCGTCCTGTGAATCCCCTTCGTCAGCTTCCTTGTGTTCCTTTTCAGGCCATTCATCTGGTATAAATTGCGCCTCAGACGGCTGCATAATTTGATGATGTGGCGATGAAGAGGACATCTGTTGTTCCATCTGCGGAATCGCAGGATGGTGTGACTGTGCTTTTGAGGCAGGTGTTTGAGGTTCTTCATAGCTCTGTTCCTGTTCCGGTGCATGTTCATGTTCTTGGCCTTCCTCTTCTGGAATTGAATTGGCTTGTTCCTCATTCTTGCTGTACCGGACCGAGAGTTTTTGCACCAAATGATCTTCTCGACCCTTGTACTTGGCCAAGAGCTTGTCCAAAAGCCGAACTTTTTCGGGTTCGTGCTCTTCTAGCAATCCCTGGACGACAAAGGTGTAGAACTTGAGAGGATCAGCTTGAATGGTTTGCTCGTGCGTCAGTCCAAAGGTCACGGGATAGTCCTTGCCAAATTTCTCAATAAATTCGGCAGGAACTTGAGGTCCCGACAAAGCTGCGGGATTCGCCTTGGCAGCCATGGCCATTCTCTGCTTTTCAATCAGCAAAGATGGTCCACCCAGAGACTCCATGACCGAGACATCTGCCCCGTGGTCAACACCATCATCGTATTCAAGTTCTTGAATAGGCGCTGGAGCAGCATCAGACTCGACAACCATGGGTGGTGGTGGCATAATTTCTAAAGGCACAGGTTCGGGATCCGGTTGCAGTCCGAGAGGTGGCTGCTCGGGTGCAGGCGCCAACCCCTTCGCTCGTTCTTGCGAATCGACAGTCTCCAATGTGCCATCGTCTTCGTACTTATCCTCTGACTTGAGCTTGTCGGGTGACTTTTGCTTCTCCTTGGAGGGAGACTTGTGTCCGGAAGGACGTTCCTTCTTTTCCTTGTGTCGTCGTTTCCATTTTTCTTCGACCGTGTCTTCCTCCGTCTCCTCGTCAACCGAGGACATGTTGTCACCGCGACCGCCCTTCTTGCTCTTGCGACCACTCTTTCCGACCTCGTCCGATTCGTACGTGACATAGGTCGAATCATCCTGAGATGCAAAGGTTCCGTCTTCGTCTTCATCGCTGTAATAGTCATCATCGCCACCGCGTCTTCGCTCATTGCGACAGGCATGATCCGGATTGGCACAAATAGTATCAATAAGCATATCCAAAAAGGATTCCGATTCGTAAGGATGTTTCCGCGAACTGCTGCTGCGTCCCTTTTTTGAGCGTCGGGAGGAACGATACTCTTCTTCATCTCTCGAGGTAATAGTGTCATCTTCTTCCTTTTTGGGTCGTCGTGAGCTCGATTTCGATTTGGACTTGCTACTACTCTTCTTGTCCTTCTTGTTGTTGCGAACATCATCATCGACCCACTTGACGTTGGGCGCACCATTGCTGCTAGCAGCAGAGGTGTTCAACTTTTTGCCTTGTCTCTCTTGCAGCGTTTCCTTCCGCGGTCTCCGAAACAGCAAATTAACTTCTTCTGGATCCGCTTCAATGATAAAATCCATAATCTCATCAAAGGAAAGGCGACTCATTGTTTTGTCGTTAATGCTCAGCAGTTCATCGCCGACTTCCAACTTTCGAGACAAGGCCGCCGCTCCAGTGCGCGGCAAATCACAAATTCGAACCCCCCGTTGCATGGAGGGATTGTTGTGATCGTACATGGGTTCAAAGACAATGCCCATGGGTTTGCGAAGACTGAGACGGATGAGACCCGTTGAAGAGGGAGGTTGAGGATCGTTGCTGTTACTTCCACCGTGAGCGACAGATCCAGGTGCTGGAGATCCTCCCATGTGAACATCGGGGCTGTTGTAGGCACCGAGATAACGACTGGGTGTTCCTGCACGGCTGGGATGATCTCCGTAACCAGCGCCGCTGCCGCCGCCTGGACCGTGGGACGTTGGAGTCCCAGCGCCGTAACTTCCGTGGGCAGGACTGCTTTGGTGAAACGATGAAGCACCACGGGTATTATTCATGGCGGGGGTGACACTTCGAAGGTTGTGATCGTCGCTGGAGTGATGCTGCTGTTGAGGATCGTACCACTTGTTCATGTTTTTCGGGGGATGCACTGCTGCAACACCTCCGTGCGGTGGGTCCATTATTATTGTTTATTACTGCTATTATTATTTCCTTGTTCTATTCTACAACACAAGGTTGAATTACCTTAGCCTGTATCGCCTTTGGGTACACTCTGGTCAGCACAAAGAGACTTGCTGCTGCTGATGATGAATGATGTACGCTGCGAACAGTGTATACTTTGTTAATAGTTAGTGCGGAAGATTCTTCGTTTCGCTAATGTCGTCGGCGTGAGTGGGGTTAGATGATAGATAAGTTACTCTCAATGTGTATGTTGCTGTTGGCGATGAGGAAGAAAAAGAAAGCCGAAACGTTAAATGATTATCAACAGAGCTTTAGATGAACATACAATATTTCCATAAAAGTACCTATGTGTATTCATGAATCATTGGACAACGAAAGCCGGTTGCCACTGGGCTCACGATTTCCAAGCCAGCCGACTCAAGCGAAAAGTTAGGGTTGGAAATAATTTTAAAGAAGTAAACCCGGGCAAGCAGAGTACTTGCGGCCTGAGTTGGTCTCGTGGCTACTGTGTAGTTGACGCTACTACTAGGTAGTAGGAGTATTGTGCTTTGTGCTTTCATAATAATAGAATAATAATATGTTCAGTATCAGGGAAACGGTAGGGAGACTTCAAGTAAGTACGAGTAGTATTCAATACTACTGTACGCAGGTAGGCAGGTGCGTGTCAGAGCATTGCTTATTTTCATTGCTTCTTCGTTGGAGAGGAAAGGACGCCTGAGAGTATCAGAGCTAGCTAAAAGGGCAAGTGGGATCGTCATCACATTTGTGAGAGCAAAAGAAGGAGTGTATTTGAGGATGCCGTGGATGGATGGTTAAATTCATCAACCACATATTCTTCAAAGTCGCAGGTACAGCAAACTGTCTTCGAACGAATAAGAAATCGCAGTTCATAGGTGATATTATCATTAACACCTACCACATTTATTAATCTATTATAGTCTCACAAATGTGTGCAAGGATCCCTTACAATTAACATGCAAAATGATAGATTCTAACACTTGGAAACTTATGCCAAACCCATGCGCTTCAAGGCGTCGTAGACTTTGCTTTCATTATCCCGTCGTTTAAAAACTTTGGTTAGTTTCGTGGCACGCCTTCCATCCGTTGCCACAAGCTTGCCCTTGTAATCGAATTCGCCCAGTCGAGGGGACTTCGGGTTAAGCACTTCTCGAACAAGAGATTCATCGTTCATCCGCTTGGGAGCTTCACCCATGTAAAAGAGAGATCGTCGTACGACCGATGTGCCTCGTTTTGACAGATCATCCATTTCTGTTTCTTCGCTACGATTCAATCGTCCCGATTGGCTCTGGGACACAAAGGTATTCATCAAATCACGATCGGAATCAGACAAGCCCGTCAAGTGCTTCTTAACAAAAGCTTCGTCGACTTCAAAGGCACCAAATCCCATCATACTCTTGACACTGAAGGCGTTCATTACCGTATCCAGACCACCATGATCTTCCTCAATGTTGTTGTCGCCACCACGCAATCTCAAGACCAAATGAAGAGTAGCATCATCACCGACGTTGTAATCATCCAATGTCTTTGCGTCTTGCAATTGCTGTCCACCAAAAATGAGACGCTGTTGTTCGGGAGGAATTCCTTCCTTTTCAGAAATCTTAGCCTTGACGTCCTCGATCGATTCTCCTTCTTCCACTTCAATCGAAACGGTCTTGCCAGTCAGGGTCTTGACAAAGAGTTGCATACCCCCACGAGGCATATTGAGACAAGCAGATGCAGCCACCGATGCTGATGATGACGGACGTCCAAATACAGAAGGGAGAGAAGAATGGAACTTTCCTTCGGCACTCATGACGAGGACGGCCAAAGAAGACAGAAAAAGTTGGAATTTCATTTTTGTAATTTGGATTGGATTGAAGGATTGGATATTATACTATCTTGATGGTGACGAATCGAATAAACGCTAGGACTACTATTTTACTTGCTGAGAAGATACAGAGGCTGTGGTGTGATCTTCTGCACAACAAGTTGGTTCTGTTTGTGCTATCCCACTAAGATTGTATTAAGTACAGTATTTTTTTGTATTAGAAATTGCAGTGACTGGATTACGGTACTGGTACGGCAGTGTGCAATAGCATCAACAACATGGCTCTCGTCATCCATCACTTACGATCTGAGTTGAACTGTGACACGTGGAGAATCCTAATCTTAGCTCTACAGTATGGCATTAAATGTTCGGGTGGTCATTAATACATGCAATGGGCGCACACTTGTTCGAAGACCCAGTTCAGTTTAACAAAAAATGTTGACAAAGTGTGTCTCACGAAACCATAGCAGTCTTCTACTTGAGCATTGGAACATTCGATCATCAAGCAATCAGTCTTTTGAAAAAATGCAATTGGTAATTTGGCAATAATAGAAGTATGGGAGATGTACTGAAAATAAAACGTCGTGTCGTTTGTCAAATTGGACGGCGAAACTTCCATTTTTTGAACTGACAAACAGAACGCATCGAATTGCAGCAGCTGCCTCCTTTAACATTGAAGTCATGATGATTTTAAGAATGCATCAGTCAGGATCGAGGAGGTCGATAGGATCAGTGTGCGTGCAGATTTTCAATCTTGAAAAATAGGTGATCAGAGGACGTGGAATGGAGTGTGGTGGAAGTGTCGTGTCGATGAAATCTAAAGGAAGAAGACACAAGTTTGCATGAAGAGGAAGGAAGAATCAATCAGCCGACAATTAAATAATAGAATAGAATAGAATAGGACTTGAAAGAATGTTTCACTACTTATAATGTCTACATGCAAAATTATTCTGTCGCGGATGCTGGAGAGAAAGTCCAACGCACGTGCACATCTTGATCGTCGTGGCGGTGCCAAATGGTAGTATAGACCGACCCGCCTACCCATGCAAGCCAATCCGCTCTGTGTGGGGCACATGATACGAGACCTATGTGGCTTGCCAAAGGCTGGAGCTGTTGCGTAGGAAAAGGTAGCAGAGTCATGATGTCCGAGTGCGGTTCCGTAGCGGATGGTGCGGCAACGGATGATGCATCTAGAGACGATGACAAGACCTCTTTCACCTTCAGTGCCAATCGGTGGCCCAAATCGGGAACCAACACACTAGCATCTCCACAAACCAGCACGTTGGCTATTAAATCTCTACGGGCATCCGTGGGACTTTTCTCTAGACATTTCAAAAGGGCGAACACCAAGCTGTTTGGATTGTTCACATCCAACCACGTTGCCTCCATTTGATCTGTGAATTGAGTTTCGATTTTCGTAGGATTCTTGACGGCGGCTTGGTAACCCGAGGGGACCACTAAATAATGAGTATTGTGAACCAATTTGGATGTAAGACATGTGCCGAAGAATTTGAAACAAATATTCAATAGCTCTTAACAACAACAACAAAAAGCATTACCTTGATACGTAAATGACAAAGGATGGCCATCGACGTGCGCCATAAATTGAGCCTCTTCATGGCCCACATGAACGACCAAACCTCGCTTCCATCCTATTGCCAATGGTACAACTTCTGTCACGTTGACAATTGCCACGGCCGGTGTTCCCAAATTCCAAAAGGCAACTTGAATGGCCCGTTCCCAACTGCGGGACATGTAGGGTTGTGGTGCAACCACAACAACTCGTCGGGTCGTCGGATCTATCATGAGACGATCCATGACATTTCGCAATAGTGGCGAAATGACGTGATACCAGTGAGATTCGTCCTCGTCATTTGTAGTGCTGCCGTTGCTGTTGCTTGCCTTGAGTTGCTGGAATTGTTTCAAGGGAGGATCGTGGGGAAGTTCGATTATATGCTGAGGCTGAAATTGCTCGGCGTATCCTACTCGTATAACTCTCGATGACCACTCCAAGACAACGGGAGGTCGTCCGACATTTCGACTGGCAGCCAAAGGGGAACTGAAGGGACGAGAAGAAAAACGAGAAACACGCCGTGTGGCAACACGAGGAGTAGCTGCAACAGTGTCACTGACCATTCTTAAATACCGTAGTTCGCTATAAGCTTAGTGCTGGGAAGTACGCGTAAGTTAACTTTGCTCTGATCAGGTGGTTGGTATATTCTAATCTGGTCTACTAGGTCTACGGTCTACTAGTCTAGTATTTCGGCAAGTATGTTTGTGTTATTAAATAATGTTGCATCTTTTTCATCATCGGTGTCCTTAGCCCTACTGCAGACCAAACCAAAGTTCCTCTTCCACTTCTCGTGGCGCGCCAATACAAATCTTTCTGGGCACTAGACTACTAGACTTACTACTCTGCTACTATAGACAGGATAGTTTTTGGCTAAAATTCGATGTATTGTTTCCAACCTTTCCATGTCCCAAGGTAGTCTATTCATCCATTTATCAAACAGTATCCACAGCGCGACCATACCAGTCTGGAAAATCTTGCACCTGCTCATGGAACCATCCAGCCATTGCTACTCTCTGGCCTTGCTTGGTTGCAAGTACTTCATGCGGTAAGGTTGCAGAATCAAACAGCACCAGTGAACCACCGGTTGGATTCACATCCACAATGTGAGTGCCCTTCAAATCTTCGACACCTCGAAAGGATTTTTGGTGGGAGATTTCTTTGAGTAGTTTGCCTAAAGCCGCAGCAAATGCATGTGGTTCTAAACTAGGTTCCGATGGCCACAGAGGGCTGTCAGGTCCGAACGGATCCGAGAGATAGTCCCGATACGTGTTGCTGGTGGTGCTGGTTGTCGCAGAGGACTGTTGAAGTCGATACAAGGCCGATCGTGCCTCCCACGTGCCTTCACTCGGTGTCTTGACCCAGCTGTCAAGGAAAACTGGATCATAAAGCACAGTAGCATTGCTGTCGTCAGATGATGTCTCACTGCAAGGCAGCCAACCTACTTGGATATCTCCTTCGTGGGATCCACATTTGACATTGTACGGCGTGCAGCGACAAAAGAGTCGCAATGCTCCTCCATTATCCTCCTGATTCCAATCGTCACTGTTCAAATATAATAACCACGAAATGCTACGTCGAGTTTCCACAATCCAGCCTCTTTCTCCTTTCGTATCTTCGTGTCGCTCGTCCATATGACGAGGCAAAAAGCTAGAGGCTGGACTTATACTGTAATACTGCTCGGCCAACTCGAGAGAACTACGATTCAGTTGATTCTGTAGCTCTTGACAGAGAAGTTCTAATCGCTGGTCAATGGAATGCCGCACTTCGTAGTGGTCTGGCAGCGGTTTATCATCATGGTCTGCAGTACCAATGGTGTACGTTAGCCGATCCGATGTTCCGAATTCGTTGGTGTCTCCCGCGACACGATTCGACAGTCCACTGGGTTGAAAGTAATTGCCACAATTTTCCATATCTTGAACACTCAATCGCAGGGCCTGTACTTCTTGTTTGGAAATCCAGTTTGGCAGCACACAGATTCCTCCTCGCGAAATAATGGAGGGGTCGGTACTGATGAACGATGTTGTTGTAGTCGAGTAGATCGGTATCATCCCGTCTCTGTCCGTCCTTGCTTACTATTCATTGCTGTCGCGATTGAAATGTATTGATGATTGATACAACAGCGCAAGTCTTTTGATGAATGAATATCCGCATGCCGTACAACAACAACAATCGTCGTGCAACTGATGAACAGATATGAACAGATCACCAACATAAATTTGTTGTTTCGGTTGTACAGTACCCCGAGTAGAGTACGTTTTAAGGTTATTTCTAACCCTACTTGGTCTAGTCAGAGTAGGAAGTCTGATAGTACCTACATAAATAATAAAAACTTGAGACCCTAGCTACTAGTATTATTTGTAAACGGACCTCCGAAATGCTTCACCAGTGCTATCTCGTGCCGGTAGGATTGTGTCTACGATGGTTGGGTCCCAGATTCTGTACATTTTCGGCTGTACGGTTTTTGTGCGGGTCGGTTTCTTATGATGAGTATCTACTGCAAGGCCATTTTTTGTTTCAAAAATCTATGTATGGTGTACTAGCCGGTTGTTCGGGTCCACATTTTTCTTTTCATCGGTTCTATCGAATCGTTTGTTCTGGCAGTGGCGACTCTTAAATGACAAAAGACTTAAAAATAAGTACTATTAGTAAATCAGCTGGGTAACGTACCGCATTTATTTCAAATATATGACTAGGGTCTCGGTTGATCTGGGTCCTCTTTTGTAAGGGATTTTGGGGAGGGAGGCGGAAGAGAACTTGACGACGGTTTCGGAAGATCTTCGTCGACTTGGTAATCATCTAGGTCGGCATCGTCTTCAAGTTCTTCGGACAATGATGAAGAGTCTAACAGGTGGGGTTTCATTGGTGGTGTCAGGAGCATTTTGTTCTCCTCTTCAATGTCTCCCAACAAATCCCATTCGTACAGCTCAGATTCCAATTTAAAAGCAGAGTCACGTTCGTTCTTTAGAACCGCATCATGCATGACATCCCTGTAAATATTATCACAGTACAGTGAGAGACGTAACGAGCCTTGAAAGGGATCTTCGATGCTGCATCCAATCTGATACACGCCAAATAAAAGCCACGCAATCACTCCCATAACAGGTGCTGTCAGCAACCCAAATTCTTTCACCAAGGCAAAAGGAAGACTAAAGAGCCAAATGGTTAAAGAGCGAAGCGAGTGTCGCGCGTAATTCAAAGGAACGGCAGTCTGGTGAATTCGTTCGCATTCGCCGATACTTTTGGACAGCTTATCGATTTGCGACAAAAAAGCGAGCCGTTCTCTCGACGTGAAATTGTTAGAATACATTACGTCCGCTAGTTCCCGAGACAGCCGATCGCAAACCCACAGCGGTCGATTCGCAGAATCGGCACATTTATGTAGTGCCAGAGGAGGCAATAAGCACCAGGGCAAGGCTCTCCGATCCACAGTGCATTGAATACGGGTCCGATGAGCTTGAGGGATGAACTCGGTCCTGTAGCTTGCCTTTCCAAACATCCGCCGTCGTATCGTGTATCCTACTGATGCCGCAATATTCCTATTGCTATTGCTGCGTTGTTGTTGCCGTTGTTTTCGTCGCCGTTCCTGATCATTGCTAGGACCAATGACACATTCTTCTTTTAATTCCAAAGCAAATTCGGTTCCTTGCAATGCTTTGGATTGCTGTGGATCCAAACACTGCGGTTGAATGTGATGATGCAGTAAGTACGGAAAGCTGCCTAACAATCGAAAAACCCGAATTTTGCGCTCTTTTCCCAAATCTTGCTCGTAGAGACATGCCAAACGACTAATGTTTCTGCTGATGCTCAAAATGTTCTCCCAAATTTTCCGTCCCTCCGCAAAGCGCTGATAGGCCGAATTGGTCCGAAATACCAACAGCAACCCCAGCGCCGACACCAAAAAAGAATGTGGCTGGGAACTCATGACCATGCGATCGGCGATGGATGCGAGGGATACTTGTCGGAGGAGCGTGTAAACGCTCGACACTACCAACGACCACACCATAATGGTCACGACGGGTCCCTGAATGGCCCTCAAAATGGTGGATCGGGGGAGTGACTTGACATTTTGCCACCAGTCATCCGCACTGTAGCGATGGTCATTGGGCTCGCCTTGGGCATTGTAGGTGGTCGGAGTAATGGCAGCGTAGTCTTCGTCGGTGGGTATTGACGACGATGATGATAACGACGATGATAACGATGATGATCGAAAACCAAAAGAGGATTTTCGTCTAGGACTAACGGTAAAATGCGTTTCGCGGGTTGGGACAGGACAGGCTTGTTGTCGTATCAGCCTGGTAGAAGCACGCAGTTGCGCAGGCAAGAAAGAGAAGGAGGAAAATGCATCGGCTTGGGAAGTAACTATCAGCCAAGACACTAATTTGATTCGCCTTGACGCCATCTTGTCTCTTCTTTGGTGAATACTGGCTGCGTGTTGATAGGTCTTCTGGGTTCTTCTTAGAGTGTCTCCTTGAAAGTTCTCCTAGACTGAGTAGCTATTATTTATTTGATCAAACTGGCTTGATACACACCATCACTATTGTCCGAGGTCCGAGTTAATATTATCTTTACTTTTTGTCTATTGTTTGTTTTGTTTCATCAGAGCCAGCCGAAGGGAACGTGAGACAAGGAGACCCGAAGCCGACGTCACCGGAATGACCCGAAATGCCCCATCCCGTCTCCCACTCAGAAACAGGAACACATCGGGAGAAATCGGAT
>Ga0100402_1002008_pt1 | contig 23175 bp, 14 predicted proteins | sample CryGeyme20150102_FD_80419 | JGI IMG/M metagenome (GOLD analysis project Ga0100402, IMG submission 80419) | Groundwater microbial communities from Crystal Geyser aquifers in Utah, USA - Crystal Geyser metaG 2015-0102 | ecosystem: Environmental > Aquatic > Deep subsurface > Groundwater | place...
GGAGGATAGTCTAGATAACTCTTACTTAGCATGGTTCCTAGGTGTCCATGGCCCACTGGTTAAGGATTGATATCCTTTAATTAACCAACGCCATGACACTGGAGGACGATTACAAACAAACAATGAAGCGCATCGTGATTGTTCCGACATGGCAGCTTGATTCATCGATTGTGCCTTTTGAAAGAGTCCACGTCGACAAGACGATGGAGTACCTCTGGTAGACGGAGGCTTTTTGTTCGATTTATCATCGTTCGTGCGTCGTCGACCTAGTAAAATGTCCACCGAACTCGAGCGTTTGGTGGCTGTTGAATGTTGCGGCGGCGGCGACGACGAAGCCATCGATGCAGGAATCAAGGCAGGCATATCTAAATCATTGTCGTTGTCGTCGTCGTAATCACACCTTACAGGAAGTGCGTTGGATGATGTAGAGTTGGCGACAGATCTTCTCCGTCCCCGACCCCTTTCTTGTTTTTGATGGTGCTGGTGGCTTGGTTTGGTGGCCTTTCTCGTAGCTGACATGCTGCTACTACTTCGATGATGATTAGATTTGCTGTTTTGGTGGTGATTTTGATGGCGCTTGCGTTCAGGAACTGCGATTTCACGGACTTGCACTTTCTCATCGGGGTCATTTATGGAGACTCGCCCTTTTCGGTGGACATGATGCTTACCTGCAGCTGATTCAGCTCCACTCTTTGGTCCATATCCTGCATATTCAATAGGATCTGAATCTGCTGCCTCTGAGTTCGTATTCGTGGAAGTGCTGCGTGTGGCTTCCGTGGCATTGAAAAGTTGAAGATCAAAGCTCTCGTCTGGACTGGTCCTGCAAACGCCTTTGTGCTGGTGCTTCTTCTGCTCGGCCACTTGTTGCCTTTTGAAAGATCGTGTCAACTTGCGCTGTTGAATGCTCCGTAACGACGTGTTCATGCGTTCCGTGAGGAACATCTTGTTTTGCCTTGTGGAAGTACCTGTGGAGGACATAACTGTAGTAGCCGGAGTTCGCCTTCCTCTTCCAGTGCTACTAGCATAGTTTTCACTTTGACACATTTGATCACCATCGACATCGACATCGACACCGGCACCGGCACCAGCACCAGAAACACCGTGGTAAGTGTTATCCATCATCAATGATTGTTTGTAAAAAGGTACAAAGAGATCCGAAGTTTCTGCTTGCGCCCGCTTGGCGCCCTTTTCAATGGCCTTTTCCAAGGCTCTCATAGCAAGGACATTGTCCGCGTCTGTCTCATTGTTGTAATGGGAATGGGCCATTCCATGGCGACTGCGCCTGTGATGACTGTGGCGGCTGTGACGACTGTGACGACTGACCGTTGTATACACAGTACTCTGCGCTGTCGAGTACAGTGTGAGATGATCGTCGTCCATGTGCTCTGCTGTAGAAGGACGACGGCTTTCGTCCGCAATAATGCACTCCGCATCGCTCATGGCGTAGGATGCTCCATCTTGATGCTCGTCGTCGTCGTGCTCGTAAAAGGCGCAAGATTCCAAATCCATCAAACTTGCTCGAGTATTACGAGATGCACGCGTCCCACGTGTGTGTGTGGATGGGTAATGGTGGTTGTAGTGCTCCTGCTCTTGCTGCTGTTCTTGCTGCTGCTCTCGCTGAAAAATCAACGCCTCGGAAAGATTAGTTGCCCTCCACCGGTTACCTACAGGAGATGGAGGGGCCACCGAGTACGGTCTTGACATGATGTTGGTAAGCAGTTTTGATGTGTCTCTGTGTGTGTGCGCGCTGATGGAGTACTAGTAGTAGTGCTTTGATATCATTATTAATTACTCGAGTACTTGACTAGTCGAGTGTCGAGTGAACAAAAAAGCAAGAAGTAATCTACTCTACTACTACTAGCTACTAGCTAGTAGTCTACTACTCTATCTGGTACCGTACCTGGTAGCAGTCCTAAAATAATAGTAACATTATTCTTATTATGGTGGTCATACCTGGTATTACTCTTCTACCAGTAGCAGGTAAACATTTCATTGTTGCGTTTAAGTGTAAACACAGAAAAGAGCAAGTAAACATATATCATATTCTTCGTCTACTATTAAATTTCCACAGTACTGTCTGTTGATACATGTCTTGACGAGGCCGGCTAGTTTAGATGCTTTTGACTGAATTTAATTAATGCATCCTGTCAGCATTGATTTCGAGTACAGTAGTCTAGCGGTACCTTGTACTTTTTGGGTTTTGGAATTTGCACGGATATGGTACAGTACCGGTAGTTACGAGGTAGAACTAACTCTACTAGTAGTACCCTGGTAGACCAACTACTACTACCATACTCTACTAGTTCTATAAGTGTTGCTGCATGTTGTTGTCTGTTACCCTGGTACTAGTAGTAGCTACTACTAGAGTAGCTAGTAGTACTACTACCCTGGTGCTCTACTCTTCAAGTACCTGGTATTCGTAGATTCAAGTAGCTACGAAACTGCATACGTCCAAAAATTACATAAAAGTTTGACTTGCTAGTTTTTTGCAATAATAAATAATATTGGAGATCGTAATAATGGTTAACGTGCAACAGCAGAAAAATAAGTTTCTGTCCAATACACGAGTAGAAAGTAGTGCACAGATTGGTTGCAGATATCATTGAACGAGTTTACCATGTTTTGCAAGCTTAACTAGAGATTAGTATTACGGTTTACGGTACTATATTTTTTTAATTAATTCAATCTACAGTCTACAGTACTCTATTATTTGACTTTATCAACAACAAAAAAGAGTAAAAATATTTTTTTATACCTGTTATTGTCGTCATTCGTCATTGCTGGGGTGGGTAATGCTGTTGACCGTCTTGACCATCCATCCCACACCTTTGGCAACTCCAGTAGCTGTTTTGGACACGACATGATGTTTGTCATCGAACCGCTTAGCGGCACCACCAGCGGACGCTGCCAATGAACCTGTTCCTCTCAAAATTGTACCCACGGGACCATCTTTGGTACTGGCGGCGTACGCGGCACCACCAGCAGCTGCAACGGCCACGAATGGTCCCATCATAACCAGTCCTGCCACACCAGCCACTGCCGTTGCACCCATCACAGCCGAACTTTTGCTACCACCGGTGGAGGATCCAGCATTGGATCCTGAACCATTGTTAGTGTTGTCATCGTGCTTGGCTGCTGGTGGAATTCCAAAATCGGACGTTGCAGCATGCGCATCCTCGTTCAAGTTGGTACCGTGCCACGGAGGTGTACTGGCATCCCGATGAGCTGTAGCTGTGGCAGCATTGTTGTTGTTGTTTTCATTGTTCCTTCGAAACCACATCATATTGTTGTTGTCGTTGTTGTCGTTATTGCTGTTGTTGCTGTTTTGGAACAGTGGAGGTGTTTTGATCAGACCCAGTCCGAGCAAACCCTGCTGCTGCTGCTGTTTCTTCTTTGCATCCTGTTCTGTCTGTTCTCTTATCATGGCTTTGGCTTCGAGTGCGGCACGTTGAGCTTGTAAAAACTCTTCGTCTTCTTGTTCTGATTCTGCCACCTCTGTTGTATCATGGTGATATTGACCAGTAGTAATGGGCGTATCATTCATGGAAGTAGAGGTAGTAGTAGCAGCAGCAGGAGGAGAAGGTAGTGGTGGGGGAGACATCATTGATCCCATTGCATTATTCATTGATATGCTGCTGATATTGTTGTTGTTATTGTTGATATTGAAGTTCGTGTTAGAACTGATTCCCATGAATGATGGAGATGGTAATTCATTATTCATGCCAATAGTACTGTTAGCAGCAGTAACTCCAGTTCCATTGTGGATACCACCACCACTACTACTACCCATCATCATGGGACTTCCAAAACTGCCCATTCCACTATTGCTGTTGTTGTTGTTGTTGTTATCACCAAATTCATCCGTATCAAAAGTGGGAGCTTCGACTGGTGCTATAGATGGTGTAGTTGTAGTAGCTGTTGTCGTATTGGTACTGTTGTAACAACTATAGTTGGTGGAAGAAGTACTTGCTCCTCCTCCTGCTGCTGCTGCTGCTGCTGCTGGCATAGTTGTTAATGTGTGACCAGATCCACTATTGTAGTCAGGAAAAACAAACGCACCCGACAAGTCTGTCTTTTTCTTTCTTTCTAGAGCAGCAGTAGTAGTCGTATCAGTAGTAGACGATGTTAGCGATGATTGCATCCAATTGGAGGAGGAAGACGAAGGGGAGGCCATGGACATGGACGCATTCGTATTGTTCATGCCGTGGAATGAATTTGTGGTGGTGGTCGCTCTGGTCGCAGTGACAGATGCTCCTGATGTTGGTGCTGGTGCATCAAAAAAATCCAAAACATCGTTGTTGTTGCTATTGCTGTTGCTGTAGGAATTGGATGTGCCAGTAGTGTTGGACGCTGTTGCGGCGGTAAAATCAGGACCAAAGGGATTCGACGTCATTTTGTAGTTTTTTTTTAAATCTCCTCGACGATTTTAAAAATAGGAGGAAGACAAACCTTATTTTGAATTTTGAATGTGTCTATTTATCTTTCTTTTTTGTCCTTCGTGCTGTTATCACAGTACAGTTAACAGTATGCTCCTTTGGACAACAAACTGCAATGACAGATGACGGATGACGGATGACAGGTACCAGGCAACAAATCTGAATTCTCAAAAACGATACCAGTACTTAATCGAGTACAACACAATGCACAATGCACAATGCACATGCAAATACAGTAATACAGTTGTGATACAGTGAATTCCGGAGCAAATGTTGATAGAATAGGTTGCGCTTTGTTTCGTTTGATTGTAAGCGGCTGTTTGTATTAGTTACAATAAATATGTCTATTGCTTTCGAGAAGGTGATGAAGACGAGAAATATGAGAATGATGAGTGATGAATCTGGCGAAAATAAATGAAAGTCATTATTAGTAGTCTAGTAGTGCTGGAGTATTTTCTGCTCTTGGCGAGCCTTCTTGTTGTTGATGATGATGAGAGAGGGTTTCGAAGGTAGGATGATTAATTATTGTTTGACTCGATTTTGGAAATTGATTCCTGTTTATGATGTCATTCATCCTCTGGTATTGGTACAGTAGATAAAGTACCAGGTACTGGTAGCTAGTAGCTACTAGGCGCAGTAGTGGTACCACCTACCAGTAGTATCTATGAAAATGACCCGCCTTGCATCATGAACGCAAACGAAACACCGCTTCCTGGCAAAAAGAAAAAAGAAAAAAGCTCCATCCATATCCCATCATCCATCATCATTCATCGCTTCCAATTCACATTCAAACCCCCCTTCTCTTCTCCAGGTAGACAGAAAGAAAGCATATTTTTCACACATATCTTCACAACATCAGTTGGACGACACAGTAGAGTAAAAAAGAACTGTAACAATAATAAGTATGGATAAGTTTATTGATCAAGTCACAGCCATTATAATGCAAAACCGAGAAGAAAAGGAAATTGAAAACCAAGATGGAGCAGCAGCAACCACCACCGCCACCACCAGCACTAACACCGACCCAACAGCAACTGCAGATATTGAAACAGAAATACGAAACATTTTGTTAGATAAAAAAAATAACAACAACAACAATAACAATAATGAAAGAGCTACCAAGTTGGAACAGTATGATGCAGAACTTGTACAAAAAGTACAAAAGGAATTGATGATGATAAATGTAGAGGGTGGAGAACACGAACAACAGCAACAGCAACAGCAACAGCAACAGCAACAGCAACAGCAACAGCAACAAGAAGAAGGAAAACAAGCTGGTAATGTAGCTGGTCGTGTTGTCAAAACTGATGAAACAATGGAAATGCATAATACTAGTAATGATATGCTGGGATACGAGGAGTATCCCGGAACAGCAGCTACTGACAGTCAAGTCACTGCTCCAGTACTACATACTGAGGAATTATCTAATAGTAAACCCGAAGTACAGTTGAGCAGGCTTCGACAACAGCTTCAGCAAGCAAATGAGGACAAAACAAAATTACAGCAAAGCATGGTTGATTTGGATGCTGAGAATGCATCTATTGTTCAAGAAATGGAACGATTGGCCGCACAAGCCAAGTCATCGCAGAGTCGTTACGAAGAAATCATTGCACAACTTCAAAACGACAACAAAAAATTGCAGCAACAACAGCAGCAGCAGACAGTAGAGAGTCAAACGTTTCTTGTGGAAACATTCCAAAAGGAAAAAGCTGACCTACAAGACAAGGTACAGCAACTAGAGGATACTGCTGCCAAAGAAAGGGAAACACAATTCCAATTGGTAACGAGTCTTCAAAAGGAATTGGAAAGTTTGCAAGCCGAATCCAATGATATTGATCAGATTACTACCATGTTGGAAGCCATGGAAGAAGAAAAAATGATTGTGGAACAAACATTACAAAAACAACAAGTCCAGTCCAAGGAACAGCAAGAGCAATGGAAGCAGGAATCGGAAAATTTGAATGATGTCATACAGACGCTGCAGCAACAACTACAACAACAGGAGCAGGAGTTGACCAGACAATTTATGCCAGCTAACACCAACAATGATACAGTGAGACTTGAATTGGAACAACAGTGTCAAAATTTGAAGGAGCAAGTTGCCACAGTGGAACTCAATGCCAAGAGTGCAACAGATGAAATTTTGGATGTAAGAGAGAAAATGACGAACCTTCAGAGTATTTTGGCACAACTCACAGAAGAAAAACGTGCGTGGGAACAAGACAGGGCAGCCATGCAACAAGAACAGGCAGCATTGGGGAAACAATTGGAAAATGCCATGGACAAACTTGTTGGTGCTACGGAAGAAGTTGCAGAACTCAAGCTAGAAAAACAATTGCACCAAGAGCAACAGGAAATGATCATTCAACTAAAGAACGAAAAACTTGTTTGGGAAAGAGAGAAGGCGGTCATGCAACAAGAACAAGCCGAATTGGATCAACAATTGGATGATGCCATGGATAAACTTGTGGATGCTACAGAACAAGTTGCCGAACTCAAGCAGGCAAAAGAAACCTTTAGAGAGCAAAAGGAAGTAGCCTTTGAAGCCCAAAAGGATATAGAACGATCCAAGCGTGCTTCAATTACTATGATTTCCAGTCTAGAATCGATCTTGGCACAGAAAGAAAAAGACGCGGACTCGTCCAATCTTCATTTATATGCCAAGATGGAGGAATTAGAAGCATCTCTTGCTGCCAAAGACGAACAACTTGCCAGTACTCAAGAAATGCTAGGTAATATTATGAATGAAAAGAATATGTTGGCGGAGCAAGTAGTGGCTTTGGAAGCATCTTTCAATGAATCCGAAGTGATTAAATTAGCACTTGAAACGTCCCTCGAAGAGAGTAAAAAGATTATCTCGACCTTGAACGAACATGAGACACATACCAAACTGGAAATGGAAGCAGCACGAGAAGAAGCTCAAGTAGCTTTAGAAAAGGCGAATGCCGCCTTTGCGAATATGCAGGTACGAGAATACTGTTAACAAACCCAATCTCTTTTGTTGTCTCAAAATCGATCAACTCTTGTTGTTGCTCATAGTTCTTGCTTTTACTTAACTCTCCTGGGAACAGGAAACCGGAGACGCAAAGCTCCAAAGTGTTGAAGATAGCCATCAGGAGTTGCTAGAGGAGAAACGTTCGCTCGAACAACAGCTTGCCGAATCAAATGCTACGGTGGAAAGTCTCCGTGAGACTGTGGCGCTACTGGAATCAACCGGTGAGGAGATGCTTAGCTCTGTGGAGGAGGATAAAATGTTGATTGTTGAGGAGATGGAAGCCAAAGCACGAGAGCAGGTCGAAGAGGCAAGAGAGGCAGCCCAACGAGCTGCTGATGCAACAGTCAGAATAGTAAAGGCAGAACTCCAGGAGCAAACAATTGCTCACGGTAAGGCGGAGGCTTCATTGAAGGACGCGGAGGCTACAATCGCGCATCTTCGCGAGACCATTAATAGTCTCGAAAACGCTGGTGAAGACGTAGTAAAGGCTGTCGAAGAAGAAAAGAATAGCTTGATCGAAAAGGTGGCGGAACTTGAAGCTAGTCTGAAGATGAGCGAAGATTCCATTGTGGCGGCCAACGAGCAGCTGAAGTCACTCGCAACCGAAAAGGAGACACTGGCAGAACAACTCGAAGGAAACAATAATCAAGTTGTAGAAGAGCGAAACGAACTTGTACGAAAGCTTTCGACTATCGAATCGAAAGTGGAAGAATCTGAAAAATTGAGCGCCCAATTAGCAGCTGTATCGAACGAAAAGGAAATTTACGAGGGTGAGCTTCAAGGTGCCATAAAGCGCGCTTCGGAACTCGAAGAAACAGTCCTTGAAAACAAAGCGCTCCTAGGTGATGTAACTGCTAAGTTGCAGGCAACTATTGACGAGAAGAATGATATGTCTGCCAAGTTACTTGCATTGAAGAATGAGAAAAATGAGGTTTCTCTTGAGTTGCGGGCTTTGATAAGCGAAAAAACAGAGCTAGAGTCTGCTTTAGAGATTACAACTCAACAAAGAACTCTTGTGGAAGAGGCTCTTGCTCATACCACCGCGGAATTGGAGATTTTCCGTGAAGAAGCCGCTGAGCAAGAACAACAGGCAAAGTCTCTTGCTCTGGGCACTTTAAAAGAGAGGGATGGCGGTCCCTCGGTCGTCAGTACAATCATTGGAGATATTGACGAGGCTGCGGTGGAGTCAAAACGTAATTTACAAGACGAGGTTAGAACCGCAGATTCACGGCAGCAGGAAAGTCGGCATGTATTAGAAGAGAACATACAATTGAAGCAAAAGGTTCAGTCTTTAGAGAAAATCATCGCCACCGGAAATCCATCGGATATCGAGGTCTTACGTAGAAAGCTCGAAGAAGCAGAGAGTGCAAACGAGGAACTCCGTCAGGAAATCGACGATCTCGTTTCCAAATCTGATGAGTTAGAGCAAGCGGCCGAAGAAGAGGAAGCAGAATTGCGTGCAGAGCTCGAAACTGTGAATGCTTTTAATTTGGTACTCGAGCAGAGTGTTCAACAAGCGAAGGCAGAACTAGAAAGTGCAAGACTTGAGCTGGAGCGTTGTCGGGGACAAGCTTCATCTAATCCAACTGATGAACTTGTGCAGCATACCTCTCGTGACATGGCATCATCTCTGGTCGACAGCGAAAAAAAAGAGTTGGTCGAGCAACTGCGAGAAAAGCAGAGCAAATTGAACGCTTTGGACGACACTCTTGCTGACAATTTAGCTAGGATTGGCGAATTGGAAGTGAGCCTTGATGAACAGCTCAATCTGAGTTCGGATCTTAAGATACGTCTCGCTCGAAAGTCTGCCGAACTTGCGGATCTGCGGGATAGACAGGAGGAGGAGCCCGCACCGCTTGGCGTAACGAGTGGCAGTGCATATATTCAACCCTCGCCTACTTCGAATGACGGAATGATCCAAGAATTGAAAAAAGCAAAGGAAATTCTGAATTTGAAAATCCAGCATGCCGAAGAAAACTTGCGAAAAGAATATTCCAAGCAAGCGGCATTGGAAGATGAATCGGCGGACAAGGACAACATTATTTTGGAGCTAAAGGCTCGACTAGAGGAGGCCGCGGAGAATAGTACAGAGCTCAAGATACGCCTCGCAAGAAAATCTGCTCGAATCGCGGAACTGGAGGGCGGTCTCGGAGATGTAAGCGCGCGCAGTGCTGGTTTTTCGACACCGGTGGAATCGAAAACTTCAGAAAATGAAAAGAGCCGGGATGTGCCCTTTTTGGACGAGACCATGACAGAGGGCTGCGAAACAGGCGCTCTGGAAGAGCAGAATCGAAAGAAAATTCGAGCAGCAGCTGGTTCTGCGAGAAATACCGCAAGCCAATCATTTCCTCTCTCGTTACCTTTGTTGGTTGAAAAAGAGACGACATCAACAAATAATAATGATTTGGGCTTGGTTGAACCAAAAGTTAGTGAAGTGGACGCTGCTATCTATCGTCAAATGGCTTCATTAGTAGCGCTTGCCGAAAAGAAAAAACAGCGACTCCAAGACATCAATCGGCGACTGGACTTGGTCATTCTGAAAAATATATAATAATATGCATGTATCCTCCCTTTTTATGATGCCTGATGCCTGGAATATTTAATTTATTTGTGGTCTCCTGTCTCATTTTTTTATCAGGGCGTCGCGATAAGCTGGGAGTAACCGAAATGAATTAGCGTTTCAGCCAACCAACAAATAGTTTGTGCGCAGCACCAAGCTTCAAGCCTAGTAGAAAGCGTTTAGTCGTTTCTCAACGTAAATATCTACTCTAAATAAATATGTATACTACCTGGTATACATGAATGTGCTTTATCAGTCCACGAGTTCACCACGAATTCCCAGGGGTTCAACGGTAACGCTTGTATCGAAACGATCCTGTCTTGCTTTGGTAATGAATTCGTGATCCTCTGGAATATGCGATGCATTCCGTATTTGTTCTTCAACGAGACGTGCCTGTCGTTCAATTTCGGGTGCCCGATGTGGTCTACCGGATGCTTTCAGTGATTCACGAATCAATCGTAGTGCTTCCAAAATGTACAATGCCACAACCGGTGCATTGGCACAGCAAACTCGAATTTCTTCAAATGCTAATCGCACGATGCGATCATAATCGGGTTGTTCGTGTCGGTACAATTTTCCACCACCATTACCATTACCATTACCATTACCATTCTTATTCTTATTATTGTTCTTGCAGGTTTTGGCTTCCAATACCTTGGCTGGTGGTTTATGCTGAAGGAATTCGGAAACAACTGCAGCAATGTGAAAGATACCATCCTGTGCAGTGGTCGGATCATTAATACCTGGTGATAGGGCTCGCAATACGATATCCACGAGTTGACGTAATCCGTAGGTAGCATCACCTCGAATACTGCGACTGTATCCGATCATGACGGTATCCAGTGCGTGCATGACAAATTCTCCTTCCTTTTCGAAACTACTGTCATCATCATCATCATCATCATCATTGTTGTTGTTATTGTTATTGTTTTGTTTGTTAAATTCTGCAGGTCTGGGAAACACGGAACACATGGCAGCACCCGGAAAGGCGTATCGTCCCTCCAACGTGTACAAACGAATGTACCCGTTGGGTGGTACCAAGGTAAGGAGCGTATCGGTATCAATTTCTTGGACCCAGCCACTGGTTTGAAATCGTACAATGTAACAATCGTCCATGTTGTCCATTTTGGAATCTTCACCCTTGCCCTTATCATTTCTCTGGCTGTCGTCGCCGCCGTTCTCATCATTGTCAGCATTGCTGGTGTTGTTGTTATTGTTATTATTGTCGTTGTTATTGTTGCCAGCAGTATCACTTGTGTTAGTAGTTGTTGTTCCGTAATTTATTGTCGTTGTAAGCAGAATGTTCTGTTTATCGTTGTCTTCCATTCCTTCGTCCACGTAACTTGGTTTTGGTTTCAGTGGAACACGGACGTAGTTGCTATCATTGTCATTCTTGTTGTCATTATTGTTGTCATTATCAGTGTCAGTATCATTTTCGTCAGCATCATCTTCGTCCCACCGTTGTTGGATATGGAACAAAGTATCCTGGGTAATGCGTTCGAACAATTTTGATACATCCATATATCCGGCACTGTGATCAATAAATGCCACCGTTGCCAAAAGACTGGCAATGCCTAACAAAAATGCCACAGCAACACTCGTATTGGGTACTATTACCACTGCTGTTGTTTGTTCTTGACCATCATCATCATTGTTGTTATTGTTGCTGTTGCTATTGCTGTTGCTATTGCTATTGTCATGATCATCATTGGTCGAAGACGATTGTTCTTCTATGGATCTCATAACGACCAAACAGTACGTAAAGGTTCCCATGACCATGGCCACGACCCGTCGATTATAGGGATCCTTAAAGAGCGTATGAACCACCCGTGGTGAAAATTGCGTACTCGTTAATTGAATGACCAAAAGTGAAACCGAAAATGCCGTACCAGCAAAACTAATGGTAGCGGCAGCAATGGTTGACAAGATGGTTCTGGCTGAACTGGCATTGGTAGTAAAGTAGAGTGGTGGTTTATATCCCTGTCGATTGTACAGATAGAAATCCAAGTAGGCCATGGCGATACCCAGCAGTAATGCTGATAAAATAGCCAGAAGTGGTGCAAAGAACATGCTTGTCAGAATGAGTTCGTAAAATGATTTGATCCACAATTTAAAATTGAAGGGCCGTTTGTTCTTGGAAAGACGCGATGTTTTCTTGTACTTGAAACGTTTTTGTTGATTCACAATTCGACTTCTTCTTCTACTACTGTTGCTGTTGCTGTTGCTGTTGCTGTTGTAATTACGTTCCACATCAACAACATCGTCGTCGTCGCCGTCGTCGCCGTCGTCGTCCTGGTGATAGTTATTCGTCATCATCATCATTCATTCATTACTACCAGGTAGTACGTGTTGTGATGCTAGTGAATGGTGGACTCTTGACTCTTGACTCTTGATTACCAGGTACCAGGTAGGTTCAGCCTCAAGAAGTCTCAAGCTAGTACTCTGTCTTTCTTGTTGAGGATACTAGCTCTACTACTGCTACTAGTAGTAGTAGTAGTAGCTATTCCATCATTAGTAGTGGAATTAGTTGCTACTACGACTACTAGCTAATAGTAGCTCTAGCTACTAGACTACTGCACTATCGGACAACAACATCACTAATTTAGTTCGAGAAGAATGACGATTTATTTGGAAGCAAACAGAAGACAAGAGAAAAGGAACCTACTGCCTGCCTACCAGGGAGTGGTACCGTAGTAAAAATAAAATTTTATTCACGTGTGTGGACTGAAATTTTCATAATAATATGGTATGGAATCATGGATTGGTACGGTAGCTTTTTAAGTCTGACCGTCCATCCAACTCATCATACTAAGGCTACTACTCCCTACTATTAGCTAGCTACAGTGCTCTACTACTCTACTAGTAACAGTAGACTACTCCTACTGGTACTCCGTACAATTGCTTGCCATTTATTTCAAACAGATTAGTACTGTTATTTTTGGTTTAGTAGGACAGCAGCAACAGAACGACAAGGACACAAAACACAAACAACAACAAACACAAACAACAACAGATCAACACGAAACACACAACAACACTTTAGACCATGATGGCTAATCAACAACAACAACAACAGCAACAAGGTGGGAACGGTGATCTGGACCCTTCCGATGATGGTAAACTTTTGAACTTGGCACCCAAAATTTCTAATAAAGATTGTTACGCCAAGAACGTCGATAATAGGTTTCCCATGTCGAACCTGTTCATTGGGGATACTCGACTGGGATGCAAGAGCGATGCAGATGAACAATTGATTCTTCACGTGGCTTTTAACGAATTTGTCAAAGTAAGTGTCATGTGTCATTTGACATGGCAGTTTTTATTTTTATTGTGGGTTGTAATGTTGTAATCAATTACTTGATTACTTATGAATAATGAATAATGGTTGTCCGTACTCACATTTCACATTAAACAATGAACACACTGAACATGCACCACCACTACCACTTATCATTACCACCCAACATTACCACCCAACAATAACATCAACAAACAAACAAACAAACAAACATCACGCAACAGATCCGTTCGATTAAATTTACAGAATTTAACAACGGCACGGATCCCGAATTGAATCCATCCAAAATTCATTTGTTCTTGAATCGAGAAGTCGGATTCGAAGATTGGGAAGACGTCGATCCGACCCAAACCCTGCATCTGACGGCCGAAGATTTGAAGGAACATTCGGATCCGACACTGCTCAAATACGTCAAATTTCAGCGTGTATCGTCCCTTACGATATTCATCGAAGATAATGCTGGTGGTGATATTACAGCATTGGGAGCATTAGCATTCTACGGTAGACCCGTAGCAACCGTGAATATGAGCGAGTTTCAAAAACAAAAGGGATGAAAAAGGTAAACAAACCAGCAAAGAAAGAAATGGCATTATACTATTTCTGGTAAAAAGAAAAAGAAAAAAGAAAGAGATTAACTAACGAGCAATTGGAATGACGGAACAGAAATGCAAATTGCGATACTGCATTAAAATGCACTCTGATCCTGAGAGAGACAACCGCACAATTGCTGACATTTTAGTTCGTATATCCATTTCAACTTTCAACCAGCAAATCAAACACACAATAATAAACACTAAAGAAACATAAATAATAACTACAGCAATGAATGCAATAAGAGCACTATTTTTTACAGTATCAATACAATTGTTTTGAAGATGTAAGGTATTCAAAACGCTGATTGTGAGGCAATTTTAGTCTCAAGAATGGAGTGCCCAATAGAAGAGCACAATACAAGAGTGGCAGACTATTCTACTCCATCAAAATTCCATAGCCTCCTTTGGTTTCACTTCTTTTGCTAGGTTGTGATGCAACAAGGGTGAAACATGTTTGTTGTCGAATTGTATTATGGCATCAAAACTGTGGGTACCGTAATGGATCTGGTAGAATTTTGGGAACAGCAAACAAAACGACTCTTCCAAATTGGTGTTCTGTACAACATTATGTACTCTAGTCTATTAAAAATAAATCGAAAAAATATATTATGTTTCCTTGGTTGGAAAGCAAGGCATTTTGAAATTTACACTGGTTTTGTCTTGAGGGAAGACAATTTTTTGTCTAGCTACCTTTTATTACGAAGATGCCAGCTCTACAAAAAGCTATGCTAATGTCTTTAACTGTGCTGAGTTTTTGCGGGGTGACAGTTCAGAAAAGAGTACCGCAATTGGTGGCGTGATCAAATACTAAGTGGACAAAAAAGGCTAGAAGACAATGATCCACACCTCGTTTTTGACCATGGCAAATGACTTGCTTAAAGTGCCATTTGAGAGGCAGTGCCATTTGAGAGGCACAGCTGGTGGACACAAGAAAGGTGCAGGAGGTCGTGGTTCTGCTGCTGCATCCCACCATTGCTTTGCAGAGCAATTCTGTCAATCTGACGGAGCACTTCTAATTGTACTTGCCTATCCTTGCTGCCCATTCTAACTCTCTATTCCAACTCCAACAATAGAAATACAAATACAAATATAAACTCATCATTAGGGTGCCAGACAACAGCCACATTTATTTCAGACGGATTTGCCTGTCCTTCATGGATAGGGTAGGTCTAGTTAGTTACTATGCAGAATATGCAGAATATCAATGGCCCCTCGGCAGGGGGGAACACCAAGCAAGGTCTTCTTGCTTAGAGTTAAGGTAGATGCAAGTAAATAATTGAGTAGTAGTAGTATCACACATACTCCGAGTAGACTAGCTAGTAAACAAAGCCAGAGCCTATTGACATAAAAGCAAGTACTGGCTGGTACCGAAAGGTTGGAGGAGGTCCCTCAAAAAGTTGGACTAGAGAAGTTCAGTACTCGTCATCTCCAGAAATAGTGAGCTAAAGATTAAAATCTGTCGTAGGTATGTACTAGTAGGTAGTAGGTAGGTGATCTCGTTATGATCAACTTAGTCACCCTTGCTTTCTTGGGTGCGAAAGTTGTGATCCACCCCCACCCCCGTTCTTCTTTGTTTGTATTAAAAACGTCATGACTATTATGCTAGAAGAATACTACTCACATTATCGATCTAGCGAGCAAATCAAAGAAAAGGCCTGCAATGGTTCCATAAATAACCAACCAATTCAGGTGTACTTGTCTAGTGCGAAGATTGCTGCACCGAATGTATCTGAGTTACCGGTGGTTACTAATAGTGTGCAGTACTCCAGTAGGTAGAGTACTACTATACTAGAACGTACTACGTGCAGTCCAAATTAGTCAGCCAAAACATGATGAATCAACAAACTACTTATGACCTTCGCAGGTTTATTGTCAGCGTCCACCACTTTCTTCAAAGTATTTGGAAGGGGGTCTACAGTACTAACGGTACTACTGTACCGTAGTATTACGGTACCTGGTAGTACTAGGTAGTACCTGGTAGTCAATTGCTTTTCGTACCGGTACCAGGTAGAGTACCATTCACGTACTTGCAGAAATTCGGGTTTGGTTCACTAGTACCAGTAGTGACGGCATGCAGATAAAAGAGGTTCGTGTTCGGTCGACGACTTCGGCATACCAGAACTACTACCTACTACTAGTAGTACCAGGTACTGATCTTCTACTGATACCTGGTACCGGTAGTCTAGCTAGTCTGGCAGTATGGTAAAACAAGTAGTGAAGGTTCCCCCAAGCAACACGTAATGGTACTAGGAAGAAAGGAGGACAATCATTATCAGGTACAGTACCGGTACTGAATGGTAGTAGTGGGCCCAGTATGCTGGTAGTAATGCGTAGTACCAGTGCCAGTATTCTGCAGAGTGGTACTAGTACCTGGTACAGGAAGAACAGCGAGCAGGAAGTGTTACCAGTACCGGTACCAGGTACCTGGTACCTGGTGCCTGGTATTGGAATGGCTCCTACCAGGTACTGACTACATCTACAGTAGCTCAAAGAAGAGAACAGCCAAGAAAAAGAAGTCTTGGAGCCTGATTTATTAAATATTTATTTTGTCTCCGAAGGAAACCAGTATCTCCTCTGCTGGAAGAAGTGTAGTCAAACAAAAAATAAATTCTATACCAGGTACCACTCTGGTACCTGGTAGCACAAAAAAATATTTCATCCATTTTGATGGCGAAGGAACATTATTACTCTGAGTTCTTTTCGAATATTTTTTCGTTTACAATTTTACCAGGTACCTGGTACGCTACCGTACCAGGTACCTGGTATTACTGGTACCTGGTAGTAGTTCACCTGAAAAGAACCTTTTGATTGAGACTGTTTACCACGAAAGTGAATATTTTCGGTCTTATCAAATTTTCACTTAAGAAACAACTGTCGAATCTCTTACCTGGTACCACTCAGAGTGGTAATAATTAAGATAAAGCATTTTCAGCTGGGTACCTGGTACCACCGTGGTACCAGTACTGCCGTACTGGTAGCTACGGTAGTTAGTGCGAGTAGGTCATTCGTCTCGATCACTACAGTAGTACCTGGTAGTGAAACTCTGCCAGGAACCGTCAGCAGTTACTACCGTAGCTAGTAGTAGTATTAGTAGTGATGATACTACTACCTGGTACTATTATTATTTGGCACTAGAGTACCGTACCCTGGTGCTGGTACCAGGTACGTACCATATTACCAAATACCTGGTATGGTGTGAGCGAGGGTGCGCTACAATGCGGGCCGTGTTTCTTTTTCTTTCTTTCAACATCCACTGGCCAGCGTCGTTTCCGCGGCACTCCACACTTGATAGAGAATTGGCCTTCTCCTGGCCTGATTTTAGAATATTTTTTGTTCAACAACGAGGCAGAGTTTACTACTACCCGGTACTAAACCTAGAGAGTCATCTACTGGTACTAGTACTAGACTCTAGTACCAGGTAGTAATAATGTAATATGGTAGGTAATATTATTATCATTTAAATAACCAGACTGCAACAATCAATAACAAAATAAATAATCATCTTTTCCTTTATCATGCCGAAACGAAATGCCGACGAAGAGACACCATCAACACCTGAGAAAAGATTCTGCCAAGAGTCTCATTTGGAGCCCGGCAGCATGGACTATGAGGAGGAAGGTAAGCGAAACCCGGCAGCAAACAACGGGGCATAGTGGGGCACTTGGACATAAGAGCACGTTGAAATAGGCAGTACAAATTGCAAAGACATGCTATGTTCAGTCCAGAGTCCAGACCTGGTCATGTCTTTTGACTAATTATGCCAATCTATTCTACTATCTTAATAGTATAATCTGTCACCTTTATCCTCGTCTTACCATCACCCATTGTAACCAAATAATACGTACCATCTACTTTCCTCAGCTTTAACCTTGCTTAAGAAACCGGAAGCTGACTCTGCTTTTGCTGTACTGCATCCAGGTAGTAGTAAGGACGAGCAAAAGGTGGGTGTGAAACCTGCCGCAGCTGCAGAATCATCTGCTGTGATGTCCAAGCTATTGGGGAGTCGCGGTAAACGCCCAGGATCTTCAGTGGGTGGTGAAAACAAATTAGGTCAGTCAGTTTTAAGATAGCGACATGAAGTGCATTTCGAAAGCTCCGTGGTCTCGCGATACACACCTTTATGTCAGTTTTCCATCTCATTTTTATTTCTTTTTTTTTTAATCCCAAACAATACAGGAAGCGACCACGACACAGAAATTTCTGCCTGCTCGTCTGTGTCGTCAGCAGAAAATGAACAGGAACAGTCAGGACAAGAACCAGCGCAAACACTACAGGTCAGGCAATCGTATCCCACGCCAAAAAACTTTGCCGAACGCATGATGAATGCTTTAGAGACGGGCATCGGAAGAGATGCCATTTCGTGGGTTGGACAGGGCAGAGCTGTAGCTTTGAACAGCAACATCCTCAAGGAAAACCCCCTGCTTACTACATACTTCAAAGCCAAGGATTACTCTGGATTTATTCGTAATTGTAATCGATGGTACGTGTTTTTGTGTTTCTCGGTACAATTTATTGTCAAATTTTTAATTTTCGCACCACATGTACCTCACACCACTAACCTGCCCCTCTCTCCTTCTCTGTGCTGCTTTCCAGGGGATTCCGTCGAGTGGCACACTACAATGTTCCTGCTGGAACTGTCACGTACGAAAACGCGCTCTTTCAAAGAGAGCAGCCCCACCTTGTCAAGCATATGCGCATGGACAGCGACGTACAAGATGTGTTTGCTCGTCACCAATCCTCATGCGGTACCGTAGGTGATGGTACAGACGAAACCAAAGACGCCGAAGAACTTATCTACACGGTCAAGAATCGCGTCAGGCGTAACGCTAGGAGGCCCCGTTCCGTTGTAGCGGGTGTCGATGCTGGACCTGTCATTACAAATGATGCCTTCAAGAAAGCTCTGGAGCAGGCAATCGAAGCTAGGTCGAGTTGCTCTGTCTCGGCGGCGCCGGGGTCTTCGGCGCGAGAATCAGCATTGAGTAAGGAGCTTTTGCTGCGTCGTATCTTGACACTTACCGAAGACTATCTCAATCATCCAGGTGGAAGTCTCTTGGGCAAAGATGAAGGAGATGGTGATGATAATGAGTCCATTGGCATTGCAATGGAGGTTGTTCGAACTCTTGGACAACAGCACCAGCAAGCGTTGGTTTCTTCGGGTCAATTATCCGCTCTCTTGGGATTGGAGACGGTTACTGCCAACAAAACTTCGAACAACGCGGCAAAAAGAGCGGCGGCGACAGCAGCAGCAGCTTTTGTTCCTTCGTCGTCGGCACCATCGTCGTCGTATGTTGCCACTCTAGCCGCATTGCAAGGTCAGGAGCAGATAAATCTACCATCTTTTCAGAATTCCACAAGTAGGACATCGACATCGGCTGTGGATCCAATGTCAGCGCTTTTTCAGAGCCGACAGGACCAAGATCGCAACCTGTTATTGCAACAGCAGCGGCAGCAGTTGAAGTCTGCCATGGATGGCTTGCTTGGCTCACCGTCCTTTGGTTTGCCGGCAGCAAGTAGCGGTGTTAGTCAATTATTATTGCAGAGGTATCTCCAGCAACAACAAGAGCAGCGTAGTACGATGGGTGGCCCCTTTACTAGTTCGTTCGGTGCAACGGGTACAGGAAATGGAGCATGCGATCCGAAAACGGAACCCGTTAGACCCGGTTACTTTTCCGGCGATGCTGGAGATTATGAAACACGAGCTCAGGTGCAACCATCCGCGGCGGCATTAGTGGTACCGATATCTAACCCGAATTCAGGAGCAGGAGCTGCTGTAGTGCAGCAAACAAGAGGAGCGCAGTACACGTCAGCCGAAGAGTTGTTGATGAGAGTCTTGAGCCAGCGAAGTGAACAATAGCTTCGAAACAGCTCTACATTTAAGTGTATGGTATTCTTTTGGGATGAAATCAATGAATTAAAATGCTGGTATGCCCAGGCGTTTTTCAATTGAAGTCTCGAGATGACAAAAAAACGATTTTTTTTTAATAAGCATGATAATTACTAGATTTTTGCGAATATTTCGCAAACATATTCACAACACATTTTGAAAATAGGCCGCAAACACTTTGTGTTGTTTTCTTGTTGTCATGCTTGAGCTGACGTTGATGTAATAAAGTTTCTACAAATTTCAAGCAAAAACAAACCTGTAACATCTAATTTACGGGGGATCATAACTATGGCGCCAGCAGGGCGCCAAGGTTACCCGAGGGATTTCAAGTTTCAAGCAGTCAGCGCAATCTTTTTCATAATTAATTCGGAGAAGCAGCAAGCAGCTGTTGTATTGTAGCGTACTCTCCGAACCAGCTATTTCAGCAAAACGAACAAACCACAACAGCTAACCCAAAGCCAAGCCTATGGAACGAGACGACGGCTGAGACGTGTTGCGATCCTTTCAACGTTCGCGACGGCAAAGATTTGGAAGAAGGATGAGTGCGTGGAAGAGAACAACGAAGTTGCGATGTCGGGGGACCTCGCCTAGAAAGGGGGCGGCGAGAGAGCTGAAGCAACTACCTCGAAAAAGACAGCAAGACTAATTGTTTCATAGAGTACATACAGCTTCTCAGACTTCAGGTTGTTGTGCTCCCGAGAGCGATATTCGGTAGTGCGCCCAAAAGGATCAAAATACACGAGGTGCCACCTAAATAACGTATGAACTGTTCGGAGAGGATGAACACATTTCGTACATACAAAAGCTACTTTATTCAACTTTGTACATTACTTTTCTTGTATTATCTATCGTAGAAGAATGGAATAATTGAAACGATAGACGTAGCTGATGCGAGACACAGCATCTCGTTTTGGCAGTATGTATCATTTTTATTGATAGCAGTCACAGGCAAAAGGAATTGGGGTCGGCTCATAACATGTTATCGTGTGTCGCTGGTCGGGGATTGTTACCAATGGGTCAAAAATAAAGGGACATGAAATGGAGAGATATTCGGCAGAACAGTGCAAGGGCGAAATGATTGAAACCAAATAGGATCACGCCTCTACAGGAGGCAAGAGGAGAGGAGGTGGTTCGAGTGGTTCTTCCACGTAGAAAGCCGTCGAAGTAGAAAACGCGGGCATTTCCGTGTAAGCCAGTCCTTGCTCTTGCTGCTGCTCGTGGCGGTGATTGTGGTCGTCTTGATTGTACTCACCATCTGCCATGGCATCCATGAGAAAATCTCCCAGGAGTTCCATATCGTTGGCAAAGGTTTCCAAATCTTCGTGACGGTTGCTCCTGATGGTGTGAGCCGGCGCATTCTTCGCATCAGTTGGTTCACAATGAACCGCCGACGCCGACGCTGTAGGAGGAGGAGGCAGTTCCATGGTAGGAGTAACATCACTCCAGTGAACCAAAGGATCATATACCACCATAGAAGTGCCTTCAATATCGTTCGTCTTCGGAGCACTTGAAGTATCAGTAGTACTGGTAGGACTCTGATCGGTAGTATCAACAACAACAGGAAGGATCTTCACTGCTGGAAGGGCACCAAAGGCAATAAACAAAAAGATACCTCGCGATGTTTATGTGAGGTAACTTTGGCTTGTTCTTGTTCTGGCACGTAATTAGTGTGGGCTTTTTGATCATGATGATGAACATGATCATTAGTGTTGTGCAATGACAACGGCCCGGTTGGTTATTGTTGGAAAGGGATTCTGGACACAAGCATTGGGTCGAGAGATCTTAGGGTTGTGTCGCTGTTGATACTTGAAAGAGTCGGTAGTACTAGTACTGCTACTACTTGGAGAGTAGACGTGTGACGAAAAGGGAAGCGTCAGGGAAGCACAGTCTTGGTGGCAGTGATCATGAGAGTAGTCACTTTCTTGAGGATTGTTCAAACTCCAACTTGGCAAATCACGCTGGTGGTCGTGGTGATGGACCACGGGACTTGAGCTCGTACTCGAACTAGTCACCATGCTGCCACTGCAGATACTGGCATCGCGAGGACTGAGAGGTGGAGAAACGGACGCCGTCGTGACAGCTTCTGATTGACGGTGCAAAGCCATCTTGGCCGGCATCCACAAGGATGCATCTTGGTGGTATTCTTGCCGATGATTCGTCTGCTGGTGCTGCTTTTCTTGTTCCAGCTCACAGATCCTTTCAAGGGCTGCATGGTACTTGGAATTGAGAGCAGCCACCTGAGCCTCGAGTTCGGAAATGCGACTCTGCGTCTTCTGACGGGAGGCCGCTGCCGATTCGCGATTCCTGACACGCCGGGCTTCCTTACGCCACAGCGTCAGTTCTTCTCTGCTCATCTTGGCAACGACTTCGGGATCTACAGCAGGAACGTACCGCGCCTGTTTCTTGACACCAGGAATCTTAGCAAGGGCGTCAACGCTCAATTTGTTCTTCTTGGTCCTTTTAGAAGGTGCAACATCATGCTGCTCTTCTTCGTGGAAATCATTGCTGACTTCTACTCCTACTCCTGCTGCTGCTGATCTTCTATTCATGCGTCTCTTGCGCGCTTGAGAAGTAGCAGTAGTAGTGGTAGTAGTAGTTGTAGTCACGGCTTCCGACATGGCTATTTCGCTTTCACTTACTGTTCGTCAAGGTTCAAAGTTACGTGTGCACTGCACACTGCACTGCCTTTGATAAAGGTTGAGCTTCTTTTTCTGGAGAGTGAGATATTGATATTGTGAGCGTTTGATTGTAGATTGTTGTGTATTGCATAAGCTGCTGTCTACTACGCGTAGTAGGTCGGTAGGTACCGTAGTAGGTAGTATTACCTGCTTTGAAAGTACAGTACAGCCAAAGTTTGTTTTTGTGAAGCCCAAATTCTTTGTTTTTTCAAATTGCCACTTGTTAAAATTTGTTTCTGGATATTAGGGTGCACGATTGGAACAAAACCGGACGATGATCAGGTTCTCAGCAAGTCTTTATGCTACTGATGACATATTTTTATTAAAATTATTCTTGTTCGTGATCGCCGGGGAGTGATCTCACTGAAGACTTTTTTCATCGTCAAGACTCGCTGAGCTGGTAATAAAGAATTCTTGCCGACCGAATGCGTAGATCGCATGACAGGAATCATGTGCTTTTGGTAGCCCATTATTAGTAGTACCATAGTCTAGTACTAGTAGTAGCTAGCTTGTAGGAGTACTCTAGTCCAGTAGTAGTAGGCAGTAGTAGTACCTGGTGGTGGTAGTTAGTACAGTAGTAGAGTAGAGGCCTCTACCTAGTACTACTCCTACTCTAGTATTATATGGAAAAAGGGACTCAAGTCGTTTTTCTTGGGGTATATGGTATGTAGCCCTAGTACATAACTCTACAGGGATACCTGATACCCCTCGAAATCAGATAAGTATCCTCA
>Ga0100402_1002009_pt1 | contig 23154 bp, 19 predicted proteins | sample CryGeyme20150102_FD_80419 | JGI IMG/M metagenome (GOLD analysis project Ga0100402, IMG submission 80419) | Groundwater microbial communities from Crystal Geyser aquifers in Utah, USA - Crystal Geyser metaG 2015-0102 | ecosystem: Environmental > Aquatic > Deep subsurface > Groundwater | place...
AAAATTAAGCATAGAACATTCTACGTTTCATTTTTTTTAACGAAAAAGTAAGGAAAAAGAACAAGCATAAAATTCGGGATCCTATGTATATTATGCAATTTTTTAGTGTATAATATATTTCCAATTTAAAAAAAAAAACAAATCCTACACCACTTTATCCTTCATCACAAACCGGGCAGTATTTCTACTTTTTTGCTCTACTAAAATTTGTTTGTTGGCTGTAACTCTTTCAATAGTTGCTGCATCGTAATGACGTATCGTTACCAATTCTAAATTTTCGTTATACAACACTTGATATTCTTTTTGCAATTCTTCAATAAATTGATAGGTAGTAAATGGATTAAAATCAACACAGATAGAAAAACTAATGGCTGAATTTTGCATCATGTTCACTGTGATTTTATGTGCTGAAAGTTGACTGAAAATTTGACTCAAATTGTCTTCCACAATAAAAGAATAGTCTTTTGCAGAAATGGAAATCAAAACTTGCTGCATTTTAAAAATAAAAGATGGAATCAATTCATCTTCAGCTGTATTTCCATCCACTAAAGTTCCTTTTTGGTTTGGGTCTAAAAACGATTTTACCAACAAAGGAATTTTTTTATTTTGAAGTGGTTTTATCGTTTTTGGATGAATTACGGTTGCTCCATAATAAGCCAACTCCACCGCTTCATGGTAAGAAATATGATTTAATTGTTGTGTGTCATCAAACCATTTTGGGTCGGCATTTAACATTCCCGGTACATCTTTCCATATCGTAACACTTTCGGCATTTAAGCAATATGCTAAAATGGCTGCCGTAAAATCAGAACCTTCTCTTCCTATAGTGGTAGTGAAATTTTCTGAACTAGCACCTATAAACCCTTGAGTAACAATGTAATTTGAAGTACTCAATGCCTTATTTTTTGCAAATAACTCAAGAGCAAGTTGTTCGGTTAATTTCCAATTAATGTTGGCATTTCTGTAGGTGTTATCCGTTTGTATCACCGAACGAACATCTAACCATGTGTTAGTAAGATGCTCTTCATTCAAATAGGCACTCACAATTTTTGTAGAAAGCAATTCCCCCACCGATACAATTTGATCATACACATAATCGTAAGAACGCTGGGGTTCTTCTTCTATTTCCCATTCAATTTCCACAAAAGTATTGTGTATATCGGTATAAATAGGATGTTTTTTATTCTCAAATAATTCATTAATAATAGAAAAATGAAATGCTTTTGTTTCTTCCAAAATAGCTGCTACATTGCCTTGCTTAAAATAATAGGCATTCACCAATTTTTCTAAGGTATTGGTTGTTTTTCCCATAGCAGAAATAACAATCACCAACTTGTCATCAAATTGTTGAATAACCTTTCCTACATTTTTTACTGCTTGAGCATCTTTTACGGAAGCTCCGCCAAACTTAAATACTTTCATTTTTTTGTTTTTTTCCGCAGATTTAACTTCGTTGAACTCCTTTTGGTCGGTTCGCAAATTAACGCAGATTTTTCATTTTTACATTACAGTTTGTAGCTTATACTTCATTGTTACATTGGTAAATTTTCAAATTGTTTAATTACCTCAAAGTCTTATTTTTCCATTTATCCATTCATCATCCAATTCTGCATTAAATTTTTTATAAAATTGAATAGCAGGTTCATTCCAGTCTAACACTTGCCAATTCATTAGTTTGGCATCCATTTTCTTCGCTTCTTTTAGGGTTGCTTCAAAAAGTAACTTCCCAATTCCTTGTTGTTTGTATTTTTCTTTTACCACCAAATCTTCTAAATACAGACATCTTCCTTTCCATGTGGAATAGCGAATATAATAAAAAGACATCCCTACAATTTCTCCATTCTCTTCCGCTAAAATTATCCAATACAAAGGATGTTCGCCAAAACCATCTTGCTCTAATTGTTCAAGTGTAATGGTAACTTCTTGAGGTTGTTTTTCAAACAGAGCTAATTCTTTGATGAGTGAAAGCACTTCTGATAAATCATTTTTTGTAGCTTTTCTAATTGTAATTTCCATAAAACAAAAGTAGTAAAATAGAGTTATACCTATTGTAATTTAAAATTAGTCCAACGGACTTTTTTAAATTACAATAGTAAATGCCGATATAACAAAATAGTAGTACAATTTATTGGATTATATATTTTGTATAATCGGTATTAATTCAGCAGAATTTCATTTCTTTGTAAAAGAAAAACTAATACTATGAGCAATTTCACCACACTTAACGAATTTATATTAGATAGACAAGGAGATTTTCCTTTTGCATCAGGCGAATTAACCCGATTATTAAACGATATAGGCGTTGCTTCAAAAATTGTAAATAAAGAAGTGCGAAGAGCTGGATTAGGAAATATTTTAGGTAAGGCAGGAAACAATAACATTCAAGGAGAAGAGCAGCAGAAATTAGATGTGTATGCCAACAACGAATTCATTAATGTGTTTAAATATGGAGGCGAAGTTTGTGGAATAGCATCAGAAGAAAATGATGATTTTTTACCTTTTGAGCATCCAAATTCAAGAGATGGAAAATATGTGGTGGCTTTCGATCCGTTAGATGGTTCTTCCAATATTGATGTGAATGTTTCTATAGGTACAATCTTTTCGATTTATAGAAGAATTTCGACTGATGGTGCAGCTCATTTAGAGGATTTTTTACAAGCAGGGACAAAGCAAGTTGCTGCTGGTTATGTTATTTATGGTTCTTCTACCATGTTGGTTTATACCACAGGTAAAGGTGTGAATGGATTTACACTTGAACCGAGTATAGGCGAATTTTGTCTTTCTCATCCCAATATTAAAATGCCAGAAGATGGTCGTTTGTATTCTTTTAATGAAGGGAACTATAACACTTTCTCGAAAGGACTTCAAAAATATTGCGATTGGGTAAAAGAAGAAGACCCTGCTACAGGAAGACCCTACTCTTGCCGATACATTGCTTCTATGGTTGCCGATATTCATCGAAATTTAATTAAAGGCGGTGTGTTTTGTTACCCTGCAACAGCTGGCTCTCCCAAGGGAAAATTACGATTAATTTACGAATGTAATCCTATGGCTTTTATTGTAGAACAAGCTGGTGGTATTGCCACAACTGGACATGAAAGAATTTTAGACATAAAACCTTCACAACTTCACCAACGTGTTCCTGCATTGATGGGGTCTAAAAATATGGTGAATAAAGTACTAGCAATGATAGAACAATTTGAAAAAGTAAAAGTTGATAATTGATATTTACCACAAGCACCTAACCCATAACCTTTTATTAATGTTCTTAAAATTTCTTCTATTTTCAATATTTGTTATTCCTCAATTTCTTTTTAGTCAAATTGTAGAAGAAAAAATACAAATAGACACCAATTTCATCACCTATAAAGTAATTTACAAAGACACATTAGTAAAAGGTGTTTTCAGTAAAAGAGTTGCAGTATTTGCAGATGATACTTCAACCATTGCTATAGAGAAAAACTATACCTACAGTTCTCAAAATGGATTTTACAAGGTTTATTATCCCACTGGTAAATTAATGCTATCGACCATTTATGGCTATAATATGAAAAATGGAGATTGGTCTTATTATAATGAAAATGGTACCTTATTAATTAAAGGAATTTATAAAGATGACATCAAACATGGTTATTGGGCTTATCGCTTTTTGAAATGCTATGGAAGATACAAAAAAGGTAAAAAAGTAGGTAATTGGAAGTGTAGAAACACAGATGGAGGAAAATACATTACAAAATATCCATCTATGTATTTTTCTGGTATTACTGATTTATTTAAAACCAATAAAAACAATACTAAAGAAGCTAATCTTCCTATTGAAAAACAACCAATTAATAATGATTTTCCGCAAAATCAGGATAGTATTTCAGACGCAAAAATTGATACCTTCTACTTGAGTGCTATTACTTATTTGGCGAGAAACTACTATATCAGAAATCGAATTAAAATTCAATTCACAGAAAAGAAAAAAGAAAGGAAAGCATACGATAAGTATTTCGATTATTCAAAAGATTTGTTTTTATTTGATATTGCTCCTATTACTGTTCCAACAGGTTTAGCTCCATTTTTAACCGAAAAAGAACCTCTAAAAAGTTCTAAAATTGATTCTTTGTTACACTCAAATCCTGAAAAATACAAACAAGCCTTTTCTGACACCGATATTGTAGCCAATAATTCCATACGAGCTTATTCTACAAGTCCAACTTCTAACATGATACTCTATTTTTCTGAAGTGATTGATAATATGGTAAGAGTGGATATTGTTGAACACATAGCTAATAGCAATGAGAAAGAAAGAAATTATGAAGCAATCTACCGTAATCCAACAATAAGAAAATATGCCCTTTTAATTCATTTTAATAACCTAAAAGATGTTGAATCGGTAGAATATCAACAACAAAAAGTAAACTAATTATGAAGTATTTTTTTAAAAAATTATTTCAACCGTTGATTAATTTAGGAATGATGATGTTGTTTCCTAAATTTAAAAACAAACGCTATTATACGCTAACGGGTTTGTTAGGAGGTATTAGACAACGATTAGTGGGTGCCAACAAAACTGTTCCTTGGCCCGTACATTTTACTTCATTGGTTAAGTCTCCAGAAAAAATACAACCAGGAACAAAAGCTCCTGGAAGTGCCATTGGGTGCTATATTGATGGACGAAATGGTATTATCATAGAAGAAAATGTGTGGACAGGTCCACGGGTTTCCATTATTAGCCAGAACCATGCTAATGATGATTATTACAGCTATGTGCAAGAGCAACCCATTATTATTAGAAAAAATTCGCTGTTGGCAACCAACTGTGTTATTCTTTCTGGTGTAGAGTTGGGAGAACACACCATCGTTGCTGCAGGAGCAGTTGTAACGCAATCTTTTCCTGAAGGAAATCAAGTGTTGGCAGGAAACCCTGCTAAGGTAATTAAGCAATTAGGGGAGTATAAAAAGGAAGGGCAAAGCCTTTAGAGAAAATTAATAGCTAAAAAACAGACGCAATATTGCTTATACAATGGGTACAAATATACGACTAAAAATGAAACAGACAACAGCAAACAAAAAAACGAACGCCCAACATTTATCTAAGTATGCCCTCGCTGCCACAAGCCTCCCGCTAGTGGCATACTAAATTTAAATTGAACTACTTTCAGAGAAGCCTACATAATAAAGAATAAGTAACTTTATGTTTGATTTCAAACTGTATAAGCGTTACGCTTACAGAAGCGGAGGACTACATAGAATAACAACCAAATAAGCAATAATATATGAAAGCAACTGGAAAAACGGTAAAGGAAATTCTGACCAACCTTCCTGAGGACAGGGCAGAGCATTTTAACAAACTACACGATGTTATTGTAAAAAACCTACCTAAGGGTTTTGAAGCAGCCATTAGCTATGGTGGCTTGGGTTATGTTGTTCCGCATACACTTTACCCTGCGGGCTACCATTGTAAACCAAGCGAACCACTCCCATTTGCAGGAATTGCTTCACAAAAAAATTCTATTAATTTTTACCACATGGGTATTTATTCCGACCCCAAATTATTGAACTGGTTCGTTAGCGAATATCCCAAGCACTGTAAGCAAAAACTGGACATGGGAAAAAGTTGCGTTCGTTTTAAAAAGCTGAACGACATTCCCTACAAACTCATTGGTGAGCTGATGCAAAAAATGAGTGCAAAAGAATGGATAACTATTTATGAGAATAACTTAAAAAAATAGCCCTCTCCTTACTGTCCTTATGTCTGAAGCTGAGCAAAAGTGAGGGAGACTAAGAGGGCTTAAAAAAAGTAATTCAAGCACTTCTAACTTTTATTCTCCCAATAACTCTTTGGCTTTATTTACGGGGATTAATTCGTCTCCATGAAGTGAAATTACAAAAGCACCTGTTATTCCTTTACTTACTATTTCATTTTTAAAAGCTTCTACTTCTGCATAAGTTTTAAAATTACCTACTGAATAGCGCGTTAATCCATTTTCTATTTGAACTTGTTCTACTCCCTTCAATGACATAAATTTAGTAAGAACCTCTGTTGGTAATTGATTTTTATATGAACCTATTTGAACTTTATAAGATATTTTGTTTTTATCATAGGTTTTCTCTTTCTTTTTAATATTACTCTCATTTGCAGAAGTTATAACTCCAGCCTCTTTCAATGTAATTCGTTTTCCATCTTTGTAAGCAACAATAAATGCGTCTTTCACTCCATAAGTAATGGCTAAATTTATTTTTTGTTTAGCAGCTTCTTCAACTGTTTTATATGAACTAGGGTATAAATATTTATATAAACCATCATCAGCTTTTAATTCAATAATATCCTTTAAATTATTGTAACTTCCTTTTGGTAATCGTTTTGAAAATGCTCCCAATTGAACCCTAAAAATTAATCCTTGAGAATTAATTGGAGAACTTTGTACATCATCAACATTCATGTTATTTGCTTCATCACCCACAGAAACGAATTTTCCATTATCATCTTCTTCAACCACTATTGCTGCATCAAAACCTTCTTTAGTTAATATCATTTTTCGCTGAACAGCTTCAGGTAAATTATTGTAATCTCCAACAGTAATTACTGTTAAGCTATCATCAAAAGAATTAATTTCCACATCAGATATACCTAAGAATTTATCCACTAAATCAGCATCAATAGCTTCTGTGAAAGCACCAATTTGAACTTTATATGTTTTAGGTTTAGCTTTAGATTTTTCACCAACTGTAATTATTCTATTCTCAACGTCTCCAAAAGCACCTGTAGTATCCATATAGTGTAGGTAGGCATCTTCTATCATTTCATCAGTTAACTCAACACCAGTAGGAGAAACAATTGCATCTTTTCTCGATTCCACTTCATCGTCTTTATAATCTGGCACAAAATCTCCATCTCCATCTAAAGGACAACCTTTTTCATCTACTTTAACCCCAGAAGGCGTCCATGGACATTCATCTAAGAAATCAATTACACCATCTCCATCTTCATCATCCATATCATAGGCTAAATAATCAATAGGAGCATCAAAATCTTTTATTTGTTCAGATTTATCATGATTTTGAAAATTATAACTTATTGCAAAAGAACTCATCAAGAATTTATCATTTCCTTTATTTCCTGATTGGTTGCCTATTCTATCTCCTTTACTGTCTTTAACAACTCCATCAATTAAATCAGTAAAAGTGAAGTGCATTGTTAAACCCAAGGTAAAATCAATGTTTTTTGTAGTGTGCATCACAACACCTGCACCAAATGGAATTGCAAAAGTTCTTTCAGGATATTTACCCAATCCATCAAAGTTAGATTCTCTAATATCGGTTTCATAAACATAGTCTCTTTGTATCACAATTGCACTTGACGCATTTGGGTCGTCTTGAGGTAAGTTTCTGATAGAACCATCAGACCAATAATTATATCGATTTCCAAATTCATCGAACAAATCGGTTTTAGAAAGAAATTCAACTGATTCAATTCCTAATGAAACAAATGGACTAATACTCCTTTTTTCAGGTAAAAAATTACCAAAATCATACATTAAAGCAAAGCCACCAGTTGTTAATTTCGACTCGAAATTTAAGTTTCTATTTTGGGAACGCTCATTTGCACTTACTCTTCCAAAAAGTACATAAAATTTAGCAGTTAAATAGGAATTTATTCGTTGTTTGATATGAAGGTCATAAGCTATATTGCTGATAAATGGAGTTCCTCTACGAGCATCTAGAACATCTCCATAAAACTTAAAATTACCAACTCCTAAGCCAATTGTAGGCGAAAAAAGGTTGGTTGGTGTATTTATAGTTTTAGATGATGATGTTGAATCTCCAATCGTTTCAGTACTTTGTGAAAAAGCAGAAAACACACAAACTAAAGTTAAGATGAAAGTACTAATATATTTTCTCATGATTGAAAAACTGCATTTACTCTACGAAAATAGAAAAATAAAGATACAAATCAAGAAAAATAATGAATTATTATTTTAGCCATTTTTGATTAGAGACCATAAGTGCTTCTTGAACGGTTATTCGATTTCCTTTATTATAAGCAGTAACAAAAGCGGTTTTCACATTATTCCTTACCATATTTCTTTTGTCTCTTGCTGATTTATACTCATTGAATGAACCTGTAGTTAGCTTTGTCCAACCTTCATGATTTTCTAAATTAATATTTTCTTTTAGATTGAATTTCTTTTTAAATTTATCTACAACAATATTTTCTCTAAATGCTCCCACTTGAACTTTATAGGTTATTCCAGTTTCTGGGGCAGGTGTTGTTGTTATAGGTTTTTTGTCTTCTTCTTTTTTCTTACTAGTATTATCAATATTTTTAGAATTTTCATTAGTTACTTTTTCTTGTAATGAAGTTTCTTGTTTTTCCTTAGCAGTTGTATTTTCAACAATTTCGTTGTTAAAGTCAACATTAAAAGACGATGAATTAATTGAGTGTTTTTTTGTTTCTTCTCCTTCTAGGTATGAAAATACACCTGAAATACTTTTACTTCCGCTTGCAGAAGTTGTTTCAATAAAATAAGAAGCAGTAAAATTTTCTTGAGTAGGAATTGCTAGCCATAATAGTTTAACCTCACCATTTTCGAAAGAGAAAATTCCTCCTTGTGATTTATCTTGTGAAGCAGAAAATTCATTGGGAATAGTTTCTATTAATTTAGCAAACCCATCTACATTTTGCTTAGAAATAGTTATAGAAACTTTAAATTTATTCTCACTTATTTTATCAATTGTTCTATCTATTGATAACTCAGCAATTTCAGTTTTTGAAGTTGATGTAGGTTCTTCTGTTTTTGTTTCTGTTTCATTTACTATTTGAGGTAATTCCTCACCGCTTGAAACTGAAAAATTAGCTGAAGGGATATCAATATTACTTTTTTCATTATCTGCCAAATAAGAGAATTTACCGTCTAAAGAATAATTTCCTGCATCTTGAGAAACATTTTTTAATTTGTATGAAATTGTAAACTCATTATCTTGTGGAAGTGACATCCATATATATTTAACAATTTGATCTTTAAAAGAAAATGTTGCTCCTTTGTTCTCAATGGGTTCAACAACAAAACCTAATGGAATTGTTTGTTTCAACATAGCAAATCCAGCCACATCTCCTTTGGTGATGGTAAATGTAACCGTAACTTCTCCATTTGGAGCAATTGTACTAGGCAGCGTTTGTTTAACAGAAACATCTGATGAAAAAAACAGTTGATAAAAGAAGATACTTATAATGTTTATTAAAAGAAAAAACTGTTTTATCAAAATTTATAGGTTTACTGTTCGAAATAAAAATCTATCAATTCATTTAAATCTTTAGCTGTTAGGTTATTTTCTCCTTCAAAAAATTGATCAATTGCATTGGTTATTTCTTTTGCTGAAAGATAATTATCTTTATCCATATCTAAAGGAGCAAATTTTGATGGTAGTTTTGAAGATGTAAGTTTAGTATTGTTGCTTTGTTCATACATACGTTGAATCTCTTCCATTTCTTCATCATTCAAATCATCTGCAGTAAATGATTTATATACTACTTCCACAGAATCTTTCATGGCATGTTGTGTAGCAATCATTTCATCTGTTAGTGTAATACCATCTTTATTTACTAATGTTCCTTCAGGAGTATTAGGTTCTTTATCTAAATAATCAGGAACACCATCTCCATCAGTATCAATAGGACAACCCGTTTTATCAACTTCAACTCCTTTAGGAGTTCTAGGGCATAAATCATCAATATCAACTACACCATCTGCATCAGAATCATCTTTATCTAGGCTAGAAAAATCAAAATCCTTATACTTATCTGTAGATTCTGATTTTCCTGCAAAATTATATTGAAGTCCAAAAGATGTTTGGAATAATTTATCATTTCCTCCTGCTTGAATACCATCTAAATCATCAGAAAACACAAGAATATATGCAAGTGTAGCTCTTGCGTGAAGATTTTGCGAAAGTTTAAATTTAAGACCAAAACGCAAAGGAACTGTAAAGGTAGTGGTTGCCAAACCAGAAACACTATCTTTTAAATTAGATTCATAAGTAAAATCTCTAATCAAAATAGTAGATGCTGTATCAGCTCCTGGTGTTAACTCAGGAATATCTCGTAATGTACCATCGCTCCAATGATTATAAAAAATTCCATTTTTATCATATAAATCACTTTTAGGATCGAAAGATAGATATCCAAAACCAACTGATAAAAATGGTGAAAAAACAGATTCTTTATGAATTATTTTACCATTATCAAAATCAAACAATAAATTTACATCTAAATGCATAATGCTAGATTCAAAGTTTGAAAAAACATTATCATCCAATTGGCTTTTTGAAATTTTACCAAAAGTTCCGTTGGCAGATATTCCAATAAAACTACCTATTTTCTTTTCTAAATAAATACCATAAGCTGGTCGCCAATATGTAAATACTGTTGAACCTTTTGAGCCTTCAATATCGCCCATATAGGACAATGTACCAAAATTAGCTCCAATTGAAGGTATATATTTTAGTCCACTACCTTTTTCTTTCTCAGATTGAGCAAAGGTTGATTGCACTATAAAAAGTGCAAAAATAACTGATAATAAAGCGTATTTTTTTATCATAATTTTTAATTTATTGCGTTTCAGACAATAAAAATAAAACAAAAAATTGATATTCCTAACTTTTTCTTCAGTTATTAACAAATGTTTATAACAGAATCACGACAAACATAGAATAATATTATTTCTATTTCTCTTTAAACACGAATCTCTTTTGAACTGATAATTGTTAATAACTCATTAGAAATTAGGTTTCAATAAATAATCATCATAGAAATCTGAAATGCATTTAACTGCTTCATCAGCCGTATCGACCAAATTAATTAAGTCTAAATCTTTTGGACTAATATTGTTTTCTTGTTCTAACATGGCATCTTTTACCCAATCTAACAAACCTTTCCAGTATTTTTTTCCTACTAACACTATTGGAAAACGACCTATTTTATGTGTTTGAATAAGTGTTATTGCCTCAAAAAGTTCATCAAGTGTTCCAAATCCACCGGGCAATACTATAAATCCTTGTGAGTATTTCACAAACATTACTTTTCGCACAAAAAAGTAGTCGAAAGTCATTAATTTGTCTGGATCAATAAAATCATTATGAGATTGTTCGAATGGTAAATCAATATTAAGTCCTACTGATTTTCCTTCTGATTCAAAAGCACCCTTATTTCCTGCTTCCATAATCCCTGGCCCTCCACCGGTAATTACTCCATAACCACCTTTTGCTAATTTAAATGCTATTTCTTCTGCTATTTTGTAATATTTATTATCAGGTTTTGTTCGAGCTGAACCAAAAATGGTTACGCAAGGTCCAATTTTGGCTAATTTTTCAAAACCATCTACTAACTCAGCCATTATTTTAAAAATTGCCCAAGAATCATTTGCTTTTATTTCATTCCAGTCTTTGTTTTTAAAATTATCTTCTATTTTATTTTTATCTTCCATATTCTCACTATTAATATTAATTAAGTCTATCTATAAAGTCTGAGTTTAGTTCTTCTTTAAGGTATTTTCCTGTGTAACTTTTTTTATTTTTAATTATTTCTTCAGGCGATCCAACTGCAACAATTTCACCACCTCCATCTCCGCCATCAGGTCCAATATCAATTATATGGTCTGCTATTTTAATGATGTCTAAATTATGTTCAATAATTAAAACTGTATTACCTGCTTGTACTAATTTATTAACAACATCCATCAACACTTTTATATCTTCAAAATGCAACCCAGTAGAGGGTTCATCCATAATATAAAATGTTTTTCCTGTCTGTTTTTTTGATAACTCTGTAGCTAATTTAACTCGTTGAGCTTCTCCACCCGACAAGGTTGTGGATGCTTGTCCTAAATTGATATATCCCAAACCCACATCTTCTAATGTTTTTATTCGTTGTAAAATTGCTGGGTGATTTTCAAAAAACTGAACAGCTTGATGAATGTTCATGTTCAATACATCGCTAATTGATTTACCTTTGTAACGAACTTCTAATGTTTCTCGGTTATAGCGTTTTCCATTACACGCATCGCAATGTACATACACATCGGGCAAAAAATTCATTTCTATGGTTTTAACTCCAGCTCCTTGGCAAGATTCACACCTTCCTCCTTTCACATTAAAAGAAAACCTACCTGGTTTATATCCTCTAATTTTTGCATCAGGCAAATTACTGAATAACAATCGAATATCGGTAAAAACACCTGTATAGGTTGATGGATTTGACCTTGGTGTCCTTCCTATGGGAGATTGACTTACATCTATCACTTTATCAATATGTTCCAATCCTTTTATAGATTTATAGGGCATAGGTTTTTTAACCGATTTATAGATAAATTGATTTAAAATGGGGTAGAGTGTTTCATTAATTAAGGTAGATTTTCCACTTCCCGAAACTCCTGTAACGCAAATTAAACACCCTAAAGGAATTTTTAAATCAACATTTTTGAGGTTGTTGCCCATAGCTCCTTTTAGTTCAATAAAATTACCGTTTCCTTTTCTTCTTTTCGTTGGAATTTCTATTTGTAATTCATTATTTAAAAATTGGGCTGTGGTTGTTTTTTGTTTAACAAATTCTTTAGGTATGGCTGCTGACACAATATTTCCGCCATTAATTCCAGCTTTAGGTCCAATATCTATAATATAATCAGATGCTAACATAATTTCTTTGTCGTGTTCTACCACAATTATTGAATTTCCTAAGTCTCTCAATTCTTTTAGAGAAGTAATTAACCGGGCATTATCTCGCTGGTGTAAACCTATGCTTGGCTCATCTAAAATGTACAACACATTAACCAATTGCGATCCTATTTGAGTTGCCAACCGAATACGTTGAGCTTCACCTCCAGAAAGCGAACCTGCATTTCTATTGAGCGAAAGATAAGTTAATCCAACATCTAATAAAAATTTAATTCGTTTGTTTATTTCTTTGAGAATTTCTTCTGCAATAAGCTGTTGTTTAGCCGAAATTATTGAAGTTTTTTTGGATAAGCTTGTTGTCCAATCATATAAAGAAACTAAATCCATTTTTGAAATGTCGGCAATATTTTTATCGTCAATTTTAAAAAAATGAGTTTGTTGTTTCAATCTGCTTCCATTACAGGTTGGGCAGAGAACCTTGTTCATAAAACTTGCTGCCCACCTTTCCATAGATGCAGAATTACTATCTTCACGTTGGCGTAAAATGATATTGATAATCCCTTCAAATTCAAAAGTATAATCATTAGAAATACCATCCATTTGTTGGGTGTAGGTAATTTTTTCTGGAGAACCATTGAGCAACAAATCTATGGCTTCGTCTGAAATGCTTTTTAAAGGAGTGGTTAATGTGAAATTAAATTTTTTGCCAATGGCTTCAATTTGCTTAAACGTCCAATTATTTTTATATTCGCCTAACGGAATTATACCTCCTTTTTTTATGGTTGAGTTTGCATTTGGGATAATTTTTTTGATGTCAATTTCCGAAACAACTCCAATTCCATTGCATTTACTACAAGCTCCATAAGGAGAATTAAATGAAAACAAATTAGGTTCAGGATCGTCATAAGCAATTCCAGTGGTTGGACACATTAATTTTTTACTAAGTAATGTTATTTTCGGTGGTGTATTTTCGGTAGCATATTCACAAAGCATAATGGTATCTCCCCCCATTTTAAGGGCAGTTTCAACAGAATTGGTGATGCGCGTTTTGTCTTTTTCATTCACTTTTAGCTGATCAACAACCAGTTCAATATCGTGAATTTTATAGCGATCAAGTTGTAAATTTGGTGATATTTCAACAATTTCGCCATCAATTCGGGCTTTTAAAAAACCTTGTTTTAAAAATTGAGTAAAAAGTTCTTTGTAATGTCCTTTTCTTCCTCTGACAATGGGTGCCAATAAAAACACTTTTTGATTATCGTATTTTTCAAAAATTAGCGAAACAATTTGTTGCGTTGTGAATTTCACCATTAACTCACCTGTGTTGTAAGAGTAAGCATTAGCAACTCGGGCAAACAATAGTCTAAAAAAATCATAGACTTCGGTAATTGTCCCAACGGTGGAGCGAGGGTTTTTACTTATGGTTTTTTGTTCGATAGCAATAACAGGGCTTAAACCGTTAATTTTATCTACATCAGGACGTTCCATCGTGCCTAAAAACTGGCGAGCATAAGCAGAAAAAGTCTCTAAATACCTACGTTGTCCTTCAGCATAAATGGTATCAAATGCAAGTGATGACTTACCGCTTCCACTTACACCTGTTATAACAACCAATTGATTTCTAGGAATGTTTATGGAAATATTTTTTAAGTTATGAACCCTTGCTCCAATTACTTCAATTACATCCTGGTTTTCTGTCATTATACTATTAAATCGGACTAAAGTCCTTTATTACATCAACATCAATCGACTGACTAAATCAACTGACCAATATCAGTTGTTACAATATTAACCGACCCTCTGGGTCTTCTTTTTTTTTCTTAGAGCCATAGGTTCGGTACATTTCATATCAAATCCTCAAAAATATATTGCTCGTCATAAGGTACATTAAACTTTTCTAAAAAATCTAAATACTCTGTTTTAAATGTTTGTTTTTTATGATGCTCCTCTTGGTTGGCAATATAATGACAAACATTATCAATATGCGACTGGCTGTAGGAAAACACGCCATATCCTACCTGCCACTCAAATCGATGCTTTGTTAAATGGTGGTCATTCACATACTTCGATGATTTTGCTTTTACTGTTTTCATTAATTCTGATATTGAAACTACAGGTTTTAATCCCAAAAAACAATGAATATGGTCTTCTACACCATTTACAATGATTGTTTTACAGCCCATTTCATTTATTAGATTTCCGATTACACCCAATAAAGTTGGTCGCCAACTTTTGTCAATTACTGCTGCTCTGTATTTTACTGCAAATACTGCTTGAATATAAACTTGATGATAGGTATTTGCCATTTTGTTTTATATGCCGTTCCTACGGAACTTGTTTTACGTTTTACTTTTCCCACAACGGACTAAAGTCCATTGTTACTATATTTATCGTTCCTACGGAACTTGTTTATGTCTTGTTTCTCTCTCTCACAATGGACTAAAGTCCATTGTTACAAAATTAACCAACCCTACGGGTTTGGTTTTTCTTTTTCATAGAGCCATAGGCTCGGTATGTTTTGTTAAGCTGGAATTTATTCCAGCATTATGAGTTGTCCCACCATACTTAGAGCCATAGGTTCGGTACATTTCATATCAAATCCTCAAAAATATATTGCTCGTCATAAGGTACATTAAACTTTTCTAAAAAATCTACAAATTCATCAATTCATCTTTTTATGTCATGTGTTCTCTACGCTAGCTAATAAAATTGAACTATAAATCTATTGTTTATCCGTATTCTTAATAGCTATTCTAAACAATATTGCAAATATCATTAAAAAATATATTGAAAAAATTAGTGTATAGATATGAGACCATTCATGTATATAATTCACAATAATACAAACTAATATTGAAGAGGCTATTGATAGCAATAACATAATGATAGCCACATTTTTTTCGGAAATTCCTAAATAGGAAAGATGATGTGTTGTATGGTCTTTTCCACCAACAAATGGAGATTTTCCTTTACTAATTCTTTTTATTGAAACAGTAATTGTATCAATAATTGGAACAATAAAAGCAAGTATTGGAATAATGAATTGGCGAGAAGTAGAAAATTCCACTTGTGAAGCTGGATTCCATAAATAGTTTATGCTCAATGCTGCTAACAGAATACCTAAAAACTGGCTACCTGTATCTCCCATATACATTTTTGCTGGGCTCCAATTAAAATATAAAAAAACAAAAAGTGCAGCTATCAACCCTATAACTATAGTGAAACTAATTTGAGTCAATTCATTGTTTGTTATCATTATCGATAATATTGTAAATGCTATGGTTAACGATACCGAACTTGTTATTCCATCCATATTATCTAACATATTAATGGAGTTCATTAGACCAACTACCCAAAAAATAGTGAGTGCATAGTTCAAAGTTGCAGCATCAAAAAGTTGTATATATGTTCCAGAATAGATAAGCAACCCACCACAACTAATTTGAGTTATTAATTTCAGCAATGGTTTGGTATTGTAGGCATCATCTGCTAATCCCATTAAAAAACCTAAGGAAACAGCACCTATCATTCCTGTAGTTTTAAAATCTACCTCTGCTCCTACATAAGAAAAAATAAACGGATGCAACGTAATCGATAATAAAAAGACAATATAGAAAGTAAGCCCTCCAATGGCTGGCTTTGATTGTTCGCTCCATCTAATTACGGTTTCTTTATCATCTCTAATACCTAAGGTTTTTATAAATTTAAGTAAAATACTATTTATAAAAAAAGAGAATAACAACGCTCCTATAAAAAACAAAATATGTTTTGTTAGAAAATATTCCATAAAATTAATTATTAAAAAGGGCTAATAAAATCAGTAAATGCAACTGACATTTTATCTTTTTCGGATAGTATTGGATTACTTACATCCCAATTTATAGCTAACTGTTCGTCATTCCACAATAAAGCTCCTTCTGCTTGTTTGTTGAAATAATTGGAGCATTTATAAGTAAAAATGGTGTTGTCTTCCAACGTAAGAAATCCGTGAGCAAAACCTGCTGGAATGTAAAACAATATTTTATTGTATTCTGAAAGTTCTATTAAACAGTGTTTTCCATAGGTAGGTGAGTTTTTTCTTATATCAACAGCAACATCTATAACGGCTCCTTTTATAACTCTAATGAGTTTGGCTTGAGCAAAAGGTGGTTGTTGGAAATGCAATCCTCTTAACACGTTTTTTTGAGACAATGATTGATTATCTTGAACAAATTCAACATCAATACCATTTTCTTTGAAGCGTTGTTTTTGGTATGACTCAAAAAAATGACCTCTCTCATCTTCAAAAACGGTTGGTTTTATAATTAGTAATCCTTCAATGGGTGTTTTTTCAAAAATCATTCGAGCTATTTTTTTAATTTCAATTTTTTAAGAATTTTATCTAGCAATGAAGTTTCTTTTTCTTTGCTGTCATAGTAATATCCGTTTTTTTGACCATAGTTATAGCTGTAATTATAGCCATAACTATAATACTTGTCTTTAAAATCAACTGCATTCAAAATAATAGATAATTTCTTTATTCCATTTTCTAAAATTAATTTGTCAATATTATTGATGAAATTTTTTCTTGAATATTCATTTTTAAAAACATAAATAGGATAATCTGCTTTTTTAAGTGTTTCCATTGCATCAGAAACTAATCCAATTGGGGGATTGTCTATCATAATGTAATCGTACGATTTTTTTAATTTTTCAATCACTTTTTCTAGTTCACCGCTAATAATTAGTTCGGCTGGATTAGGTGGTATTGGACCTGATGTTATAAAATCAAGGTTTTCTAATTCACTATGATGAATACATTCTTCAATAGTATTTCTATTAATTAGTAAGGTACTCATCCCACATGTGTTTTTAACGCCAAATCCAATATGAATTTTAGGTCTTCGCATATCCAAATCGATGATAACCACTTTTTTTCCTGAAAGAGCTATTATTCCAGCTAAATTTATAGCACAAAATGTTTTTCCTTCTCCAGAAATGGTTGATGTTATTGCAATAATTTTTTTATTTTCATCATTAGAAATAAATTGAAGATTTGAACGTACAGAGCGAAATGCTTCTGCAATAACAGACTTTGGCTCTTTGTCTATCACTAATTGTGATACGGGAATTTCATTACTGTAAATTGGTATATTTCCAAGAAATGCAGCCGAAGAGTGTGCATATCTATTTATTTCATCAATAGAAGAAATTGTGTTTTTAAACACATATTTTAAGATGAGTAATAAAAGGCTAATAACTATACCTAGGAGAATGCCAGTCGCTAAAATAATTTTTTTGTTTGGGAAAATAGGAATAGATGACACAACTGCTTTATCCAATATGGTGTGTTGAGGAACAAAACCAGCTTCAGAAATAGAATATTCTGTTCTTTTTTCCATCAATAATGTAAAGAATTTCTCATCAATAGATAAAACACGTTGCAGCCTTGCATATTCCAGTTCATTTGCTGGCACATTAAGGTATTTAGATTGAATTTCTTCTACTCTTCTGCTTACTTCTTTTCTTCTAGCAGCCAGCTTAACAACTAATGAAGAAATTGTTGCAAACAACACTTCTTTTTGGATTTCTATTTTTCTATCTAATGATTTTGATGCTTCACTACTTACTGTTACTTCTCCCAACAAGTTTTGTTTTTGCACTAATAAACCCTGTAAATTTGTAATGAGTGCAGAAATACTGGCTTCATACTCTGTGCCTGTTAGTGTTGGCATAAGGTTATATACATCAATTGTATTTAATTTTCCTGAAACAGATTTACTTATTTCTGTGAGTACATTACGTTGGAAATCTATATCAATCAATTGATTTTCAAAGCGATTGAGTCGATCTAAATAAATGGAAGAAAATTCTTGAGGGTTACCAATTTTATTGTTGGATTGAAAATCTTGAATTTTATTTTCGGATAATTTAACTCGATTATAGTATTTATCCAATTGATCATCTAAAAATTCAATTACTTTTTTAGAACTTTTACTTCGTTCTTCTAAATCATATAAAATATATTCATTTGCTAAGGAAGTTACTATGTCTTTTGCTTTAGTTGAATTATTATCCTGAAAAGAAATGTTAATAGTTTTTGCTGATGGATTTAATGGAAAAATATTTAGTTGACTGATATAGCGACTAGTTAAGTCATCAATGTTATTTATTACAAATAACATCTTATTATTTTTAACATCTTTAAGACTTTCATATTCATCAATCTGAATTTTTAAATCCACCTGTTTAAGTTTTATTGGTGTATCAACTTCAAATTCCCCTAAGAGTGTCTCATTTTCAAATAAGTTAAATTTATTGTTTTTAGTAATTTCAATAAAGAATGGAATTCCCACTATGGAAGAATCTTTTATAGCATAATTCACTTTCATAGGTGAACCTACATAAAGTTCGTTGTTTAAAAAGTTTCCTTGATTATAATAGCTTACTTTAAGTTGTAATTTACTAAGGGCTCTTTTAAATAAAAGTTTAGATTTGAGAAGCTCAACATCTTTAGCAATATCTTCTTTTTGGCTAAAATTATCTACTTGAAGGACTTTATTTGCTGTATTTTCTGAGCCTACTTGTAATACAAGTTGTGATTGATAAATGGGAATTGTGTAACGCAAATAAACAAAAGAAACTACTACACATATTGTAATGATTGCAATGAATAGAAATAAATTTCTTTTGAAAATTTTTAATAGAAGTATAATATCTAATTCTGTATTAAAATTAGATATTGGTTCTCTTTTATTAGAAAATTGTTCTTCTTCCATTTAAAATAGTTAAGATTAATTTGCGTTGAGCCTATCTACAACTATAATTAGGGTTAGCGTACTCGTTATTAAACTAATAATTGGAGCAATATCACGAATAGCCTCCCGAACAATATTTCCACGAAATTCAACATAAACAATATCGTTGGCTTGCATCACAAAATCAGCAGCCTTAATTCCTTCTAATGTGCTAAAATCGAATAAAAAAACTTGCGGATTACTCAAATCTCCCCTAACTAGTTTAATTCTTTTTGCTTTAGAAATATCTGTTAAACCTCCTGCCAATGCTAAGGCTTCAACCAAATTTACATTTTCATTTTGAAGTGTTACCACTTTCCCACTTCCTCCGCCTCCCGTAAAAATTGTTATTCTTCTGTTTAGCACTCTAACTACAACAAATGGTTTAATATAATATTTTGAATATAATTCTTCTAAATATTTTTCTGCTTCTCGAAGTGTTTTCCCTCGTAGCTCAACTTTACCTAAAATGGGCAGCTTACAAAACCCATCAAAATCTATTAAATATTGAACTTGGTCAACTCCTTGACGAACCCCTTGTGCATTATCAATTGCTGTAAAATCAATCAGTGAAGTTCCGTCATTAGTATATAATTTCAACTGTACGATATCACTAACAGCCAACACATATATTGGACTTTTTTCTGTTGGTGATGGTGAAAACTTATAATCTTTTGGTGTTTTCATCATTTTGTTTGAATTGTAATTGCAACTAAACAATAGTGTTACTACAAAAACACTAAACATCCATTTTAAAAAATTTATTTTCATCTATTTACATTTTATTCTCGCAAAGGAGCTATGAGCTAAGTTTTTTTCTCTTTTAAAAGCTTACTGTTTTTAGCACACAGTACTTCATTTTGACAAAACTATAAAAATTGTTTGAAAATTAACACATTTTAACCCTATTGTTTTAAAAGTGAAAAATATAACGCTTCCATATCTTTCACCAATCGCGTGTAATGAAACTTATCTTTTACGTGTTCCCAGCCCTTCAAACCCATTTCTGTTCTTAATTTTTCATCTTCAATTAATATTAATAATGCTTTTGAAAATGCTGTTAAATTATTAGTTTCAACAATAAAACCCGTTTTGTTTTTTAGTACTACGTTTTCAACCCCCCCTACGTTGGTTGTAACAATAGCTTTATTGCTTGCTTGTGCTTCAATTAAGCTAACTGGTGTTCCTTCATTCAATGATGATAATGCAATAATGTCTAATCCTGCATTTGCCCAATCCACATTTTTTATCCATGAAGTAAAAGTAATGGTTGCTTTTTTGGGTGAAACAAGAAATTCAGTGAAATCGAGTTTTTTTTCTTTACAATGCTTCAATAAATTTTCTTTTTCTTCTCCATCGCCAATAATGAATACCCTAATTTTTTTTGATGTTTTTGTAAGGATTTGATCTATTGCATCAATAAATAAGGTGTGATTTTTTATGGGGACAAGTCTCCCAACAATTCCAATAGCAATTTCATCTTCATTTAAAAGGTATTTTTTTCTAAAGTCGATACGTTTTTCTAGTTTGTTTTCCTGAAAACGACTCAAATCAAAACCCAACGGGATTACCTTCACTTTATTAGATTTGCAAATGTTATATTCATTCACTAATTCGTGTTTTTGAATGTCGCTTATTGCAATAATGGCTGTTGATTTTTTTGCTAAATAGCGTTCAATATTTTTATAAAATGCTGTTTTTGCTTTGCCAAAATACGAATGGAAAACGTGACCATGAAACGTATGGATAATTACAGGGACATTGCATTTATAAGCAGCTCTTCTCCCAAGAAACCCAGCTTTTGAAGCGTGTGTATGCACAATGTCGGGCTGAAATTCTTTAATTATTTTTTTAAGTTTTTTATAGGCGATTTTATCTTCCTTAAAATTAATTTCACGTTTCATCTCAGGGATGATTATTGGCGTAAGGTTAAGGTTTTCTAAAATAAATTCTGAGCTTTCTTCGGAATCATCTTTTTCTCCACCTACCAATAAAGTTTCAAAATCATCTCCCAAATATTTAGTTAAATAAGCCGCATTAAATGTTGGCCCACCTAAATTAAATCGATTGATGATACGTAATATTTTAATTTTTTTTGACATAAAATTTCATTGCCAAAAGTAGTGAAAAAGTATAAAATTGATTTTTATAACATGACAATCTTCTTTAACCCTATTTTTTGCTGCTTTAGTTTTGATAAAGCAGCTTTTTTTTCTATTTCTACTTGCTACAATTACTTAAAATTACTTGGCATTAAACGTGAAAAACATAAGCACCGCAGAAAAAATCATAAAAAAGGATTGAGAGCTTCTGCTCCGTTAGAAATGCTTCACATGGACATCAGTATCTTTAAAACCATCAACAATGCAAAGGTGTATTTGTATGTTATTTGCGATAATTTTTCTCGTTGTATTCTCGGCTATAAAGTGTCCACCAAATATGATGTTGGGCTGGTAGTGGAAAATATCAGAGAGGTTAAACAAAACTATACGCTCTTAAAAAATACCCAACTTATTGTAGATAATGGTGTTGAGAACAGAACGCATCTATTAAATGATTTTTTGGATACTGTGCATCTCCATAAAATTATTGCTCAGATCCATATTGTGGAATCTAATTCTATGGTAGAAAGTATTTTTCGTCAGTTGAAATACTACCACATTTATCCTAAACAATTTGAAACAGCTACTGATTTTATAAATGAAATTAATGCTATTATTGATGAACAAAGTAATCGTCCTCTTCATGTTCTGCATGGGTTAACTCCTTTGGAAGTTTTACATGGTCAACTGCCTAATAAGCATGCTTTACAAAATAATATTGCTCTGAGTAGAGTGCTTCGACTTGATGTTAATAGAAAATCGAATTGTGCAACTTGTTAGTAAATTTATTATTTTTATCGTTTATAAATTATTGGTGTTATGTCTGTTGGTGGTTATAAGGTAAGGGATCAGTACGGAATGTATTATTTTACATTTACTGTGGTGGATTGGATTGATGCTTTTACCAGAAAGCGTTACAAAGATATTATTCTCGATAGCTTGGAACATTGCCAAAAGGAGAAACAATTGGCTTTGCATGCGTATGTGATTATGAGTAACCACATGCATTGCATTCTTTCTAGTAAAATAGGAAAGTTAAGTGATACGGTTAGGGAGTTTAAAACGCATACGAGTAAAGAAATTATTGCGTCTATGCACGAAGATCCTGAAAGTAGAAGGGAATGGATGCTTCCTTTGTTTGAACGTAGGGGATTAGCTAATTCTAGAAATAAAACGTATCAGTTTTGGAAACAAAGTAACCATCCTATTGAATTGCATACTAACCACTTTATCGACCAAAAATTGGATTATATTCATAATAATCCTGTGGTGGCTGGATGGGTGGAAAAGCCTGAGGAATATTTGTATAGTAGTGCTAAGAATTATGTTGGTGAAATTGGATTGATTGAGGTGGAGTTGATTGTGTAGGGTTTGTAGTTATTTGGAAAAAAATAGGAAAGTTGATTCGGTTTGTAGCTACAAGCTACAAACAGCGATTCAGAACTAAGATGTTGATTTAGTGTTAATTTCGAATATTCGAACTAAAAAATTGTAATTTACTGGTGTACGTTGCAGTGCATCAACCACCTCTATTAAATGCTCATTACTTTTCAAATCAGTTGCCTTATTTATAGTTCGAACGTTTACGGTGGTTGATTGTGTGAAAAATAGGAAAGTTT
>Ga0100402_1002015_pt1 | contig 23128 bp, 21 predicted proteins | sample CryGeyme20150102_FD_80419 | JGI IMG/M metagenome (GOLD analysis project Ga0100402, IMG submission 80419) | Groundwater microbial communities from Crystal Geyser aquifers in Utah, USA - Crystal Geyser metaG 2015-0102 | ecosystem: Environmental > Aquatic > Deep subsurface > Groundwater | place...
AAACTTCTCATGGACAGCCTCATTCAACTCCCAAGAATCAACCTTTCCGATCTCTAAAAAAAGATCCTTAGTCGCCACAACTCCACGCCTTTCCGATCGACCATATAGAATAAATTAATCGGTATTGCTGAGGGAATTCACGTGACATCTCCCTTTTACGATAAAATTAAACACACAAATAAATGTTCGTGCCCCCATCACCGCCTCAAAAAATCTCAAGAAAAAGGGTCTAAAATAAGACCAGCCCAAAAGTAAGTCATAATCCTCAACCTTAAACCTCATAATAATCTTAATTTTCCGACAGTCTAAAAAAGAGCTTCAATTTCGAACCACCCACACTAGCTACCAGAAAAATCAAAATCAACAACTAAGATGCTGAAGCCTTTGGAGAGGAACACCTGTGAATACAAGTCAGATAAGGCAGGCCCAGTGATCAGTCCTCAAAAGAAAATAGAAAATGAAATAAAAAACAACTCTAATGGTGAGAAAAAGGAGAAAGCGATCAATATAGATTGGAGCAAATGCAGTGCCAGTAATTTAAGGGACTAATTCGAAGAGGTAAAATTCAAGATCAATAACAGCAATTCTGACTTCATGGCCTACCTCAGCAAGCGGCTTTAAAACAATAAGTATAAGGAAAAGTATATCAAGGCATTGTTTCGATTCATCAAAATGAAAACAAACGAGAATAAAATCTATATGTGGGACTCAAAAGCCTATATCGAAAATTCAATCAATGTCCTGCTCAACCACTACCATATTTCTGCTCTGACCGGCTGGGATTCTCTCACCCCACAGCAAGTTCAGAAAATAGCTTACCACATGGCATGCTCTAAGGAAAAAGTGCCTAAAATCCTTAAGGATCTTAAAGCAGTCGTCCATGACATAGAGTAGCACCTTGAACAAGTCAGAAAAAAACATAAGGCATAGAATGAAATGGTTTCTAATCTGAGCAGTATAAACCAGCTCGATTTAATGTTGTAAAAAGAGCATTGTTAGGGAAAAATCAGTATGAACTATCTAACTGGACATAAATTGACAGATGGGAGCGATAAGGAAAACCAGTCGATTCAATGCATTGGCGATGGAGAAAACACCTACCTTATAACATACAAAGAGACTCACAAGTCATTTCGCAAATCAGTCCGACAAATGGATTTCCAGAGCACCAACAAGTTCAAACAGAAGGATGAGCTCATCGGCTAAATGAATAATCAAACAGAATGTTCGGAGCCTCTATCTGCTGCAGAAGAGTAATTTAAAAGGAATGAAAGAAGGAATAAGTCTTATCGTCCAAGAATTAAAAGAAATAGCAAAAGATCAAGTACGAAGCAAAAAAGTACAAAGAGCTGTAGCCCTTATAATGAATCTTCTTATTGTTCACATAGGTCGACTTTTTTTTTGGGGACAGTAGATGAAAGAGAGCTATAATCAGGAGAAATATAGCAAAGGCGTGATTCGAGGAGGGTCAGTAAAAATTTCAAAGCTTCATGTAGAAAAGGTCAGTTTGTCAAGAAAATATTCGATATGGAATATGACGCAAAATACAAGCATATTCCATATCAAGAGTTCTGTACAAAATCTTAATTCATTAGTCTAATTGATGAGCTGTAGAGGCTCGACAAAACTCATTAAGAAAAAGCCTAGATAGTATACAAGTTGCTCAGATTAGATAGATGGGTTGAACAGCCTCAAAGACAAGAAGAATTATTGAAGGTATTTGAGCCTCTAATGAACGAAGTGCAGCGAAAGTAAATTATTAAGCATACTGTTGCTCTTCGCGATAAGAGATACATTTAAAAATTGACCAAGGAAATGGATATGATTCTCTTATAAATAAAAAAAACAGACCCAAGGGAGCTGGACTCTTAAGACTTATATCCCTACAAAATGGATCCCAGTCTCAGAGAGCCCAAACATATCAGGCTCACTAAATATCAAGGCTACGGGGTCTACAGGCCATCAGGTATCAAGGCTATGAAAGACTACTAAGCTCATGACAAAATAGAAAGGCTGATAAATCAATCGCCGTAGGAAGAGCTGGAGCAGAGGGAGTTACCAGATATTGTGAATGAGCCGATTGGTCCTGATATCACTGAGCAAGTGAACTACCGTAAGCTAAAGTGCGATGCTACTGAAAAGAAACATATTTAAATTGACCAGAAAAAGATTCTTCAGTATATGCATCGACACCACAACAGTACTTTCAAATACTTAAACAATCAAATGAACTAATTTTGTGCTTCTCTTCCTGAAGATCGAGATATCAGCTACAGAGCCTGAACTGATAAACTTTGCATTTCTGATACTGATGATTCGAAATATGATACTGATGATTAAGAATATGATACAAATAAGATCACTCTCTGGCCTTTCTCCTTTCCTTGTATTTTTCCATAGCGACTTTGGCGTCTTGAGGGGGCATAGGCGTATGTTTCTTGTACTCCATCGAAAACTAACCCTCACCAGAAGTGAGTCCTCTCAATTCCATAGCGTATCCAAACATTTCACGCAGAGGTACGTCCGCCCTCAGGCAGAAAATATCTCCTTTTGTTTCTGTCTTGGTCACTGAACCTCTTCTCTTTAGAATACCAGCCATGACTCCCTGATAGATCTCTTTGTTAACATTTACTTCCACATCCATCATGGGTTCAAGCACCTGTTGATTAGCACCCACCATAGCCTTGTGGAAAGCATATCGAGTGGCAATAGCAAAGGCGTTGGCTGATGAGTCGACTACGTGAGTGGCACCATCTTCAAGAACCAAACGAGTGTTGATGACAGGGTAGCCAGTTTGAGGACCTTTGGCGCAAGACTCAAGAAAGGCTTTGCCAACTGCGGTGATGAACTCTGGAGGAATGTTAGTTCCCACTACTTTGCTCACAAACTAATTCCTGGTTTAGTTGCCTTCAGGGTCAATAGGTTCAATATAGCCAATGACACGGGCGTACTGCCCAGCTCCTCCTGACTGCTTCTTGTGAAGATAGTCAAATGTTTGTCTTTGAGTGATAGTTTCTCGATAGTTGACTCCTGGCTGACCTGTTTTGCAATCAACTCCGAACTATCTTTTTATTCTTTCAATGTAAATCTGGAGATGCAACTCACCCATGCCGCTGATCACCATCTACTCGGTCTCTCTATCAACATTTACACTAAAAGTGGGATCCTATCGTTTGAATTTAGAGAGAGCCTTTTCCAGTTTAGTGGATCCATCTTGCTTGTTGGGTTTGATAGTGAGACTCATGACAGGATCGGGAACAAACATGCTTGAACACCTGGCAGGGAAGCTGTTGTCGGCCACCGATAATGTATCACCAGTGGAGCAATCGACACCGAAAATGGCAAAGATATCTCCTGCTTGGACTTCTTCTATTTCCTCCATGTTATTAGCATGCATTTTCACTATTCTAGACACCTTGAGCTTCTTGCCCAGCTTGTCGTTCCAGACGAACTCTCCTCTCTTAAGTTTCCCTTGATAAACCCGAATGTAAGTCAACTGTCCAAATCTAGACTCTTCCAACTTAAAAACATAGCCAACAAATGGCTTCTTTTCGTCAGTGGGAAATTCGATCATCTCTTCCTCCTTCTTATCCTTGCTAACCAAGAAACCATGATTTGTCTTTTCGGGAGGCGAAGGTAAGTATTTGAGGACTCCATCAAGAGCCAGCTGGACTCCTTTGTTCTTATATGCTGAACCCATATATACTGGAATGAATTTTCTCTAGATTGTATACTTCCGAATTTTTTCTTCAATTATTTCAGGGGAAGGCATTATCTCTTCCAAAAACATTTATTCGAGCTCTTCATCAATGTTTGCAAGTTATCCGACGAGTTCTCTCAATTTTTCATCAACAATTTTATTGAATTCAGCCGGAACAGGTTCTTCTCGTATGTTTTAGCCATTTGCTCCATCAAAGTAAAAGGCTTTGTTGTTGATGATGTCGATGAGTCCTTTCAGCCTTTCGTCTTCTCCAATGGGGACTTGAAGGGCTGCACAGCACACTCCTAGCTTTTCGCGAGCTGCCTTGATGGTGCTCCAAGGATTAGCACCCATTCTGTCTAGTTTGTTGACAAAAATCATGCGAGGGACATTATACCTAATCATCTGCTTATTGACGGTCAATGTTTGAGGCTGAACACCCCCAACCCCACATAAAATCAATATGGCTCCATCCAACACTCTCAAAGCACGCTCTACTTCGATCGTAAAATCGACATGGCCTGGTGTGTCAATGAGATTGATGTGATAGTCCTTCCAGATGAGATGGGTGGCAGCTGACTGGATTGTAATGCCCTTTTCTCTTTACAGCTCCATGAAGTCCATGGTGGCACCAACCTGGTCTGAGCCTTTGACCTCATGGATGGATCCGATTTTTCCAGCATAGAAGAGCACCCGTTCTGAGAAGGTAGTCTTTCCTGAGTCGATATGGGCAGAAATGCCAATGTTTCTGATCTTGTTGTAGTCAACACCAAAACTAAAGAGTATGCGAAGGTAGGGATTGACAAAAGGTGCTCTGTGGAGAGTTGGAGCGAGAAATTTCAGCATTCAGAATTAAAATTTATCTTTTGGATTTCAACATCAAAAGTTAGTCTTCGAAATATCAAATATCATTGATTTTTTCGGCCCACGGTCAACTGCCAATGAATGGTATAGAATGATTTAGTTATTAAGCATATAGATGTAACTGACCAAAATAGGAACCATCAAACCAAAAAGAGGCCATCAGACGGATGTAAAGCTATCAAAATGCAGAAATTTTAAGGGACCCTTCACCCCACCTCGAAGCTGAGGCATGGAACAGGAACTTACCACTACGATAATACCTTTTTTACTTACGAAGGATAGTATCTTGATGGAAAAAAGCATGGACAAGGCGCCTTGAAAATGAAGGATGGTACAGTCATCAACGGCACATTCAAAGATGATCAGTTATGTGGAGAAGCTTAAATACACTACCCACATGGGGCTTACTATAAAGGCAACCTTGAGTTGGGATAAAAATCAGGTCAAGGAGAGTATACTTCTATGTTTGAGACTTACAGTGGTGAGTGGAAAGACAACCACTACGATGGAAAGGGAAAATATAAGAATAGTTCTACTGGATCATAGTATAAAGGTTCTTTTCGAAGAGGAAAATATGATGGACAAGGAAAACTCAGCCAATGGAACTACACTTATGAAGGTGAGTACTCTTGTGGATTGAAGCAAGGAACGGGAAAGGAGATTAGTGATTGGCCCAAGGAATAAGGAGAAATTGGCATATGTCCATACTAGTATATCGGACCATTTTTTCAGGATAAATTCCAAGGGTCAGGCTCCTTTAAGTCAAGAAACTCATAATACTGTTACAAAGGAGAGTTTGCTTAGGGGAGACCCTGCTGTAAATCAACAATTATTTAGTATACCCCAACGAATTCAGAATTTATCAAAGCTTTAATACAAAAAATGGTGAAGGAGTTTGCGAAACTGATAGAGCTCTAGTGAACTTAAGTCAGGCACTGTAGCTTGAGCTCGAGGGAGACTCCTTAAATTTATATATCGAGACTGTGTATCAAGGGCCATAGGAACTTGATCCTATTCAACCAACCCCTGAGGAAATCGATGCTATGGTCAAAAATTGGCAAAACGAAAACAAAAAGAATAAAAATCCTCCTCCTATGCCAGATTTCAATCAGCCTCGGATGAAAAAACCATAACTAGAGTTAGTCAGCCAGTAATCGGGAAGGACCCTTGTTTTGAGAATTTTAAGTACTTATTTTATGACACAGAATAGGTCGAGGGAAATCAAGAAGCCATGAAAGTTGACTATCGGAAATAGATGGAGGTTAAAAGACAAGAAAATTAAGAAACCAAGCAAGAAGCTTTAAAAAAAGCAGAGTAAGATGCAGGAAAGAAAGGAGGAAAGAAGGATAACAAAGGAGAGCCAGAGTTAAAGGTCAATGTATTCAAATAGACCCCAGCAAAGCGGGAGACAACATTATAAATATTGACTGAATTAGGCAAGGCTTCGTTGAGGGCTTACTAGCTTCCTGACGACTTTCCTCCAGGTAAATACATCTTGGAAATATCCACTCCCTTTGACGATTTTGGAAAAATTGAGTGCTTGAGGAAATAATTCAATGTGAAGGCTAAAATTCCAGTCAAGAAGAAATGATCATCATGAATCAATCATTTTCTACTTATTCGGGGTAATGGAATTGCCTTATCGTGGTGTGAGCCACTCTTTGTGCTGTTTTCAATTAAGGATGAACCATTATGAATCCTCATCTTCGAGTTCTATATCTACTTCACTCTCACCATCACTTGAGTTGATTTCACCATCTGCTTCAAGAGTTAGATTTACTGTTGCAAAGTTTTACATTGGCCACAACTATCCTCATGGTGCTCGGTCATTTTCCTTTTGGTCTTTGTATGAAGTTTAAGTCGATGAACTTATGCCTCAAGCTCAGATAGCTATTTTTCCTTTTTTTTTAGCAACTTCATTGATTTTTTTTCTGAATCTGCATATATTTTCGACTATTCGCCGAGCATTCTGACTTATTCGTTGAGTTTTTTTTGTTTTTACTTGATTTGAAACAGCTGAGCATCTTTTTTCTTGATCTACTCTTGCAGCTCGGCGAGTTACTATTTCCCCACCACAGGTTGAATAGTGTTGGTAGTTGAGGTGATATATACCTTCGAACACTCTTTATTTTTCTCTAGCAGTTCTTTCTGCAAAGATTATACAACGTTTTTCAAATTATCTATTTCCCATGCTAAATCTTCATTTTTATTGAGGACCTGCTGATACTTAATATTCATGCTTGTATTCTCTGCTGTGAGGGCAATGTTTTGATCCATCAACCGACGAACGTCCATTTATAGCTCTTCTACTTTTTACTTTTTTGGGCCTACTGTCACTGTGAGAGTTCCTTCTTCGGACCCTTTCGACTGTTTTTATCTTTTTATAATCTCTTCTAGATGTTAGATTCTGCTTTCAAGTATTTCCTTTTGCTAACTATTTTGTTTGAGAAGGGCAGCAATTTGTTCCTATCATAGGACAGTTTGTACCTTCATACTCTTTTATTTTTGCTTAATCTTGATGAGATCGTCTTGACTTTTGTCCAGAAGTTGATCGTACTGTTGTTTGAGGTCATTGTATTACTATTGGCTGGGAGCTTTAGTCATCAGATACCGATAGTTTTGCCTCCTTATAATTATAAACTATTGATGAACAGTGGTCCGAAAAGTGGGAACAGCAAGTAAGATAAAAAACAGGCAAAAAATAACCTTAAGCTCAAAGCCAACGATGAAGCTTGGGGGGCCACCAATCCCAAACCTGTTATTTTTCTTGCCGATAAAGTCGATAGATATCTGCAGCAACGCGCCCCCAATTAACTGTAACTCAAAATTATGGGAGAATGGATCAAAAAGTGATACCCTGATTTTACCTCCTTTATAGGTTGATTGAAAAAAGGATCATATTAATTAAAATTATTTGGCATGTCTGAAACTGCTGTATCGAAGTACGAACGAATCTTTTCTAAATATCTCCCAAACAAGTTGTCAGATGGTACAGTGCCGGTTGCTTCTTCTCTTCAACATTTATACCAGAGTAACTTTGAGTCGATACAGCCCAGGCAAATTTGTTGGCTTCATCTCAGGCTCGTCGGCAAAGCATTGAAGAGAAAAACAGGAGAATTTAAACTGAAAGCATGAGATATAGAAGCAGCCTTGACAAGAAGATCAGGGCGGATATGGAGAGGCACTCTCGGAACAGAGAAGGAAATATAAAGAAGCTGATATAGACGGAGCGAAGAAAGAGCAGCTAAGCCAAAGCCATCTATGAGCAACATCAAGTAGTAGCTTTTTTATAATATAGATCCAAAAGGGTAGATTCAAAGACAGTATCAAATAATTCAAGTAAAGCGATGAATAAATGATAAGATTTTGGCAAGAACAACAGCAAAAGAGGGATAAATCCTACCGAACCCAATCTGCAGCTAAAACACACTTTTAATCATCAGTTGAGAGAAAAAAATTGATCTAGGAGAAAAACAGCGATCTAGGATTGCAAACCAAGTCTAATTTGATCAGAAAACACTCAGGTAGAGTGCATGTAGTTCACAATGAACTCAACAAAAAACGGCAAGCCAATCAAATACACTCTCAGCAAATAGCCAAAAATAATGAGAAACACCATAAGATGAGGAATTGCAGATAGGAGAGAGTTATCAACGCCATTGGAACCCGCTTTACTGCGAGTGAGTTACTTGTCAAGAAAAACAAAGGCCAGCTGGAAAAGAATATAAAGGAAAAGATTTATGACAGACAACAAAAGCAAGAAGCCATCAAAGAAAGGAATTTAGATAAGATGAAGCAGAAATCCCAGTCTTTGGCTGACTGTCGGTGCAAAAGATCTCTTTATGGTACAGATCAAGGAATCACTAAATCAATTATTTTCAATGATGGGACTGAATCCCCCGAATCTCCCAGAAACGAAAATAAAAGGAATTCCCTTTTGAAAGATAGCAGGCGAGAGTTTATGGTGAGAAGTCAGTCAGTGAGATCCACAGTCAACTACAACGTGGATAATATCAGATAAAAAAAGCACAATGCGGATGTCCAATGGCTGAAGAGACAAAGCTAAATAAGTGAATCAATCAAGATGAAGAAGAGACTTGAGATTGAGGGTAACTGCTATGTTAGAATGCAAAACGTCAAGTGATATACTCGTTAATAATTATCTACATTTTACTAAGCGCCCAAAAATGAGTTGGTTTATATTCAGTTTGAATAACTGTCATGTTTTACAAAGACTCAGGTAAAAATCTATCGACTCAGCTGGCTAGTACCTTTAAGAAGTGCTCAAGAGTGGAGTAACACGTCATTATCGAAAGCGGAGAGTACTCGGAAAGGTAATGGTTGTATGATGCAGGGGGGGTTCGCAAAGTGTTACGAAGTTACTGATGAAAAGACGAGAGCGAGATTTGCTTGTAAGGTCATCGATAAGCAACTGCTGGCTCAGAGTCAGCTAAAGGAAAAATTACAAACAGAAATTGATATTCACCGTAGACTAACACATCGGAATATCGTAAAGTTTGAAAGAGTGTTTGAAGATGACAAGTTTATATACATTCTCCTCGAGCTCTGCGTCAACAACGTAGTTCTATGCTCACTTAGACTCTCAATGAGCTGCTGAAACGAAGAAAGGTCCTTTCAGAGGTGGAAGCCAGATACTATCTCCAACAGTTGCTTCAGGCTTTACTTTATCTTCACAACAAAAAGATCATTCATCGCGACCTAAAACTTGAAAATTTTTTCCTAGGGTAGAACCTTTAGGTCAAGATTGGAGACTTCGGACTAGCTGCAAAAACTAACATATCTCTGCGGAAAACAATTTGTGGAACTCCTTGCTATATCGCGCCTTAGATTATTTAGTCGAAGGAGGGCTACTCTATTGAAGTTGATGTGTGGAGTTTGGGAGTGGCAGCTTACCTCCTGCTATATGGGCATTATCCTTTTGAAAATGGTGAATACACGGGAATCGCCAATAGGATAAACACTAAAACATACCTCATCAACCCTTCCCTCAGCGATATATCCAAAGGATTTGTCAGCAAAATGCTTCAGGTTAAACCTCACGAGCGATGGACGATCAAACAGCTTCTCGAGCATTAATTCTTGACCTACTTCGAAATTCCTAAAACATTACCCAGATCCAGCTTAGCGTGTGCTTTGAATCATAACTTCCTTGATCAGTATCGAAACAAAAGGCAAGGACGACAGGAGATGTCGAAGGAGGAGGATTAATTCAACTTCATGCTGGAAAGCAGAGACTCACCTTCGAGCCCCAAATCTAAGCATTCCTCTGTCACTCAATCTATGAGTGCATCAAAGCTATTATAGCTGGCTAAAAAAGCTGAACTTCCTTATATTTTTTCTCAGAAAAAGGTGGCGTCTTTCCACTACTAAGGAATAAATTCTCCAAATTAAAGCAGTTTTAAAATGGGCTCATGGCTACTCCAGTGGTGGGAGCAACCAAAATATGGTCTGCTTTATCAGCTCAGCGATGGTTCCATCGGTTGTCGGTTTAACGATGCAAGCAACATCAAATTTCACCCCTTCCCTCACAAAATCAGCTTCATTGACGGTCAAGGACATCACACGAGCCTGAATAGCAAGCGCATTAAAGAGAGTGAAGATAGAAAGGAACTCCTTGGGAAGCTTAAATATTTAAATGAGATGTCAAATAAATTGGGGCTGAAGACATAATAAAGACTTGAAGGAGGTCCTTATGTAAGGATGTATTTGAGCAGCTTGAACGTGTTTATAATATGGCTCAGCAATGGGAATATACAGTGTCGATTTGATGACAAGAGCTAGCTGATAGCAGGAGGTCAGTTCAGCATGTACATCAGCACAAAGAAGATAAAGATCATTTTTGAATCAAGACAACTTGAAGAACAGAACGAGGAAATCATCCAGAAGCAGACAAGATTATATAAGATTCTGAGGAAGGTAAGATCGAGAGAGTAATTTAAGCACTGCAAGGAAAATGTCTCCCCCAATTGAGCAGCTTGGAAAATATGATTGTTTTTAATTGATGATGATGAAAGGTAACTGATGATAATAATTAATAATACTAAGAATTGATGATTCGCTAACTCTTTATCGACAGATACAACAAAATAGCATCCAGCTTCAAACCAGATCTATTCAGTAGCCTGACCATTCGGAAATCAAAGCCCTACAACAAAGATGTCGAACTCTACTAGGGTACCTAACTCTCTACACAGTCATGAATCAAGATCGATATATCTATAACCTCTACATCAGCGATAAAAAACTGGAGCCCATCTTAGAAGAGCTGCCCTTCATCGAATAATGCCCTAAAATACTTCTCTTCACAAACGATAGAGATCACATCCTTTTGGAGTAGAAAACATAAGAAACTCTGTACGAGTACCTTTCCAACTCTGAAGAATATTATTCACCCTATGGCAACCCAGGAGAAAGGAAGTAGAATTTGGCCAAGACAATTCTGAGAGATATTAAAAGATGTCTGAATAACTACCATTAGCACCATATTAGCTATAACGCTATTAGCCCGAAGAACATCGTAAACAAAAATGGGCTATGGGAGCTATCTTTTGCCGGCCTACTGCTGAAAAACGACAAATAGAATGATGATTACTATAAAAGAGATAACATATAGGCAGAAGCAAGGGAAGCCTATGCCTTGGGAACCTTGCTGTTTAAAATGCTATTCGGATTTGTGCCTTTCGAGAGAAAGCAATAATTCAGAAAATTCAGCTTCAAAGATTATCCTTCTTACCTTGATCGAGAAGATAACAAAAAATTCCTCAAGGTTTACATGTATGCTGATGGACTGCTTGATGCTTCTCCACAGGCTAAAGAGCTCATCGAAGAAGCTCTTACTGGAAAAATGAGTTTATAGTCGTTTTTTAATCACCAGTTTTTCGCAGAAGGTAGTAGCTCAACATTGAAAAGATAAGTCCATCCATCTACAAGAGAAATAAAAATGCTCAGCCTTTTTTAACAAGCCCACCAATCCTTGATCTTAGCTGCAATTGAGCACAGAAGAAAACACCCTCAAGAGAAGATCAACTCAAAGCTGATTTATGCCCATAATTTTACCTCTGAATAAACCATTCAACACCTTCAGAAGCACGAAATTCTATACGAAATTCGGTTCGATCCAAACTTTCAAAGCGAGAAAGACAGAGGACAGGTTAGAGAGGAATAAGAAAGGATTCCTCAACTCAACATTACTTATTTCTATCGATAAGATGACGACTTTGATCCTGAGCTAGACCTTCCATGTCGAGATTTGATGAAACTAATTGAAAATGAAATGGCCAGAAAGTAACTCAGAGATGAGAAGGAGCAATAATTTTAATAAAGGGTTAAGCTATACGCCTATCCCTATACTGTTGCTTTTTAGCTTGCTAAGTATAGTCAGTTACAACCACTTGATATACAAATAAAAATTAGGCGCCTGACTGAAGACCTGCTGCAAGTTTCTCAACTTTATCACTACTCTCATATCGATCCCCTGCACCAGACTCAACTCATTATCAAATAGTTTGATGACATCAAAGTCAGATTCAGATAGAATCTGAATGATCTCTACAAACACTTTCTCAACGAGGCTATTAGGAAGTACAATGTCAAAAAAGAGCTGGTTTCTTCAAACTAGAGGGTCTTGTCAAAGTCTCAAGGCCTTTAGTATTATAAACTGTGCTTAAAGCTGATGGAATGCAGTGTTTTGAACAGAAAAAGAGGAAAAAACCTTGATCTCCAAAGGATAGAGACAAGTACAAGAAAAGAGGTCGAGTCTGATCTCAATCAACTTCTAAGCCAGTACTTCCCGACTAAAATCTGACATTGATCTATTCACATATCTCAAATATCATTTTTTTCTCTAGATGAAAAATTTATGAATCTTCTTATCTTTGTTTTTCTTTATTTTACTTCTCTCCTTTCCCAGCACAGCCTTATCGTAGCTCAACTTCTGCATTATCTTGGTTAGCTTTCGATCCTTTTCCATCATCTCGGCGAGGCGATTGTACTTATATTTGAGAGACCCTGAGTCATTTTGAATATTCATTGGTTGGGTCAGAGCCTGAGGAAGAATGTCAAGCAGATTATTATCTGCCAACTCTTTGGTTGTTCTAAAGTGCTCTTCCGGCCTAAAGTTTTGAAGGTCAGCCTCCCCATCTACAAATACTGTGTGCTTGTTCATCTTTTCGGAAGGATTAAGTAAGTGAAGTTCAGATTGGAGGCGTTCTATTTTCTACATTGATAAAGGTGTACCTTCTATACTACTGATCGCTGGTGGTTAACTATTGTATAATTTTATGTCTTGAGGGAAGCACGATAATCCTTTTCGTTGAAGTCGGAATCGCTGTCAGAATCTTCCACGAATTTTCCCTATTCATTACGTTTTCCTTTTTTCATTCTGAAGTAGAATTAATCTTAGTTTTTGAGGTCAGCCTTCATTTTGAGCTTGTTCATCATGTCCTCCTTTTTATGATAGTTCTTAGCCCTTTTCTGATAGTCCTGCTTCTTTTCGAGAATCCCGAGGTGTGCTCTACTGGATGGCTGAGCTCTTTCACGATATTTTCTCTTGGGAATTCTATTCTTGAATGTTGAAGACATATACTATTAATTATAATAGATCACAATCACTTCTCTACCTTGCTCTCTTCTTCCGGAAATTATATAGCTGCCTTCTTTCTTTACAGCGCCGTGATTTTCTGGAAGTCTAAAATTCTGAGAGAAGGAAGCTTTGCGATAACGAATAGCCGATAGTTTGGCAACTCCGTCACAAGATTATTGATCAAGACCAACCTTTGAAGCTTTTTACACTCTGAAAGTTTGGCTATTTCTTTCAGCTCTGTTATTTTGTTATTCATGAGGAATATATTTTCGATGTTGGGCAAAGAGTCGGAAATATCAGTGATGGCTTTGATCCGATTATTGGTAAGTATGATGGATGTAAGCCGATCGAGATATGAAAAGTTACCTAGTTTTCTGATTTCGTTATCGCTGAGGTCAATGCATTAGAAAAAGTTCTAAGTTAGAGAAACCATGTACGAGAGTGGCACCCATGTTCTCAATGGTAGTGATTTTGTATCCTCGGAGGTCAAGCTGTCGTTCGTTGAGTGGGTTAGTGAATTGGGGTGATTGTTGGATCAGCTCGGCAGTGATTTTCATGAGGGTTCTCTTTTAATTATAATTAAATTGAACAGATAAGATCCATGCTCCAAAGATTAACTGTTCTTCTTAGAAACCAGGGGCCTAAATATTTTTACAGTAGTTCAAAGCAGCACCAGTTTCAGCTCAAAAGATAGATGCTGAACAATTATCGACAGTACCAACCCTGGAAAAACATCTGGATCATGTATGAACTAACGCAAGCTCAGTACGACCCTGACATCAGTTCTACACTCAAAAAAACAGATATTCGACAATATGAAATGAAAATTTATCAAGTCATCGACTAGCTTAGCGGATAGATGCACCAAGTCCCTCATCGGGAGATCAACATTTTACTAGAAATCTTGAAGGAGAGAAATTATCGGTACGACAATGATGTTCCTATCTTTAGGGCACTTAATAAAAACGCCAAGCTACTTTTCGGAAAAGGTTATAGGCAGTAGTATTTACCAAAAACACTCTTCTACCTCAGGGCACTTGGCTTTCCAAAGTCGACCATAACTAAAATATTTGAACAGTATGCCACAGCTCTTCGAAAAATGGAAAGACTGGCATAGAATAGTCCCTCAGTCGTTGTTATGCTTTAATTGGCCATAATTAGTCTGGAGTAGCCGAGTGTGCCTCTTCTAATTGTTTAATCAATCGTGAAATTTATTGTAAAGCAAAACGTCTCAACCCTTGTTTCTTTGTGTAATCTTTACCATCTGAGCTCTATTATCCAGCCATGCCTGAATATGAAAATTGAATATCAACTAGCTAAGACCACAACCCGATAAATTTTATTTAATCAATTCAATCATCTAAACGAGGAAACCACTGCTGCGACATAAAGTTAATAAAAAGACCCTGTTTAATCCGAGCACACACTTTAAAACAGGAGAAAGTTAGTCGATATATCCGAAGAAATCTTAAGAACATTCAACAACGAAGTCGATTTAAAGAGACTATAATAATCTATCATAAAATCTGTGTAATCGGATATTGAACCTTTTACAAAAACCCTTGTTCTTTATGTGTGTAGCATTGAAGCTTTGAGACCTCAAGTAGAAAAATTCATAGCCGAAAACATGTAGAACCTCAGCCCAATTGAAATATGCTACCTGGCCAAGCAATGCAAAGACGGTTCACTGAATATTATCTAAGCCTACATGTCAAAAATGGAGGAAATCATGAATATCAAGGACAAATGCTATATATACTCATAGCTCAGCAGACATTACCGTCAGCCCATTAGTGGATAAATCATTCTAAACATGCTCGGTTAGATTCAGAGCATCGAGTATTAAGAGTTCAAGGCAATAGCACGACTTACTGAGAACCTACCTAAATCGTAGCAAAGGCACATTTAACAAATCATCAGAACAATAAAAGGAAAAATTGAGGATGATGGCCCAAAACCCCAGGATGAATAAAGGTAGAGCTGATATTTTATAATTTGGTTGGCAAACGTTTGCTGAAATTATCAATTTTATTAGATTTTTTGTGATGGAACGGAAAGGAAATGGCAGCGCCTCTACATCGGAATCATTTTTCTTCAAAATATACCCTAATTACTTTAAAGTTGACCACGGATTTGCCAAGACAATCAAGCCCAATACAAACTACCGCCTTACTCTCTTCAAAGGTATCACTTTCTTCATCAAGGAATCCAAAAGGTTGATGAGCTTGCCTAACCGATAAAAGGTAAACTCGTTGGAGGCAAAATGTTGTTTGACGAGGTCCCCCTCAACATATCTTTGCCTATCTACATGCCCAACAGGAATATTGAGTTCATCATCAAGGTACTGGAAACTAAACCAAACTAAGCTGAAACAGAAATAGCAAGCCATAAGATAAAATCAGGTGACTTTATCAAGAAATTTAAAGAAAATTCAGCCACCACACATAAATAAGATGCACCGTTATTAAACAACCTTTCGCTTGTCTTTGACCTCTTTGTTCATAACTCCAAGGCTTAACTATAAAAAATAGCAAAAAAATTCTACTCCAAATCCAAGCAAGAGAGCCGGGCCAACATTGCTAACAATAAGGGCTCAAAAACACCTCGAAAAAATTAATTTGCCTCTGAGGTATATTCTGAAAGCGACAGAGCCTCAGAGACAGGTTCTAATAATGATGGAGGACTATCATCTAGGAAAAAATTGAATAGAAAAAGAGGTCATGATGGCCGATTGAGATCAAGGCACGGAAGTCGAGAAAATAGTGTTGTGTCATCAAGATCAAAATCGCCTGGATCTGACAGAAAATCTCTAGGGCCCTTTCCTCACACAACACAAAAAGACGAACGTTTTATTCGTTCACCTAAGAAGGAGTCACCTTCACATGTCGAAGGATAAGAGATGAAAAACAAAGGCAAAAAAGAAAACTATGTTTCAATTTCAAAGGATGAAAGTAACCTCCCTGGAAGAACAGGGACACCAACCCGCGAAGGAAGAGGAAGACATGAACTTGTACTAAACACTCAAAAAAATATGTTTGATATTGAAAGAAGAACACAGAAAACAAAAAGCCCCAGTTCTCATATTGCCGAATCAGCTCAAAAGTAAGAAAGCAGACCTCCTCTTCCAAGCAAAGCAATTGGTCGAAAGAACCATGCCATGGCTGAGAGGTAAATTTAACAAAATTAACCTGTTTCCAAGCCTACAGCTTCAAAAGCTTTCAATAAGGAGGAAAAATAAGATATAGGTCCTGATAATATTTAAATTGGTACGGTAGCTCCTTTCGCTTAAAGGGTAAACAAAGCAGAAAGCATCAAAAGTCCAGCCCCTTCTCTTCCTCACATTCAGGTCAAAGATAAGCCAATAGCAGTATCGAACCGCGATCGATCAGAGATAGGGATGAAATCTTCTCAACGTTTATCAGAGCTTCACCACGATGAAGAATGTGAATAGTCTGCTGGCAAGGAGTTTAATGGGTTGAGAAATACGCTTTTTTATGTCATCTTTACAGTCACTTCACTTTTGCTTTTCTGGAATGCTTTGACACCGACAAGAAAAGTGTGATTTGATTGTAATCTCTATTATTAATATATAAGAGTATGAACCCCATCTTCAATCAAAAGTACAAGACGACTCTTTGCCGTCATTGGCTGACTACTAATGCTTGCTCGATCGGTGTCAGGTGTGTATTTGCCCACGGTCAAGCTGAGTTGAGAAATCCCAATGATCCAATCACACTGAACCAGAACATTCTTACTGATCCTAAGATGCTCACTTCATTCATGACGACACCCTTGGGGGATGTTGCTCACATCAATGCCATGGTCTCAGCTCAGCAGCTGAAAGATTTGCAAAATTAAAAAGATACTCTGTACAGGGCCTTAAACTCTGACGATAAATAGGGCAACAGATAAACCTTGAACACTGCTAAAGAATATCTGAACAAACCTCACTTTGACATCACTTCTGATCCTATGGTTCAAAAACGGTTGATGACTGCCCAAATGAAATTGATTGTGAGATAAATGCTCAAACTGGACATGCATCCTGTCATCAGGTGTAAGGTCAAAATATGTGAATAACTGCTTGAAGCTGAGAACATAGACTCTTGTTCCATCTTGCTAGATAAAATAATGGAGCGTTAGACAGCCAGCCAGAGATAAAAAGATGCCTATGCTCAAATCATCGATCAAGCTACTCAACTTTCTATGCAGTTGATAGCTGAAGAAAAGGTCAAATATCAAAGGCTTCAGAGGGATCAAGAAACCCTCATTAAAAAGCAACACGAAAGGGTTCAAAACCAAGGGCAGCCAAAATACTATTGATAGTTTGAAAATATATTTTAAAAATTATTGAAGATCAAAAACTTTGGTTAAAATGAGAATGAGGAGACTCATCTTCATCATATTGATCACAGTAGGGAGACACTCCTTTTTTCTCAGTTGTATCGTCATACTGCTCAGCTTCAATGGCTTTCAGAGGGCTTTGGTGAATATGCTTAGAGGTTTGATGGGAGCATTTATTCTTGGCCTTTTTCTTCAAAGATACAACAGCATTTGTCCCTGATTATTTACTACTTTTAATGCTAGAAAGATTGTTTTCAAAGAGGAAGGGCCGACTCATGACATTCACGTATATTCTGCATAGGTCTTCTTAGTTTTGCTTTTGGTATTTTTTAAAATTAGGCCTTTCACTTTTATACTTGTTAGTTGTGATGTTGTGGAGGGATTTTGATTTTTTGAGATTTTGATTGAGTTTTTTCCTCATAAATTTGGCAAAGTTATGTTGTTTTTAAAGTCGAAGTTTTTCTTCTTTGAGCTATTTCTCCTTGTCTATCAGTTTCTGAGTTAGCTTATCTCTTGTAAAACTGACCATTTGCTGATGCTTAATAGTAGTAGGGATATCAATTTTAGCATTCCTATTAAAAACAGGAACACTTCTCTTATGCCTTAGAGATTCCGATTTTCTCTTGGTGTCTGACTCTTTCCTTTTTGGTTGGGAATGATGATAGGACAGATTAAATTAGACCGGTTTTGTAGCCTTCCACTATTTCTTTCTTTTTTCCAATGACTCAGCAAACTATTTTTGCAGTTCTTTAAAGTTAGGGATTTCCTTGGTCTTGATTGGTTGTTATTATTTTTGGTTTTCTTCTTCAATAACTGAATTGATATAATCTTCAGAGTGCTATTCAGAGCTTCTAACAGCATCAGGTAGATCTTTCCAATATTTGAGCATTTTCTTCTTGCACTAAATATTCAAAGCTTTCCTTCTTAGCTTTTTCTGCTCATTGATTTTGTCAAGCATGTATATTTATCCGACAAACCAAGGAATAGATTTTGGAGTAAAATGGTAAGGCTATTTTATTTGAGGCTGGACAGGAGTCTGTTTCTTTGAAAAAAGAAGAGTATTTGTTTTCAAATATTGATAAATTTTATTTTCCTCCTGCCTTCTTTTTGAGAACTGTTATCGCTTTAATTATTTTTACTCTTACATTTCTTTCATAAATTCATTGTAGCGCTATTGATTGATTTCAGCTGGAATTGGATTCGCTTTGAATTTTTTTTTATACTCATTTTGCACCATCTGATCACTTTCTTCCTTCATCAGCCTTGTTTTCTTCTCCATTGTGGACTCTACGGTTTTCTGGCTGAGATTGAATACCTAGCAAACCGTCAGATGCCTCACTGGTTTATACTTAGACTTATTCTTGAACAGATTATGACATTTTTCCAGAGATCTTGCCTTCTCGATCTCTCTGATTCGAAGTTCATCTTCTTAATCGCTTTCTTCTGCTTCTATCTAGCAGGCTTTATCAGGAGTACTATTGATCGGACCTCTGATTGAAAAACTCTATAAGAGCTCATCCAAGTCAATATAATTTTCAGATTCCAGTAGTATCTATCGAATCTGATCTTACAGTTTAATAACCTTTGGCTTGACTCCAACCATGATTGTACGAACCACTGCTTATCTAAGCTTTGATTTAAGAAACTTCGACTAGAGAAGCTATTTACAAATGAACTTAGTTTTGACGAAGTGATCACAGTATTTTGGGCATCTGTAGAAAATATTTTTGATTTAATCGAGAATCGAAGAATGAAGCATGAAATTGTTGGTAAATTTGCTAATTTCCCCTCTTTCGATCATCTTTTTGTATAAGTTGTCAATGGTCGGTTCATTTTTATGTTCATAGTTGTTGAAAATCGATTCAATGTCCTTCCACCTTATTTTCTCCTCCATTACGCTTCTATATTCGATGTTGAATATCACCTTCTTGACTGATATTGTTCTGTTAATTTCGGGATATTCAACTGCAGGCTCATTAATTAGGGCCAGGTTACTGAGGTTGTTTTTTACTTTGTAAATGAAAGGCCCAAGGTATATGGTTTCGTCGCCAAAAGTGTCCAAAGTAGAAAATATTGACTTTAGATCTTTCCAATTTTCAGCAGTCAACACACATCTTTTGTTGATTTTTAGGCCTTCTTCAGGTTCATATCCGGTTATGTTTGGCCTATCGATGTAGAATATGTTTAGGAATTATGATAAGCTGAGTCTATCTTAAACCTAATGCGCAGAATCTTTCAAAATACCCATGAGCTCACTTGGCTTTATATTGTAGCAGAGATAATAGAGCTTACAACTCGAAAAGAACTAAGCAATTCTCTTGAAAGTGACATAGTTATCTTTCCCCTTTAGCTCATTAAATACCTTCACCAAAATCTATTTTTCATCTTTCTTGAAATCGTAGAAACTCCTTTCATTTTTTCTCAAAAACTTCTTCTTCGAAAACACTTCATGATAAAATTTATGGATCTACTAAGAGTGATCGAAGTAGTTGAGTTTTGAAGATTCCCATTCGCATAGATTGGCCGGCCGAGCGATAAATTCCTCAGTGACATTGGCAGTAGGGTAATGCTCAACTTGTTATTATTAGGAATAATCTGATATTAGGCTTGGAGAATGATGGTAAGTTATGGCATTAGGAGCCTCGAATAAGATACTTTTCTTTTGCTACTGTGTTCGTTTGTAAGCCTGATAGTTTTAATTGAAATGATTGGAAGCCTCCACTATTTTTTCCTTGTATGGCGAGAATACTTTCTTCATCTCGTCTCGAAAGTTTGTACTCTGCATATTTGTCTGTGTACTGTTAGCTGCTCAGAAGTTAGCTCCATGGGTGTTCTTTTTTAAATTTAAGATTATATTCAATCGATGCTAAAAAATAGAAAAACAACCAAGAACAGTCAACCATCCAAACTAAAAAAGTCGAACGCACTGAAAATGAAACAGACAGGAGCCAGCACCAAGAAAAGCTCTAAGCTCAGCAACTCAGCATAAGTTTTACAGGAAAATGTTTATTCGAAGTATGATAGTTCCAGGTTAGACGGATTTAATCTCCATTTTGCCTCGATATCTGAAGTCATATACTCACCTTTCAAAAAAGATTATTACCTGCCTCCACATCTCAGTTCAAACCAAGTGTAGACAATTACTAATTCAGTCATAGAGCTGTCTTTAGGGGAGAAGGAAAAAGAATGAAAATCCGACCATCATCAGCAAAAAAATATGATTACGATCAACTCTACATCTCGAACTAATAAAAATATGAGGTATTAATTGCTTAATTCAGAGTCTGAGGCCAAGTCAAAAATGGAGAAATGTGAGTTCAAAGATAAAGTATTTGATTGACTAGGATAAAGCCGCCTACGACCACTTTCACAACTATCGCAAGTTCCAAAGGCATTAGCACCCAGATGATGAATTATCAGAATAGTCCTCTGTCGAATGATATGTACTCTTCATTCTATTTCAATCAGCTATAAATTTATAGTGCAGTTTCTGAATTGAAGGTAAGAATTTGATTTTGACTAATTAGTAGTGTATGGAATGCTTCTAAATTCTTTGAATGATTATATTTTATTAAGGAGGCAATGACAGATCTACTGGTTTAGCAAAGACCTCTTCAACAACAACCTGCTCTAGCCCATCACGTGAATGTCTATATCAGGCTGGTAAACTCAAAATCATTTAAAGCAAGAGTACCTTCCGAAGTGTCACTGCTAATGTTGAAGTAAACGATTGAGGCGTTAACTGGAATATCCTAATCGAGGCAGATCATATACTACCGAGGAAAAAATATATCAGAGAAACCGGCTGTTCAGCTATTAGAGAATACTATTATTCATGTCAAACAGTCAGAGCAACAGAAGGAGGAAATCACATGTAACATATACACTCATATGCCTTGCTAGAATAACCACTTCAAGCTTAATCTTGAGGCTCAACGCTTAAAACTCTGCCCAACGCAATTGATTGGGGAATTCTTGAAACTAAATTTACTTAAAGATGCTAGCGATTCTATTGAAGGCAGGCGAACTAAAATTATTGAATGCGGCAGATTTCTTAAGCTTGAAAAAAGTTTTGAGGACTAAAACATCCAAAGTGAAACTGATATTCACTTCATTCTCAGAAGCCCGGCGAAGAAATTGGATATTCAGAGAGTTGAAGATGAAAGAGCTCTCATAGCATCAGTTTTGAAACACAGTCAGCCAGAATAAAAACAATATAATCCTGAAAAAAACCCTTAAAATAAAACTAAGCTCGAGAAATAATATAGTCAGCTCCTGAATAATGATAAGGATTAGTGTAAGGTTCATAAGTCTGATATTTATGGGGAAGGAAATCCTCTCAGCACATTTGACCAAATGACCAGTAGAAAGAGCCTTCCAGTGCTTCCAAATTATTGCTCTCATACAAAGGCTTCAGGCTTTTGGCAAAGCAGAAAAATAATAAACAAATAAGTTACTCCCATGCGATTTCATCTCAGATAATATAAGAAATACGAAGGTCCTCGATCAGTGCGAGAGTGCAACTGCGAAGTAAAGAAGGATTTCTACTCCGCTAGCGAATGTGAGCATAATAACAGTGATAATTCTCCCATCCGAAGCAATCACCTGAGGCATTCTGCGATATATGGCCACTAGACTAAGATAAAATCAAAATGGCCTTAAAAATGATATAAACAATGCTATTCAGCATATTTGATTTAAACAGTGTGATCATTACTTCTTTTCAGAACGAGTGAACTCATATCGTCTTAATTAATCCTGAATCATGCTTTCCAGCAAGAATTAATCGTTATCATCTCTCAAATGGCTTTGTTGAAGAAAACTTGGTGGCTATAAGGTTTTCGAGTTTATTGCCGCTTCTGCCTTAAAATTTTTCAAAGTTCTATTAAAAGGCCTTTCGTCGATAAGGCCTCCTCCTTTTGATTGAGATATCGATTCGTTGAAACTCATGCTACTGACTGCGGAAACAGTTCCGAATTATGGTTTTCTGTAGTAATGCAGCTTCCCTCCTTTTTCTTTATGAACAATATGCTCCAAATTTTGTTATTGTCCTTTGTAAATCAGCTCCTCTCTTTTTGAGTCGGCAGTGGTTTCATTCATTCTTGATCTGCTTATGTTCATATTGTGCAGTACTTTCTCAGTTGAAGAGTTCAGCATAGGCTATGCCTCAATCATCTGGTTGGATTTCTCATGGTCCTTCATAATTGCAAATTCGTTGATTGCTGAAACTGTCTGGTAAAGCCTTTTCAAGTCGCACTCGTCATTCATGTAAATTTAGATGAGGAGTAATCGAGCATAAAGAGCTTCAGGGCTGCGAGCAAGCTATTTGCTTGAATGGTCACTGAGCTTTATGAGATTAGGCATTCTTTCTTTTCCAAATTTATCACAAAAGCATCTAGTTTTTCTAACAGCAACTCTTAGGACCTTCATGAGCCTACTCCTAAGGGATTAGACAGTAAAGTAGTGCTGATGCTGAGGGTATGTTTGTTTAAAATAATCTCTGATTTTGATCCAGGTTTGATTTCTCTGGTATTTTTGCAGCAATTCAAGCTCTAGCTAATCTGACCATATTCTATGGAGCAAAAATCTTTCTTTTTGGAAACTTCTACTAGTTTTGA
>Ga0100402_1002016_pt1 | contig 23124 bp, 10 predicted proteins | sample CryGeyme20150102_FD_80419 | JGI IMG/M metagenome (GOLD analysis project Ga0100402, IMG submission 80419) | Groundwater microbial communities from Crystal Geyser aquifers in Utah, USA - Crystal Geyser metaG 2015-0102 | ecosystem: Environmental > Aquatic > Deep subsurface > Groundwater | place...
AGTGAGACAATGCAAAAAATTAATTCACTATACTGTACGACCATAGATGTATAGAGTACAAAACTAAGAAAAGTTTGGACAACGATGATCTAAATACAATGTAACATTAAACTATTCAATCCAAATATAAGCATAAAATACATCCCCAGTTTTTTCATTATCCCGGAATTGGTGATCACTAAATCGTCAAACAAGCCCGGGATATGGATATCCCGGAATATTGGATACACAGCCCCGGGATTTTTCCATATCCCGGGAATGGTGATAACATATGGCTAACTTTCACATCAAAACCATCAAATTTGGCTGTTTACATAAAATAATATCGTCGTCTCACTTTTCTTGTTCACGACTTTGCGCTCATTGAATGGTTTGTATCAGAATACTTTGAGAGAAATGAAAGATGCGAGGGCAGAGTCATTGCAGCCTCGTTTCGTCTACCTGCGAGCGCTATTCGACGAGGTTGTTTCCGCGGGATAGAGAACGACGCAGACCAACCCCGCAGACCACTACTTATACTCAAAAATACGATATGACTCGACCTCCGTTGCGCACTTTTTTCTTGTCGGTAAAGCAGTTATTCCAGAGATGACTTGAATAGGAGACAATAAACCATCCTGCTGCAGTTCTAACTTATGAACAATTTTTAGTGGAGAAAACTCAAGGTTACCTAGAGAAAAATCACCGGTGCAGTGCGGTGCTTTCCAGTCTTGGGATTCTGGGATTCGCTTAACAGCAGATTTAATCTGCCCACCAGGTAGCTTTCGGCGGACTGCACGGTACCTGACTGATCTTCAACGCCCATTCTTTTGTCTACGTTACGGTACATCGATAGCACTTTTTGGTCAGTCATCGCGGTTGCTTTAGAAGATAACGGCATCTTTCCTTTGGGACAACTTTTTGGTTCCTTGGTATCCGTATCTGCTTCGTTCGCTTTAGTATTGATCGCAGAGGCAACAGCAACTTTATAGCCCAATGTCTGTTGCGCTTTCGGCTTTGTCTCCTGGACTTGCCATTCTTCCGACGTTTTCTCTGGGACTCCAACAGCCGGTACTGCTTGATGCCCATTTGTCTTCTTGTGATCAGATTCTATCGACAGGTTGGCCTGCGCAGAAGTCTTGTGGACGGAGTCCTTCTCGTCTGTTTGAGTGACGCTGTTGCTATCGCTATTTTCGTTCTTGGTTTCATCCGCCGTTTCGGCTACCATCGCTTCGAGACCTGTCGCTTCAGCGACTGTTGTTTTCTTGGACTTCTTCTTCTTGGTCTTTTTGCTTGCTTTTCCCGATGGATCTCCGCTTCCACCAGTAGCAGTGCTCCCTTTTAAACTTCCATTCATTCCGTGCAAACCAGAGTCATTGCTGCTCATAGCGGTCAAGAGTTCCTGTTCTGCCAGCTCTGCGTGCCATTCCGAGCACTTCTCTGAAAGCTTTCGGAAAAATAATCCCAAGATCAGCGATAAGAGCCGCTGTTGCTTTCCTTCTCCCAAGCAGTGCCTGCGGTTGCTGGCCATATGGAACATGGAAACAAGGCCTGCGTAGGAGCTTACGACCATGTCCGGGGCCTCGTAATTGTAGTTTGTTTGTCCAACAAATGGATTGCCCAATTTCGAGACGAGTTCAAAGGGCATCAACGGAACTGTAGAAAAGTGAGAATCTGTGACACACTTCCGAAGCTTTCTCAAAACTGCTAGCGATTCCTTGATCATGAGAGCTACAGTCCTCTTCTGCTCTTCTTGCTCTTCAATGCTTGGTCCTTCCTCGTTTAAAAACGCTCGCTTTTCTTGCTGTTCTTTGTGGTCTTTGATGTTGGCCCAAAGCGCCTGGCATTGTCCTAGAATATTCTCATCACTGATGAGAAAGCTGCCGGAGGGACGTTTTGCGTCATTCTCAGTTAGGGGAGCAATAACATCAGTCCCGACTCTAGTTGTGAGGAGATTCAACGCTCTGATGACCCGGAAATTGTTCTCCTCCTTGACTTCATCGAAACGACCCCTCTCCACTCGTTTGGCAAGATCCAGCAAGCCTTTCAACAATTCCAGTGTCCTTGTGTCGATCGATCGTATCAGTTTCTTAGCGTCTATTTCCTGTTGTTCAGGTTGATTCTTCCTCTTTTTGTCCAGCTTGCGGCAAAACTCTTGCTCAGCGTACCATTTGTTCCTCGTCGAAATGACAATCCCACTGAGTCCTACACGCACAGGAGTGGTTTTTTCTATGCTGTTCGCGCCGCTACTGGTTCCATTATCGTCAGCATGATAATAGGTAGAACAATCGACCATCCAGGCATCTTCCGTTTCGCCGAGAGCGCGTTGTGCGGCTTGCGCCAGCTCCTGTAAAATTCGTAATCGTGTTCGGATCATGGATGCAAAGCTTGTGCGATGAGCCCGACTGACGGGCAAGTGGGGAATCAAACCTTGCGTGTTAGCAAGTTCCGACAAATCTTTTTCGTAAGCCGACATGCACTCGATTTCTCGGAGTATCGCATCGGCTGCGGCATCGCCCAAAAATGCCGACGCAGAGTACCATGCTGGAGAACTTGGAAACACAAAGGATGACATTGCATTGGTTTCGCTCAGCATTAAAGTCTTATCCAAAATTGTTTTCAGGACAATTTGCTCCATGGCTTTATGGAGTTTGACGTCCAGATCGGTGTACACGGGAGACGTACTCACGCCAGCAAGATTATCATCGCCCGCTTCTTTTCTGCAAACCTCGTCGAATTCATTCGACATGCGAGGAATTTCTCGTTCAAACATATCCTCAATGTCGTCATCAAAAGCTCGTGTGCATTCCGTCGTATCGTGTCCTACGGTTTGTAGTTCTTCCTTACTTAGCTCGGTACAAACTCCTACGAAGTCGTCGGGTCGCATCCCCAAAGGAAGCATGAGATACTTGGACATGTGTTCTAAATCCTGTAGCGTAATGACGACATCGTTCATGGCCTGTTGGTTGCATTTGTTATCGAGATTCGTAGTATTGGATAATGACGACGATGATGCTACAGCGGCAGCTGCTGATGCGGCTGAAACAAATTGCCATTCCAATTGTGGTTGTATTATTCTGTCTTTGTTAGTTGTCTTTTTATTGACACCACCTCCAACACCAACACCATTATTACTACTGCTACTCGTCGAGGGAGTCGCAGAGCCAACATGTGGTTGAAAGAACGCTGCAATATTGCTTTTGTTATTCTTGTTGTTGTTGATTGAGATGGAACTAGTACCTTCTTCCAGAGCAACATAGTCAAAGTCGGTCGTGATAGTAGTAGTATCGTATTGGTTGGTGGTGCTTATCTTTTGATTGTGTACGGGTAATGCCAAACCGTTATGATTGTAATTGTTGTTACTGTTGTGAATGACATTTGAAGGATGCGATTCAAAAACAAGAGGATTCAAGAAAAGTGGCTGCGTACTAAATTCTTGATGGTGCAAAGCATTCAAAACACTCGTTTTGCAATTGTCACATCCAATGACTTGACAAGCCGCTTCCAGTTCTTGTATGGTAATGGAAAGGCGATTGTTGTTATTGTTGTTGTTGTTGTTGTTGTTGGCAGTGTTCTTTTTCTTGTTGTTGGTATTCTTCTTGTTGTCGTTGCTGCTTCCTTTGCTCTTATTGTTGTTGTCGTAGTCACCACCATCCTCACCACCCGACGAAGACAGAGCAGACAGATCGGGACTAGAATAGTGCTGATTCAAATAGTCGACAAAGGCTTGCAAATCCTTTTTTTCTGGCAGAGGTGCGCTGGTGTATGTATTGCTGTCGTTGGTAATGTCTTGTTCTTCTTGTTGCTGTTGTCGCTTCTTTTCTTCTGCTTCCCAAAATCTGTTCACGTACGCATCAATGGGCGTTCTACTACAATCACTACTGCTGCTGCTGCTGCTGCTGCTGCTGTTGTTGTTGTTGGTAGCAGTCGTAACTTGATTTGCTGCTGACAATGTATTTAAATCCGTAGCTGTTGATTCTGTTGCTGTTGCTGCTGCTACTGCCTGTGGTATTAGACCCGCTCCGGCGCTGCTGCTATCAACAACAGAATTGGTTTCGTCTGCTACTGCTACAGATATTGCTGCTGTTGCTTCTTCTGTCGACGACGACGTTGCTGTCGCAGCAACAACCGCCGCCGCTGCTGTCATCGTTGGAGTTGTTCTGGTTTTCTTCTTCTTTTTCTTTTTCTTCTTTTTATTTATCGTCGTCGTTCCTCCTGCTGCCTTGTAAAGCTGTTCCAAATGATAATTTCGCATCATTTGACCAAAAGATGTAACTTTGTTAGCAGTAGTAGCTGTAGCATTGTTCTTGGACGGTAGTAGTGGTAGCGGTGATGATGATGGTGGTGGTGGTGGTGGTGATGATGGTGATGATTGCTTTTCACTGAAAGCTTTTGGCTCCTTGATACTGCCATTTCCATTCAATCTACTTGTACTACCACTGCTACCGTTGCCACTATCACTATCAATGCCCCATAACTCTTTCGTAACATCACTCAGTAAGGCACAACATGGTACACACCAGTTGTGTTCAATTTCGGAAGGCGCTTGTTGTCCACCACTCTTTGGTTCTTGCTGTTGTTGTTGTTGCTTGCGGTTGCTACTGCTACTGGTGATAATACTAGATTTGACTTTCCGACTACCAATTCTTCGACCTCCGCTCATGATGTATTTCTTCTTGGACGTGAAAACGTGACAATGATTTTCGTACGATTATTATAACGGCTCCTTTTTCTTGTGGTGGTAATTCTATAATTTATCTCTCTTCTTTACGGTGTTGTAATACAATAATTGATTGCTCTTTTGTGCGTGCGAGAATTCAACAACAACAGAAAACGGCAAAAATCAAAAATGCCAGAGGTTTTGTTCTTGTCGTCGTGGTTTTCACCTTTGCTTTTGGGCTTTGGTTCCCTTGTTGTGTTACTGTAATGTACGAGTACGGATTTTTTTTTTGCAGCAGAGATAGCTTTTGTTCTTATTAATGTTGCTGTTGTTGTGTTCCCGCACACTATTGTATAATAGTAATATAATGATTTGGTAAATTATTTGATTAGATCTTCTTTTGACTTTTGAAATCAAAACACAACAGATGATAGCAAATAAAGTATTACTGTATTTTTTTAGTTCATCTTATTATTGTTATGATGCCCATACATGTGGTAGTTGATGCTGCTTCTCTCTACGGTACTCGTACTACTTGTAGTCTACTACTACTACTAGAGTAGTGGTGTAGTCTAGCTAGTACTACGATAATAGTACTACGGTAGTCTACTAGTAGTAGTATCTGGTACCGTACTAGGAGTAGACTACTAGCTAGCTACGCCTACTTCTACTACTAGGTAGCTAGTATTGGTAGTGGGCCCAGTACTCGCTGCGGTAGTAGAGTGTAGTTTGCTTGTTTGCTTGTTGAGACCAGAATCAAATGCCAATTTATTTAAGCGCTGTTGACAAGTAAATGCGGGAAGTCCCGGTAATTATTCGAATTTTTACCAAAAGCATCTTAAGATTGATGGGTTCAATGAACTAGTAATTTACCCACAAATCAAATCAACTCAATTAAAAGAATTTTACTTACTCTAGTAGACTACTTGATACCCGAATCTATTTGGGCGGAGCTAGAAAATGTGTATGAACCTGATTTTCCCGGGTCTCCCGGCCTGCAACTAAGACTAAAACCTACAACGAGTAAAAGATTACTGCCAACACACTACCTGGTATGTAGACTAGTACTACTAGTACTTCTGTAGACGGCGATGTCCTAATAGAGTACGTAGTAGTAGTAGACTACTAGCTAGTAATAGGCAAAGAACGTGTACTATGCATCAATGGATACGCATGTACTACTAGTAGAGAGTGGTTGTTGGTATGTGAACTAAAGTTAGGTTAAAGGGGACAAAGTAATAATACATACCGAGTAATACATAATCAACATACACAAATAGAAGAAAGTTATTTTCGCAACAAGCAAAAAACGATCACGCCTTCTTGCTGCGTCCAAACGACCGAATAGCCTTGAACATGGAATTTTTCGTCTTGCCACTACCGCCCAAGGTTCCATTATTTGTAGGGCCACCAATACCACCAATACACCGTGATGTGGAATCACCGTTCGTTTCTTTCAGCGAACTGGCGCTGGTCGTAGCTGGTCGTTGTTCCACTCCTCCTGTATTCAACGGTTGAGAAGTCTGACGACGAGGTTCTGGACGTGCAGCCGTCGATTTGGATGGTAATTCGTCGTCACTTTCTGCTCGCTGCCGTTGTTCTTGTTGTTGCTTTTCGAAGGAAGCATTCTTAAAGGCCTGAATCTGCTGACCACGAATGGTCATGATCTTTTGTCGAGTGGTAGTACAGCGTGGGTCATTAGGTCCGTGAGCTGCTCGTTGCAAGTCGTAGATACGGCGGAGCATCTTGATGGCCTTTTGGGCGCGTCCCTCCAAAAGATTCGCTACTGCCAAATGATCCATCGTAGAAATCAGTGTCACGTGTGCACCCTTGAGGAGTAATCGTTGTTCCTGCAATCGCAACAACAACAAAAGTAATCGAAAACATAAACAAAAGTATATTGATTAGACCGGACAAATATAAACAGATATTGCAACAGACAAAAATGTCAAACCTACCCTCAAGGCAGACTCGAGAGCCAGAATACCACTCGACACATCCTTTAAAACGAGTGCCAAGAAGCCAATGTTTCCACGTGTAATGGATACACTCAATGTAGTCGAATGAACGGAGAATTTCGAGCCGCCGTATAGTGTCGAGTTGAGCACCGCCAGTTGCACGTCAAGCGATTCTCGGAACAGCTTCATGGCTTTTGTCGGTTGGCCACACATGTACGAAAGGCACCCCAGGTTGTTTAAAATCTCTCCCAGTTGGCAGTAGTCATTCGTAGTGTGGGCTTTGCTCCCGGCCAAGGCAAGAGCCATTTCCAGATTCGTGTGTGCATCGGCAAAGTTGTCCATGGCAAACAGACTTGTCGCCAGACGGACCAAAGAAGTCTGCAAAATGTATAAAAAAGGAAGTTGAGATGAGGTTAGAGTGCCTTCCTATCAAAAACACAGTCACCGAGCGGTACCAAAATGATGTACTTACGATGCAATCAGGATGTTCCTCTCCAAGGCAGGCGCGGCGGTTGTCGACGGCTCTCTTGAAGAATGAGAAAGCGTCTTCGTAGTCTCCTTTCAGCAAATGGATGATTCCAAGGTTGTGCAGCGAGGCGCCAATGTAAGGTTTAAAATTCGAGAGTTCATGCGTAATATCCTCCGATGAAAGCTCATCGCGTTTGGCGAGGACTTGTTCAAAGAAGGAATAGTAGTTGAAAATGATGTCTTCATATAGCTCCAGCGACTGTTCGAACTCATTTCGTTTCAAATGCGACAAAGCCTTGCTTTGAATAGAGCCCACATTTCCTATACCTCCCACGACACGAACATCATCAACGTCCACAGGCAACGAAGACGACCGTCGCGCCTGCGGAGAATCACTATCGTTATCTTCAGCGGCAAAGTCGTCTTGAAAGATATTTTTTCGCATATCACGGGATCGCCAAATAGCTTCGCGAACTCGCCAAGCCCACGACTCGGGCTTCTCCTTGGAGGCTTGAAGCGAATTGTCACACAAGAGAGAAAGCATGACATCTCCTTTGGCAATACCTGTTTCGTTGTCGATGCCTTCTACCATTGTTGGCTTGGACAAGGACGATACGCTGCCAGTGCTAGTGTTCACATCGGTAGAAGAATGACTTTTCTTGTCTTTGCAGGCTGCATTCTCTCGCACAGGGCTGTGGCCGTCGGAACAGACGCTCGGCTGACCGGATGTGGGCAGACACTTTCGTTGCTGCAAGCTTGAAATGAAAACTACCCCGTCAGATTCTGCTGACTCGGCCATGTTGGTCGTTGAAGCCTGATTGTCATAAGCTGGGTTTCTGCGTTTGGGCGGTGATATAACATCATCAGACTCCTTCGAATTAAATGTAGTATCGTTAGGGGCAAGTGACTTCTGTGGAGACTCAGAAGGGAAAGAACCACTTGTGTCAATAGATAAGTTTTGGGGTAGATTGAGCAGTTTTTCCGACAATTGCGTTGCAAACGCAGCTCGCTCATGGCGGTCTTGAAAATCGTCGAATCCTGCTTTTTGATCGTGGCCATCGTCGTTTTCGTGGTATTCATATTCTTCGCCGGCGTCGTACTGCAATACTCCTGCCTTGCCAAGACCGTAGTCACTCCCGTCTTGCGCATTGGTGCTTCGTAGGGCGTCCTCAGGGGGCGAGTGATCCAAGTCTGGCATTCGCAGACCACAAGGCATAGTCAAGTCGGCAATCATACCGTCATATTCCTTTTGGCTTGCATCCTGGTTAACAGCACATCGATTTTCATACGAACGCGTCGGCGAAATCGATATTCCAGGAAGGTTTCTAGTTGCTCCTGCAAGCTCGGAAGACTCTTGAGAAGCTCCACCATTTTGCGCAAGTCCCGCAATTTCTTCCGTAGACAAATTGCGCAGCGATTCTGTAATGGCAGCATGGTACTCCTCCATCAACTGGCTAAGACTGGTCGGCCAATCAGTATCAGCATCCGTATTAGTTACAGCAGTGTTGGTGGCCTTTTGAGAATTAGCCGTATCTTTCAGAACACCCCCGAATCCCTCCACTAGAGCTGCAATTCGGGATAGCGAGGGGGGACCAGGAATATTCAGGGAGGAATTACTTTCGGTCCTGCTGCCGTTGACATTGCTTCTGGTGGGCACTGCACTCGAAGATGAGGTGCGAACAGCAGAAGCAGAGGTGACAGCTTTGCTGCTGGCTTGCTGCTGTCGCTGTTCCTGTTCTCGTTTGCTCATGACTTGACGGGCTCTTTCTATGCTGCCAGCTGCATTTGCAGTAACAGGAGAGCCAACATTTGTTGGAGACAGTCGACTTTGCACCAGTGATCGAGCCCGCTCAACTTTGTAGCTCGATCGCAGTCGCATTATATCCTCTGCATCAAGTGGATCGTCATGAGTAGCACCGGCGTGACTGCTACTATTAAGATCGCGATGACTATTTGGAATTGGTGACAAATTTGCCAACTGCTCAGTGCAATCGCTGGAAGGGCTCATGGGCGGCGACAGACGGCCCGGACCTTTGTCGACGATGGTCTTTTTGGATTGCTGTTGTTGCGTTGGAAAACTGGGTATGGCCAGAAACTTCGCCACGTCTTCGGAAACTTGACTAAATGCGCGACTCGTATCGCTCATGGCCTTGGCAAAAGATCCTTTGTGGGCTTCTTGGTCAAAAGTACCGGTGAAGTCCTCAAAGCTGGTTGACAACAACTTCTCAGTAGAACTTGCTGTTTTGCTGTCGTCAGTCGCATTAACGAGCGGTTGTGGAGGCAAATCGTCCAGCGTAGTGTTGCGACTGGTATTCATCTTTCGGACAGCTGCCAGATAGTCTCGCGTCAAGTCACGGGCGGTTCCAGGATTGGCCTTTTGGAGCGCCGCCAACTCCGATATGGCTGTGTTGGTTGTGTTGATGGTAGTATTGTTCATGTCACTGCCCCCTTCGTAACTGGTTGTACCTGTACCACTGTCCAGAACGGAACCATCGTAATAGTAGGAAGAACAACCGGAATCGAGGGATGTATGTACGTCGCAATTGCTCTTGACTTTGCGCGATCCTCGTGGTGACAAGGAGGGTGGCTCTCCTGCCACCTCCGCACTCTCATCGCTATGAGGCAACTGTTCCACGCGTTGGTGCACTTGCTCGTCCACAAAGGTTCGTTGCTGAGATTGTTGGCTTGTTCGACGCCGCTGTTCCAGCATTTGTTGAACACGTTCACCCATTTCCTGAATCTCTCGTTCCGCCGTCTTGAGGGCCTTGGTCTTGGGTGTGACGGTATTCATAGTATCGTGTTTCTGATTGGTAATGGTACCTCCTGCTGCTGCTGCTGCTGCTTTTGGTTCTGCTGCAGCCATGGTTGTTTGTTCGATGCGTACTTCAATGCGTTCATCGTGGGGGACACTGTCACAATCGGCAGGAATGGAAGAATGGCTGTAACTTCTCTTGTCCATAGAATTGGCCAGGTTGAAACCGCTATTGTCGTATTTCCCGGTAGAAGCACCGGTTGATCGAGGAGGTGTGATGGAATCGTCCAATTTTTTTTCTTCGCTGTTCATTCTGCGATGATTGTTACCAGAAGAAGTGTTCTGGTGGTACGATGGTTGCTTCGTGAGTTCGTCCTCCTTTTCCTCCTCCTCTTCATCAGATTCTTCGTAAGCGTCGATATCTTCAACAATCTCGGGAGTTTCTGAAGATTCTGGAGTAACAACTGCTAAAGGAGGATCATTCGTCATTAGTTCATCTGCAGGAGCTTCAGTTGTTGCTGCTGGGTGGTGATTTCCTTCATCAAAGGGCACTTCGCTGTGTCCAGCATTATTCTTTTGGGGTGAACCACTAACCCGACTCGTCGTAAAAGGTCTGCTCCTGACGTGTCCACCCTTGAGATTCAAAATGGGAGACGGAGGAACTTTCAGCAATTTTTCAATCTCTTCGAGCCGAATCTCTTCTTCGTCTTCCGTGTCCGACTCGTCGTCGCTCTCATCATCATGTTGTCGGCCCGGTGAATTTGGAGCCGAGGAAAGTGGGGAACACAAGCCGTGGTTGTTATCCAGCAAGGAACGGGAGTGGCGGTTACTTCCAGGACTGGCCGGGTTTGACGACACCAGAACCACGTTGGGAGGATGAATAGCACTGTAGTAATCGTCATCGTTGTCGGCTTTCATTTTTGTATGTCGTTTTTCTTTCTTCAGTATTATTTTTGTGAGTGTGACGAGTTGCAGATCCAGGATATGCTATATATGATGCAGGATATCGTGGTGGCCTACCTCAGACCTCAGACAGCTTAAGGAAACGATCCAAAAAATTAACAAGGGTAATCTGCAAGGCCTTGCTCGTAGTTAACAGCTGTTGGCAAGCTTAACTTTTCTTGTTGTTCAGATAGACTAGACTAGACTAGACTAGTAGACTAGTTCGTTGAATATCATGGACAAAAGGATTTGCAACATCGACGGCTGATTCTTGATTCTATTATTGCATTGAGGAAAGCAAAAATTCAGCATTTTTTGGCACAATAAAATTTCAGTAGTACTAATTTGCTTATACTAAACGCCAGCATGACTAGGCATCGAAAGCTGTGTGTTAACCTTGACCTTGCTGCCAATATGGAGCTGTTGCTATGGCCCTAACTGGTACTACGAGTACTTCACTCCGTGCCGTGGTAGCGTGGGGTACTCCGAGTAGACAGCTATTCGAGTAACTAAAGCTAATGGTTGCTAACTGAAGCCAGCTAACTAAAGCTAGCTATCGTAGCTATTGGATGAGACACAATTAATTGGCTTTTTGATCGGTAGTAGGTTCTACGGAGACTCTTCCCTTGGCATCCATATTGACCCGAATTCCGAGATCACCAAGTTCCGCCGTCTGCACGGGTTGATTGGCTTCAAGCTTGGCAACTTCGGCTTGGTTATGTTCATTCTGGTCCAGTAAATTCCGAATAGCAACGACCGCCCATTCGCGCAAGGTGAAACAGGAATGGGCAAGACTGGTGCAAGATAGGACAATGTGGAGAACATTTCGTTCTTCCACTACCATTTGACTGTTGCCGCTGTCATTAGTGGCAGAAAGGTCTTGGACAGGCGCTGGCACGATGGTGCACCTGACCAAATCCTGATTTTGTCGACACAGAAAGCAGGAATTTCCGATCAGCCGGACCAAGGCCATGACGGCACTTTTCTCCTCGTCGGACATGTAGTGTTCGCGGCTTTTACGACCGGAATTGCGAGCAGAGATTGCATCGACAAGTGCTCCCAGATCACGACCAGCATCCTGCAAGAGAGTGCAACCAACCGTATTTCCCAACTTGATTCTGGTTACGGTCAAAAATGGGCTGTCCAGGCCCAGCGACGATGCAAGCAACTCCAGGATACTTATCGCCGCTGAACAAGGGAGCGCCAATTCAGGATCGTTTTGACTTGTCGGTGCAACCAAGGTCACCATCGAGTTGGCGTGCCGCAGCAATCCGTAAAGACGAGCCAAGAACAAGTGTGTCTCGATGACGGCTTGTTCTCCGGAATTTCCTCCCAACAGTGTACAGTTGTTGTTCGTCTCGAGCGACTCCATCTCACTTGCCAGACACTGGAGGAGCACAACTTGTTCCGGTACTACAACGTTCCACGCTTGATTTGTGTCGTTCGTGAATTTATCGACAGTCGCACCTCCCGCAGATGCCATTAAGGATGATACCAGACCGAGTTGGCAGCACTTGACAAGTATCAAGGAAATCCATTCCGTGACCTCATCGGCCATGCTAACGTCTGTCACCTTCTGTTCGTTATTGCGGGTCTTATTCTGGTCTATGCAATCCTTCACAGACTGTACAGAAATGATTTGTCGTAGTAACGTACTCACAAGCATCGTATTGGACGCAACTTTGGACGTAAATTGTTGTTGGTCATAATGTGGCTGTGTAAACAATGTTCCTTCTTGGTAACGACGTTCGTTGTTTTTGTTGTTATTGTTCAAAGATACCATGGCATTGTAGAGAGCAGCTACAATTCCCGTAAGTGCTGCTCGATTGTTGGAATGAACGCATGCCAACATCATGTCCACCCAATTGGGTTCCACAATAGTAGTAGCCACGGCCACATTATGTTGCGTTCGAGTATCATCATCATCATCATCATCATCATCATTGTCGTCGAGATTGTTCCGTATCCTTTCGGTCACAATGTTTTCGGGCGGTGACAATCGTACATGAGTTGTGATCATTTTGGCGGCATCAAAATGAGACGTGACCAGGTTACTCAACACTTGCGAAGCCAGAATTCGACACTTCGCGTCTCCTTTTTGGTGAGACAATATATAGGTCAGAGGCTCGTGATACCAACAGCCAGTAGCAGTCGCATCAGCAGTCGCATCAGCAGTCGCATCAGCAGTCGCATCATACTTCGATGATAACATGTTGACCAATCGATCAGCCGACAACGATGAACAGGTGAGTGCAAATCGTAGTGCCGCCCGTGTCCGTATAATAATGGATTTCTTTTTCTCACTTGAAACTGTCTCGGTATGATCCAATAGATTGTTATAAATTTCTAGATCGCGCTTCAGACTTGGAAGGAAAGTAACGTAACGATCCAGAACCTTTTGAATCGTCGTCTCGTTGTTGGGGTTGTTGTTGTTGTTGTTGTTGTTGTTATTGTACTCATTGTCATTCTGGGATGTTTCGTCCACTACTTTACGCATCGCCCGCAACTCGAGCAGCAACTCTGTCCAGTCAACATCGACTGCGGTATCATCACCCTGTTCAACCTTCGATTGGCTCTTTTGTGTCTCCAGTATTACCATTTTTGTGAGCGTGTTTGTGTGTGTGTGTGTGTGTGTGTGTGCAGATTGGTTTTTTGTTTGTTTGTCTGTCCTGCAAATACAGACAAACAAGTCGAGCAATGATGGTTTTTTGTTTTTTGTAGCAGAAAAACGTGTGGTAGTTATGTTATGGAAATAATGAAAGAAAAGATTTTGTTCTAGTGTGCGTGCGAAGATGAAAGGAAAGCACTTATCGTTAACCTTAAAATCAAATAAGGCAAATTCGACACAACGAAAAAACTATCTACTGTTGTTTGGTAGTACTACAGTAGACCTACTACTACTAGCTAGTGGCTAGTAGTCTCTACTAGTCTAGTAGTAGTTACGTAGCTAGTAGTAGTAGTGGAGTTTACTACTAGTCTACTTACTTGTCTTCATTATTATTTACTGTAGTAGCGACCTGAACTTTCTGCCATAAAAGCATGCTTCAAGTTTTACGCTAGCTTTTCTCCTCCAGAACTCTCTACTACGTAGCTAGCAGCATGGATAGACTGAGCGTATTTGCTGAGATTTATTTTCAAAAATTCAAAATAAGGTAATAATGAATGCGTTCGAGTGCGATGAAACATTGACGGGAAGCATTGTCAACTTTCCTCATCGAAGAGCCTGTCATCCCCAGCTTTTCTTTCTGGAAATAAAAGAAGTATTGGACGAAAAAGAAGGAAAGGATGATACAAGACGTACAGAGCATTATCATGTTCTGTTCAAACACGGTCAAGGAGGTATCTACGAAAATGGTGAAGAATTGGTAGAATTGCGACGAAATCTACGGCAAGGCGATATCGTTTGCATTCACGTCGGACGTCAAGAAAAAGTCCTAAAACGAAACAATAAGGACAATGCTAGCATTATTGAATGGTTGTGGCATGCTACCAAGGCAGATGTGATATCTGTACACATTAACGGCAACACCGGGTCGTCCTATCAATGCAGTGTTGTTGCTCCACGTCATGGTGGTGGAAACGCCGACGGCAAGGACGGCAGCAGGGTTGTTGGTCATGCCATTTTGGATTGTACAGCAAGCAACATTCCCAGTGCTCCTTTATCATCGTTTTTGGAGGAGGAGGAGGAGGAGGAAGAAAAGGAACAACACGTACCATCCAAAAAGGAACGATTTGCCATCTTTTGCGACTTTTTGATTGCTACCTTTGGTGGCTGCGCAAACATTACTACTACTACCACTACTACTGCTGCTTCTGCTTCTGTTACTTGTTTTGACGACGACAAAAGACAACGAACAACGTTGGAAAACAATCACATCCATAGCAACAATATTCATTTTTGCGACATTGCCGGAGGTCGCGGAGAATTGGCTCTGTTGCTCACCCTCAAGGGTTGGCGTGTCACGCTCATTGATCCGAGGGAAAATTCGGGTCGACTCTCCTCACGAAGTCGCAAGCAATTGCGTAAAAGTGGTAGAGAAGCCTTTGTCGTGGAACGTTCCTTTTTCACCATCGATCAAATTACGGAAATAATAGTACAAGAAAAAATGACAGCGGGGAACACTACTAATAGTAGAGACAACAACAGTACTAATGACAGACATGAAAACAGCATCAACACACGACCACAACTCGTGCTAGTAGGACTGCACCCCGACGAAGCCACGGAAGTGATCGTGGATGCGGCCGTCAAATATCGATTACCATTTGCCGTGGTGCCTTGTTGTGTGTATTCGAGACTCTTTCCACATCGGAGGTATCACGGACAACCGGTTCGGACTCATGAACAATTTTGTCGCTACTTGCAAGCCAAGGCACCGGGAATTTGCCGAAAAGAGCTCGATTTTGGAGGACAAGCCACTGTGTTGTATCATTTGCTAGACTACGACGAGGCTTAATTTATTACTATCTAGCTGCGTATTAACAATATAGTCGAATACACCATCTAGCTACTCGCGTATTATTATTATTTCACTTTAAGAGTAGGAAGTAGGAAAGGGGTTTACCGGGGGTTATGATCAACCCTGAACCCTATCGGTGACTTTGGCTCTTAAAAAGCAGTCTCTAGAGTAGTAGTAGAAGAAAGAGTACCTTATTAAAATGACCTTTCAAAATGTCCAGGATATCTCGCGCTACTCTCTCTAGCTAGCTAGTAGTAGTACCACTCGTGGTAGTAGTAGCTACTACTTAGTACTAGACCTAGCTAGTAGTAGACTCGCTCTACTACTAGTCTACTACTCTAGTACTAATAAAGCTACTACTACTAGCTAGCACCCATCGATCTTGCAAGGGATGATAGAATTATCGTGGCAAGCAGCAAAGCAACCCAGCAAGTTCCCAATACTTTTTTGTTGTTTGTTGTTTATATCAGAAGATCCTTCGAGATATCTTCATCCTCCACCAACTTGAACCTTTTGCCTGTAATTTTTGTTGATCTCTGCCTTCAAGAAAGAGTGCACAGATATTGACTAGAGTACTCGGGTATCTTGGAAAGAAAAAAGACATTTGGATCTATTCCGACAGATAAAAGCACTCGACAAAAGACACGTACTACTTCAAGTTGGTAGTATTGAAGAAAAGCAGTCTCGTTGGTATACTAGAGTAATTTTTAAGCCAGCATTGTTTCACAAAGTAAGATGGACCCAAAATCGAATGCGGACGAAACGGTAGTGGTAGAAGAAGAAGCGTCTGCCGTGGATTTGTTGGACGACAAAGACGAACCAGAAATCTTGGATTCGAGAGACGGAGCCAATGTCCCAGTCGCTCCAGGAGAAAACGAATTTAAAGAAGATGACCCCGTTGACTTTGTCGATGACCAGGATGGCAAACAGGAGGAAGAAGTGAGCACGCCGTTTCAGGATGAAGGTGGTTTTGACAAAGACGATGATTCGGATGTCGAACTCTTTGACGACGAAGCCGGCGTCAACGAAGCGGACACTGTTCCGTTGGCGGGAGCTGTGGATGGCCAGAAAAAGAAGAGGCGTCGCATCTTCAAGCGTAAGAAGACGACAACTACGGAAACGAAGGAGCCTAGCAAGGCAGAGAAACGTCGCCGTCGCCGAGCCATCTGTCTCTTGATTTGCTGCTGTCTTTTGCTTCTCTTGATCATTCTGCTGCTTATTTTCTTGGTCTTTCGCGACGGCGACGACCCGAACAATGATATTAATGTTGCAGACGACGACGGAGATGATGGCTTTGTAGATGACTTTTTCGGATTCGGAGATGGTTTGGTGCCCGACAGTGTTCAAACCACTCCCTTTGATCCCTTCGTCAAGGACGACTGCGACTTTTCGGACAACTTTCAACCCCATGTCATTTCCCAGTGTGAATGCTACGGTAAGATATCTGTGGTGGCAGACGATATCCGAGAGCTCTACTCTCTGATCAAGACACGGTTAATGCCCGAGCTCTACACGGACGAAGGAGAAATGTGGGATGAACCCATTACATCGTGTGACCCCCGCAATCAGGCACTGTTGTGGTTGTCCAGTGGGGATACTCGTCGGGGTGGTGATTTGGTGCAACGGTTCTTGACGTCCACTGCCTACATTGCCATGAACGGAACCAAGTGGGACTACCAGAACTTGTGGCTCTCGGATCAGAATGAATGCTTGTGGTTGGGTTTGCAGTGCAACAAGCGTTTCCAGATTCACTCATTGGCTCTGGATACCATTAATATTTTTGGAACCGTATGTACTCTGTTTGTTTGGTGGTTGCGTCTTAATGTGCATGCCCGCATAGATCACCTTTTCACCTCTTGTTCCATGCACCTGCCATTTGCCCACCACTACAGCTTCCAAGTGAGATCCGACTTTTCCGTGGATTGACGACCTTGTCCATTACTCGTTCCCATATTACCGGAACCATTCCCACATACCTCTTCCAGATTCCAGGTCTTCGAGATCTGCGAATTTATGCCAATCAAATGACTGGCTCTATCCCTTCGGAAGTTGGACTTGCATCGAGTCTTGAGATTCTCAAGTTGGAAAACAATTGGATGTATGGAACGCTTGTGTCCGAACTCGGATTGTTGACCAACCTTAGATCCTTTAGCATTGGTTTCAACCAGTTCATCCGATCTTTGCCCAGCGAATTGGGCATGTGGACCAAGTTGACATCGTTGATGATGGAAGACAATCGTTTGTCAGGAACATTCCCTAGCGAAATCGGACAGTGGACAGACTTAAGAAGAATGCTCTTGACCGAGAATCTTATGACGGGATCGCTGCCTACCGAAATTGGCCTCATGACCAGTTTGGAAGATTTCCGTATCGCTGACATTGGAATGCACGGAGCCATTCCAAGTGAAATGGGTTTGCTGACGAACTTGAATCGTTTTGATCTTGGCGAACAGCATTTCTCTGGAACCATGCCAACAGAACTTGGGCAACTCTCCAATCTTTGTAAGTTTTTAGGACGGACGAGCATCTTGTGATTTCCTTCCATTTGAGTCGCCTTAACTGTCATCTAACTGTCTATTTTTTCCACATCTCGTCACGTGTTTTATGGTTGCAGACTTTATGGCTATGTTGAAGAACGACATTACCGGAACTATCCCGACCGAGTATGGTCTACTGACCAATATGACCCGCTTGGATATTCAAGAAATGGATCTGCGTGGAACCCTACCTTCGGAACTCGGATCGATGAGTCTACTGAGTACGTTTTCTTCGATGATCGTCGGATCAATGAAAGCATCAGACTTTCTGCCATTTTCTAACGCTTGGTTTGCTGTTTTTGTATTGATACAGAGGATTTTGCAGTCGATCAGAATGGACTTGGCGGCACAATTGCACCAGAGATTTGCGAACTACGCGACAAAAGGTTGGAGAAGTTTATCGTGGACTGCCCCAGTTCCAAAGGCACGGGTGTGGGTAACTACACAGACGGTGGAATCGAGGAACTTCTGGCAATGGAATCTAACTGCTTTACCATTTGTCGGCGCGGGAAATAGTAAAATTCATAGCAAGTCTACGGCAATGGAAATGTTTGATTTAGTAAAGAAGGTTGTGCGAAACGAGGCTGATACTCTTTGCTCTCGCCGTTCAGGTAATCACTCAATTTACACATTGGATAATAGTAGTATTACTACTAGCTAGAATAGTACCAGGTACGCTACTCTGTTTGACAAGCAAAACCTTCCAGTTCCTGTTCGGGAAGCGAAGGAGCAAAGACTGGCAACTTCCATTATTTTTCCTTAACTCTGATGATGAAACTGCGAAAATGATTCCCAGTCTTGCTTCAGGCGACTTTAGCGGAAAATATTTAGAAATTCACTTTTTTCCTCGCCTTCCAAATCTTTCGCTGTAACTCGTAACTCGTATAATCGTCTAGACTACCAGTATAAAAAATAGCTACCATATAAACAGAATTTGCACAGCGCGCCGCATTAAGAAGAGACATCAAGATCATCCGCAATGGCTCGCTTTCCCCCCGCACGGCTTCCTCCTAAGCCGCCAGGAGCTTCCGATCCTCAGGCGTCCACACCTGATCGGGCTTTGGATACGGATGACTCGCCGTCGGATGCGGAAAACGAAACAAACTCACCAGCTCCTGCTCTGACCAGTCGCGCATCGATTCGAGACATCCGTCAACCTGGCAGCATGTCATCAATTACTTCTGGGTCGTTACGGCAAGTTGGCAAGCTAAGTAAGACTGCACCCTGGCTATTACGAAACGAAGAAAACAAAGAGACCGGGGATGATGTCCCAATCAACGAAGGAACTTCTGTTTCGTCTCAAGAGACGGACAAAGTAGAGGGCAAGGAAATTGAGCAGATAGTGAAGCAACAAGATCAGCCAGACGATATGGGTGCAATTGAAGCTACGAGTACGAAGGAGGAGGTGAGCATTTCTGCTGAAGAACTCCCTTGGATGAAAACGAAAGATCCAAATGAGCATAGAGAAATACCTTCGTGGATGAAAAAGCTCAAGAAAAAATCCTCACCAGCAGCCACTCCTGAGAGGTCCCCTACTGAAGAACATACCGAAGTGACAGAAACACAGGTAGCAAGGTCTTCAATATCAGATTCAAATCCCGATTCCCAATCGCGGCCAGACGAAGGAACGCCCGCAAAAGAGGAAGAATCTCCCCCCAAAAGATCTGTTCGAGACTTGATGGGATGGCTGAACAAGACTGTAGACCAGGCACAGAGCAAAAAAGCTGAAGTCCTTGCACCAAAAACAGTCAAAAAAGACGGAGTCGAGACAGAAGAAAAGGCTAAGGAAGTCAAGATAGGCGAGGTAAAAGGGGAAGAATCTGTGGACGAAGATACAAAGGAAATGAAAGCCGAGACAGAAGAAATTAAGGTCGAGGAAGAAAAGACACAAGAAGTCAAGGTAGAGGACGTCAAGCCTGTGGTGTCCGGAGTCTCCAAACCTGCACCTCATGTACACTTTGCCGACAAAGATAGCATCGCCGAAACGACGGCAGCATCTACTGGACCCAGTCAATCCACTTCGGCCCATTCTCGGGGTAGTTTTGATGACGCAAGTGACGAGATCGCAGAGCGAATGGATGAGGCAGCTCACGAAGAGATTGTGGAAGGAAGCGATAGCATCGAAGAAGAGGTCATTGAGGAAATGGATGAGAGCGCATATGAGGAGGTCCTTGAAAGCAGCGAGGAAGACGAGGAATTGATAGAGGAGGAGGAAGACGAGGAAGTGATAGAGGAGGAGGAAGACGAGGAAGTGATGGAGGAGGAGGAGGAGGAGGAGGAGGAGCTGCAAGAAGAAGTAGTAGAAACATCATACGACGATATTTTCGAAGCAATGGAAAATTCGAATGAAAAAGTGGTTGGAGATAGTACCGGAGGAAGCGGTAGTCAAAGAGCAGCTGAAGGTGCTGTGGTTGCTGCCAGTGACTCGCCGACGCCAGCTCCTGTTCCTGCTCCAGCTCAAAAAGTATTTTTGAATGACGAACACGAAGACAAACACTCATTTGACGAACTCAAGGGTTGGCTTTCCGATTTCGAATCAGGGGAAGCATCCAAAATTGCCGTAGAGGAGCAAAACCGGCGGTATCCTTACGAAGTAAAAGATTTGGAGCGTCCTTTTCATCAAGAAGATAGCGAAACCATGGCCCTAGCTCCTGCTGCCGTTGCTGCTTCCCTTGGAGCTCCTGTTCCTGTTCCTGCTCCGGCCCCAGCCCCAGCCTCCCTCGGAGCACCTGCTCCTGTCGCGACTCCCGCTTCACGTGAAGCTCCTCCTCCTGCGCATGCGCGTGCACCAGCTCCTGCACCCGTACCTGCACCAGCGCCTGCTTTACTTGAGGCTCCTGCTCCTACTCCTGCCCCTGCTCCCGTTCTGGATGATGGTGCACAAGCAGATACTTCTGCCAAAATTGCTGGCGAATTTGCCTCTGGCGATGGCAACGACAGTGATACTACTCCAACGCAGTCCAACACACAACCATTAGAGAGCGCTGAAATGGTGAACGGAACCATCATAGAAGCTGAGGAGGAGGTCATCGTTGAACAGCAAGGAACAAGCGGGGCAGGAAATGAAGTCGAAGAACCAGATAGTGCCCTTCAACCCAGCTTAGTGGCGACGGAGGAAGGTATTATTGATGTGGAGGAAGAAGTCCCAACGGACGAGGAATCAGCGGATAATAAAGCAATTGGCATGACAAAGACGTTGCAATCTGCTCCCGGTGATACTACTGCAGGTGATGTTGGATCAAGTCAAGCTCTGGTTGTTTTCCAATCATCCAATAATGCTGCTGGAGCTGATGAAAGCGAGTCCTCATCAGTGGAAGGCAAAAGTCAAGGAGGCTTTACTTTCTTGATCATCTGCATTGCCTTGCTGATTATTGCTTTGATTATTCTTGCCATCCTTTGGGGAACGGGAACGCTCTTTAGTGATGATGATGACGACGATGGCGGCGACTTCCCGGGCACGCTTCCAACCACTACATTTGATGACTACGAGCCGGGCAACTGCGACTTCACTGGCCAGACACAACCTCATGTGATTTCTCAGTGCAGCTGCAACAATGAAGTGACTACACTGACGGATGATGCAAGAGCAAAATACGGTGCCATTGTATCTGAATTTCTGGTTCCAAGTATTTTCGAAGAGTGGACGCTGCCTATTGAATCGTGCGAGCCTGAGAATCAAGCATTGGTGTGGTTGTCAACCACGGAGTCCAAAGACGCAACTGACTTGACTCAGAGATACCTGGTGACCTATTTTTATTTCTCCACAAATGGTCCCGAGTGGAATAATCAGGATCTCTGGCTCAACGAGGAAGATGTCTGTACCTGGTATGGACTAACTTGCAGTGATCCAGTAATCATAAATGAGATTGAGCTAGAGGGCAACAAATTGATGGGTCAGGTAAGCACAATCTAATGCTGTACATTAACATTGATGGGTTGAGAATGTGGCGATGGACTGACCTTTGCGTCGGTGCTCTTATTCATTGCAGATACCATCTGAAATCGGGCTTTTGACTGGACTGGAGACGATCACCTTTGATGACAATATGTTGAGCGGAACAATCCCCAGGGAGTTGTTTGGACTGCCTGAGCTGAAGATAGCAATTTTCTCCTCCAACAGATTCTACGGTTCTATTCCAACTGAGATCGCAAACGCCCCGCAGCTTGAAGTCTTTGAAGTGGCAAACAATCAGATGGATGGACCGATTAATTCAGAGCTTGGGCTAGTTACAAGCCTTGTCGAACTGGATCTTGGACGCAACAGCTTTGAGGGCGAGGTTCCATCTGAAATCTTTCAGTTGACCAACCTTGCCGCTTTGAATTTTGAGGAGAATCTCGGAATTGATAGCCGTATTCCAACCGAATTTGCCCTCCTCACAAATCTACGCTTCTTCTCAATCTCGGGAACGAACATGCGAGCCATCATTCCTGTAGAGTACCAAGCCTTGACAAAGTTGGAGGAATTACACATCGCGAACACACTTGTTGGTGGAACGATTCCACGTGTACTAACTGAATTGCCGTTGCTGAAGCATTTAGATCTCTCTGGGAGCAGATTTCGCCAGTCTCTTCCAGAATATATCGGGGACTTTCCTAATCTTGGTAAGCCGCTTTCCCCGTCTGATTTCCATGTTTCGAATTTTCTGAGCTGCGCATGATCTCAATCTACATTTTCCTTCATTTTCTTCAGAATTTCTGTCCTTATGCGACAATTCATTTGAAGGGGCAATTCCGCCCCAAATTGGCAACCTGACACAAGTGAAGGTACTATTGTTAGATGGTAATGCATTTTCGGGTACAGTTCCTTCAGAACTAGGCCAGCTAACAGAGCTCGTCACTTTGTCTTTGGAAGACAACATGTTGACAGGACGGGCGCCTGAAACTCTTTGTAGCTTGCGCAACACTACTCTACAGCTTGCTACTGTTGATTGTCCCTCTGGCTCGGAAGGAGTGGTGTGTCCCATTCCAGCGTGCTGTACTCGGTGCCGAATTATTCCAGAATTTGATGACTAGCTAAATTCATGTTGGTCTATTTAGAAGCTGCCCATGTAAAATATTATGTCAGCATTGTTGTCATTACCATTACTACTACGTCGCTGTGACCGAAGATGAATCTAGGCGGACAGTGGTGTGGGTGTTGAGTGATCAATAATTCTAACTTACGAGATTTGTGGTCTGGGGTTCGATTCCCGACTATGACATTAAATTTTTACCACAACATCATTATTCAACACGTGGGAGTTCACAAATTAAGCCCAGGTGGACTGCCGTAGGACTCAGGAGTTAGGTCTTACTCTATTAGGTCGTGTGCCTATGCCTGCTTCCTATACACACCACTAGTCTAGTCATAATATTTACTCTAATATTC
>Ga0100402_1002022_pt1 | contig 23089 bp, 25 predicted proteins | sample CryGeyme20150102_FD_80419 | JGI IMG/M metagenome (GOLD analysis project Ga0100402, IMG submission 80419) | Groundwater microbial communities from Crystal Geyser aquifers in Utah, USA - Crystal Geyser metaG 2015-0102 | ecosystem: Environmental > Aquatic > Deep subsurface > Groundwater | place...
ATTTAATCGCCCCAAAAGCGAACTTGAAGAGCGTTGGACGGGGCCGCGCTTAGGTCAAATAGATGCACCTGCAACGCTTGGTGTTGATGCAGCGTATCCCATCGCTGAGTTAGAAACGCGTTTGCCCGAAATTTTATTGGATAAGCGCGCAATTTATTATCCTATGGGGCGTTACCCAGCGCATGAACGTAGGCTGCGACATGCATGGTCACGCGTAAAAGGCCAAGCACGTCGTGGGCAACATGTCCCCGAAGTTTTTGCCGATATCATGCCTATTTTAGCTGAACTTCGTATGATCAAAGACGATGCAGAAATAAGCTGCATGCGGGAGGCCGCGCGTATTTCGGTTAAAGCCCACGAAGCCGTGATGCGTGCATGCAAACATGCGCGGTATGAATATGAATTAGAAGCTGAATTTTTATATGCCTTGGGGCGCGAAGGTTGTCAAAATATGGCATACAGCAGTATTGTCGCCGGCGGCTCAAATGCCTGTGTTTTGCATTACATCAATAACAATCAAGCACTGGAGCCCAATCAGCTCGTGTTGGTCGATGCCGGGGGGGAAGTGGGGTATTATGCTGCAGACATCACCCGAACCTATCCCGTCAACGGAAAATTTAGCCCGGAGCAACGTTTACTCTATGATGTGGTGTGGCGTGCGCAAAAAGCAGGTATTGCCTGCGTCAAACCCGGTATGCCTTGGGAAAGTATGCAAGCGGCGATTGTGCATGAACTGACATTGGGATTATGTGAGTTAGGTATTTTAAACAGCAATCAAAGCTCTGTGGACAAACTCATCGAGCTTGGAGCCTACAAGCCTTTTTATATGCATTCGTCAGGGCATTGGTTAGGGCTAGATGTACATGATGTGGGTGCTTATGTTGTGAATAACACATCCCGTTTACTTGAGCCTGGTATGGCTTTGACCGTTGAGCCGGGATTGTATATTCCTGATAACTACTCAGGTATAGATCCCACGTGGTGGGGCATAGGCATTCGTATCGAAGATGATATCTTAGTGACGCAACATGGGCATGATAATCTAACCGGAGCACTTGCAGTGGCTCCAGAAGCACTTGAGGACTTGATACGTGGTTGAAGATGTTGATGTGTTAATTATCGGGGGTGGTTTAATCGGCATGGCGCTTATACTTGCCTTAAAACCTCTGGGTTACGCTGTGCGTATGGTTGAAGCGCACGCTCGAACGGCAGACAACCCCGACATTTTGGATACACGCAGTATTGCTTTATCACCGGCAAGCATGCGTATTTTAGAACAATTGCATGTTTGGTCTGATTTGAAATCACGTGCGGCTTCTATCAACATGATTCATGTATCTGAGCAAGGTCGATTTGGGCAAGCGCGCTTAAATCGTGCGTCAGAGCATGATGAGCCTTTAGGCTCTGTGGCTGAAATTCATGTCTTGGCGGCTGCACTGCAAGCGCGGCTTCAATCCGATGATGTGTGGGTTCCCGCACGATTAATCGCACTCGATGCTGCAACCGGTGATGCGACGCTTGAGATGCCCGCTGGAGAAAAAAAACTGCGCGCGCGTTGGGTAATTGCGGCAGATGGGGCCAATTCTTCCGTACGAAAATTATGTGATGCAACCGCTGAGTATAAAACCTACCCAGAGCATGCGCTTGTTGCCAATATTAAACTTTCACGTTCACATGGAGGCGTTGCGTATGAGCGGTTTACGCCCAGTGGACCGTTAGCCTTATTGCCTCTGCCAGGGCCTTATATGTCGTTGGTGTGGACGCGTTCAGCGGATGAAGCCGCGCGCTTAAAATTACTTGATGAGGCTGATTTTTTACAAGAAGTTCAGCGTGCGTTTGGTTATCGCGTAGGGCGTTTTATGGCCGTTGGTCAACGCATGACGTATCCACTCAAGCAGATCATGATGCCGGAACAAGTCTATCAACGTGTGGTGTTTGTAGGCAATGCCGCGCATACCCTGCATCCTGTTGCGGGGCAAGGGTTTAACTTAGGCTTGCGTGACGTCGCGATGCTCGCAGAGTGTGCCGCAAAGTATGGTTTGAGCGTTAAAGCTTTAACACGCTATCAGCTTGCGCGCATGTCCGATCAAGCCACCATCATGAAATCAACCGATGCCTTGGTTTCGCTGTTTAAAAGCGTGCTACCCGGCGTTGGTTTTGCACGGCGCTTAGGATTAGTTGTGTTAGATAACAGTGAGGCCTTGAAAAATATGTTGTTACGTCATGCCAAAGGCTTTGGTGGTGTCGTGCCTGATTTGGTCTGTGGGGTCCCACTGAAGCAGGAGAATTTATAATGCCTAAAGCTGTTGATGTATTGGTGATTGGCGGTGGCGTGGTTGGATTGGCCGCGGCCGCAGGCATGGCTTTTCGTGGGTTCAAAACAGCTGTGATTGATGCAGGGCCACTCAAATCATCTTCTGCAGATAAAAACACACGGGTGTATGCGATTAACAGGGCCTCACAGGCCTTGTTGACCCAATTAGGTGTTTGGGATTTGCTGGCGTCTGAAATAATTTCACCGTATCGGACGATGCACATTTGGGATGCAACGAATCATGCTGATATGACGTTTGATGCGCGGGATGCAGCAAAATCCGAGCTCGGCGTGATATTAGAAGAAACGCCCCTGCGTGCTGCGTTGCTTGCGCGTGCAGAAGCTTTAGGTGTCAACCTGCTTTCAGACACACGGGTTACGGCTTGTGTAGAAGAGGCTGCAGCTATGTGTGTTACGGGGAGTGATGGCGATGCTTGGCGAGCTAAATTACTGATGGTTGCTGACGGCGCAAAGTCAAACACACGCGAGCTGTTAGGGGTGCCTATCACCACCTGGCCTTACGATCATGAAGCTTTGGTTGCGACGGTGCAAACGGCAAAGCCTCATCAAGCAACCGCTTATCAAGTGTTTACACCCGATGGCCCCTTGGCATTTTTACCGTTAGCTAACCCCCATCAATGCTCGATTGTATGGTCCCAACCGCCCGAACGAACGCAGGCCTTGATGGCGCTTAAGCCAGAAGATTTTAATAGGGCACTCACAAGAGCTTTTGAACATAAACTCGGTGCAGTTACGTTACAGAGCACGCGTGTTTCTTTCCCGCTCCATATGCGGCATGTTCAGCAATACAGTGGTTCCAGATGGCTTTTAATGGGAGATGCAGCCCATACCATTCATCCGTTAGCGGGCTTAGGCTTAAACGTGGGTTTGGCGGATTTAACCTCGTGGCTTGCGTTGTTAGATAAGCAGCGTGATGGTGCGTGGTCTCCGCGTGTATTAGCGGCTTATCAGCGCGAGCGTAAATCAGAGGTGTGGTCTGTGATTGCGTTGATGCAAGGCATTAAAGCCATGTTTGGGGCGTCTATAGCCCCAGTGAGTGTGTTACGAGGGCTTGGTATGCGCGCGTTGAACCGTTGTTCACCGCTTAAGCGCATGCTGGCTGACTATGCGTCGGGGGATTATCATGACTAATTTGACATGTCTTTTTTGTCGTCATATACTGTATGTATAATCTTAATAAAATAATAAGTAAATGGGCATTCCTAAAATTCAGGACGACGAATTACCCGCTGGAGAGCATCTTGCCTCCTTACACGAGATCGAACGGATCTATGGCTCTTTCAGTGATCGAAGAAAAGAGCTCATGAAAGGATTATATGAAGCTACTGATAATTTGGAGGAAGCCGGCGTAAAGACGATATGGATTGATGGCAGTTTTATTACAAGCAAAAAAGAACCCAATGATATTGATGGTTGTTGGGAATATACGTCTTCTGTCGATATCAATATGCTCGACCCTATATTTTTAGGTGATCGAGCAGGAATGAAAAAAAAGTATGGCCTTGATTTTTTTATTGCAAATTACATTGAGGCTAAAAGTGGATTACCATTTCCAAAGTTTTTTCAAAAAAATAGGGATGGCAATTCAAAAGGTATCATTATTGTAAAGCTTGGGAGAATAGTATGATTACTAGCGATAAACAATATATTGCGGCTAAAGAACAATTGCATATGTTAACGCAATCACTGTCAGCGCCTGTAAAACATGATATTCCCGCTGCAATAGAGAGCGCCGGAAAAGCGCAAATCAAAGAATTAATAACTGAAATTAAAGCAAATATTAACGAGTATGAAAGCATCATAAAAAACACGCATAATAACATCGTAATAGAAATACATTCATTAGATGATTTATTAGCTGCTCCTATTCGTTACAGACTAGCCAACCATATGAGTATTGATAATTTTAGTAGGAAAGTTGGGGTAAGTGCCAGACAAATTGCTCGCTATGAAAAAGAAGAATATCAAAATATTAATGCACGCACACTTCAAAAAATTCTAAAAATTTTAGAGGTGCGTATTGATGGGGAAATAGCAAAAGCAGCCTGACATGATGGCTTCTACAAGGTTCCTATAATTTAAACCATAGTTTTATATTATGTGCTAAAATATTAAAAACAACTTTAGATTTTAGGTTTTTTTCGTGTTTATTAATAGAATACTGAACTTAAAGCAGCTGATAGATAAAAAATCTCATTTTTTGTTCGGTCCTCGAGCAACAGGAAAGTCATCATTGATTAAGCATGATTTAGGTATCGAGGCATTGGTGATTGATTTGCTGCACTCAGAAACATACATGAGGCTTATGGCAAATCCAAGTCTTATTGAATCGATGATAGAACTTCATGAAAAAGCCTATGTTGTGATTGATGAAATACAGCGTGTTCCTGAGTTATTAAACGAAGTGCATAGGCTCATTGAAAATAAAAAAATACGGTTTTTATTAACCGGTAGTAGCGCTCGAAAGTTAAGACGCCATGGTATTAATTTATTGGCGGGTCGTGCACGTCAAGCCGAGTTGTTCCCATTATCGTATCATGAGTTTACACGCTTTAATTTGCCCCGTTATTTGCAATACGGTGGCCTGCCTATGGTGGTGCTCAGTGATGAACCCGAAGAAGATTTAGATGCTTATGTGTATACGTATTTAGAGCAAGAAATTAAAGCGGAAGCCTTGGTAAAAAACTTACCCGCATTTAGTCGTTTCTTGCAGTTGTCGGCATTAACAAGTGGTACGACGTTAAATTTTACGTCCATTGCCAACGATGCGGGCGTGAGCAGTGTGACGTTGCGAGAGTATTATCAAATTTTAGAAGATAGTTTTTTAGGTTTTTCTGTTTTGCCGTGGAGACATTCTGTTAAACGAAAAGCGATAGCAACGGCGCGCTTTTATTATTTTGATACAGGGGTAAAAAATAGGCTTGCTGGCATACATGCTATTCCTGAAAAAACGGATGTATTTGGCCAAGCATTTGAACACTTTATTGCCATGGAGCTTCGTGCATATCTTAGTTATTTTAGGAAAAAATTACCCCTGTGCTTCTGGAGAACCTCGGATGGGCACGAAGTGGATTTTGTTATTGGCGATCAGATCGCTATCGAAGTTAAATCAACCGATAAAATATCATCGAAGCACTTAAAAGGTTTACGTTATTTAATGGAAGAAAATAAACTAAAACAATATTATATGGTTAGTCAAGATTCAATCGCACGTAAAGAAGAGGGAATATACATTTTTCCTTGGGAAGATTTTCTTAAACGGCTTTGGAATGAAGAAATAATCTAATTGCAAGACTAGAATAATGCACACCAAACCACGACATCCCGCAAACAAGTCGTGGGATGTCGTGGTTGGAATTGGGCTCAACGGCCAGAAGCAGCAGAAAGCGCATTCATTTCAGATGCAACTTGAGCACCAGGTTCAGGAGGGAAATAGCTGCTGGTAAAAAACGTAAGCCCTAGTAATGCTGAACCGCCTGCAACCGCTAATCCTGTAACTGGTGCAGCTACGCTGGCCACTGTAAGCGCGATGGCACATGCAGAAATAGCAAGCATGAGATAGGATAAATACTCGAATGTATCTGCTGTGCTGCTTTGTAGTATCAATGCCTTTTTCTTTAAGTTTTGTACTTCTTTTTTGAAATATTTTTCTGAAATATTCCGATTCAAACGGAACTCAATTAAGTTCATAGCCTGAGTTAAAGCGGGTAAGATACCAACGGGTAAAGGTAAAGAAGCATGATCTAGCCAATACTTATTGAATGGCACATCATATGATATCCTATCAATTAAGGAAATTTTATCTAAAAATTTATCGAGATGTGTCTGTAAGGCTTGATTAGGCGCATCCTGGCTCGCTTTCATTTCATCTGACTTGGCTTTTAATCGACCAAAGACGTATAAAAAATCCCTTCTTTTCCTGAAATACCCTTGATTCCAAGGCCTCTCTTCATTACATTCAAATGTAAAGCTTCGTTGTTTGAATAGTAAAGCTTGATATTTGTTATACACACTAATAAGTGGCACAAGTCGCCCGATACATCGGGCGGTTATTCGAGGCCAATAATCAAAGATCGTCTTAACGTCACGCGATAAGTTTACATTCATTTTTAGAGCATGGGCGAGTTCATTTGCTTGCGCTACACCGCTGTATGGCTTGCCCGAGTTTACTCGTTCTTGTTTATCCATCCAGGATTTGAGTTCTTTTAATAAGGTGTCTCGAGTGAAATTAAGATGATCTGCTTTATAGATGAATTCTGCTTGATGAATATTCCCAATGCGATCGAACTTATTAGGATTTTGTTTGTTTAAATCACCCTCAATCGTATATACAATCGTATGATAATCACTGTTCTGCTTAAGATTAAGAGCCTCAATTTTAGAGAAAAAAACTTTCTCAAATGTTAAGTTTACGTTCACATAACGTAAGGCTTGCTCATACGAAGAAATCCAACTATCTTTTGGAAGAAAAGCTACAGCATAATATGGCATTATTTCATTACCTCGTTTTGTTGTGCGCCAGGCAAAGTCTGGCCTATCTGGCGATAAAGATAGTTAAAAATTAATCATTAGGTATTTTAAACGATATCTATTGAAAAGTAAAGTGCAAAAAGTAAAAATATAGGTCTTGCAAGATGAGTGTATTAAACTTGCGCTTGGAAGCTTGTTGAGTATGTATCGAGTGGCTTTAAATAATCCTGTCGTATTGGATTGAGGGGCTACAACGTTTACACTAGGCTCATGCCTATTTCTTGCAGCCAACTTGAGCCTTTATGACAACAACGATGATGACAGAGCAAAAGCCACTCACCGATTTTACTGAAAAAGCATACCTTGATTACTCCATGTATGTGATTTTAGATCGAGCTTTGCCTCATCTTGCCGATGGCTTTAAGCCCGTGCAGCGGCGTATTATTTATGCGATGTCTGAATTGGGGTTAAAAGCTGCATCCAAGCACAAAAAATCTGCGCGAACGGTCGGAGATGTTTTAGGTAAATTTCATCCGCACGGTGATACGGCGTGCTATGAAGCGATGGTGCTCATGGCCCAGCCGTTTTCGTATCGTTATCCGTTTGTGGATGGTCAAGGCAACTGGGGTTCACCGGACGATCCTAAATCGTTTGCGGCCATGCGGTATACCGAGGCACGATTATCGCCTTATGCTGATGTGTTACTGGCCGAGCTCCGGCAAGGTACGGTCGAATGGATGGATAATTTTGATGCAACGTTGAAAGAGCCCGCACTTTTACCCGCACGGCTTCCCAATGTACTTTTAAACGGCGCGACCGGTATTGCTGTCGGTATGTCGTCGGATATTGTGCCCCATAATTTGGTCGAAGTCGCGAATGCGTGCATTCACTTACTCGATACACCGAAAGCGTCGCTGGATGATATCTTAGAAATCATTGAAGGCCCTGATTTTCCAACACACGCCGAAATTATTACGCCGAAAGCGGCCCTGCATAAGCTTTATTCCGAAGGCACAGGCTCGGTTAAAATGCGCGCGGTGTATAAAATCGAAGATCATCACGTGGTGATCACCGATTTACCTTATCAAGTGTCGGGCAATAAAATTATTGAGCAAATTGCGGCTCAAATGCAACAGAAAAAATTGCCGATGGTGGATGATTTGCGTGATGAATCGGATCACGAACACCCAACCCGGCTTGTGATTATTCCACGCTCCAGTCGCGTTGATTTACATGGTTTGATGTCGCATTTGTTTGCAACGACCGATCTTGAACGAAGCTATCGTGTGAATTTTAATATGATTGGCTTGGATGGCATGCCGCGGGTTAAAAATCTTTTGACCATTTTGAATGAGTGGCTTGAGTTTCGTATTGAAACGGTGACGAAGCGTTTACAGTATCGCTTGAACCAGGTGCTCGATCGCTTGCATGTGCTTGAAGGTTTGTTGATTGCGTATTTAAATTTAGATGAAGTGATTGCTATCATTCGTGAAGAGGATGATCCAAAGCAAGCCCTGATGGCGCGTTTTAATTTAAGTGAACGTCAGGCTGATGCAATTTTAGAAATTAAGCTACGGCATTTAGCTAAACTTGAAGAAACCAAGTTGAAAGCCGAGCGTGATGAGCTTGCTGCCGAACGTGATAAATTACAGCTTATTTTAGGCAGTGATCGACGCCTACGAACGCTTATTAAAAACGAAATGATTGCCGATCGTGATACATTTGGTGACGCACGTCGTGCGCCGATTGTCGCGCGTGAAGAGTCTCAAGCGCTTAAAGAAACGGATATTTTACCGAATGAGCCGATTACGGTGGTGTTATCTGAAAAAGGCTGGATTCGTGCAGCCAAAGGGTTCGACGCCGACGGTACGGCGTTGAATTATAAAGCGGGCGATAGCTTTAAGGCACAAACATCCGCACGCACGAATCAACAGATTATCTTTTTAGACAGTGAAGGCCGTGCTTATAGCTTGCCCGGGCATACCTTGCCGTCGGCACGTGGGCAAGGTGAACCACTCACCGGTAAATTAAACCCGTCCGATGGCGCAACCTTTACGGCGGTATTGGCCGGTGAGCCTCAGCAAAAAATTATTCTTGCCAGTGATGCAGGGTATGGTTTTGTAACTCAGATTTCAGAACTGTATGTTAAAAACCGCAACGGTCGTGCGTGTTTGAAACTTGCAGCGGATGCCAACGTGCTCACACGGATCATCACAAATAAAGCCGCGGATCATGTGGCTTGTGTTAGTAACACCGGCCATTTACTTATTTTTGCTTTGGCGGATTTACCTGAGTTATTGCGGGGTAAAGGTAATAAGCTTATGCAATTACCGGGTGATGAAAAAATTGCAGATATCCAAGTGATTACCGCAGAGGATGCTTTGACGGTGCTTGCTGGCAAGCGTCACTTTACCTTGAAGCCTGCCGATTGGAAGGTGTATATGGGCACGCGTGGACGACGTGGCTTACTCTTGCCGCGTGGTTTGCGGCAAGTTTCGGAATTGCGCGTGGGTGATGAGCATTAAGTGCTATTGAGGTAAGCTCGCGAGGTAATACGCAATAGCATGCATATCTTCGGGGCTCATTGCGGCGGTGACCATGCGCATGGTGTGCCCCGGATCGTTTTGGCGGTTATTATGTTTAAACGCTTCGAGTTGATGCATGGTGTAATCAATATGTTGCCCGGCAAGCGACGGAAAGCCGGGGAGGCCATGACCTTTGCCATTTACCCCGTGGCAGGTCGCGCAAGCCATGATATGTTGTTTAGCATCACCTTGGCGATAAAGCGTTTCACCACGTGTATTCTTACGACGAAGTCGGTGAGTGCCTGGTGGCAGGGGTTTTTTGGCATAAAAATCAGCAATATTCTGAATATCTTCATCGGTTAGTTCTTGAATAAACGGCGCCATGGCTTCATCGACGTGACGAGCGTCGTTACGCTTTAAATCTTGGATTTGTTTGATTAAATAATCCGTGTGTTGACCAGCAAGATTAGGCCATGCAGGGTTTAAGCTGCGTCCGTCTTGACCGTGGCAGGTCGCGCAGGGTGCTGTGATTGCACGGCCAACGGTGTTGCTGCCCATGGTGTATCCAGCGCATGGTGTGAGTAATAATATCAGGCTAACCCAGAAGGATTTCATGATTTTTCTCGAGGCAATTTGATGGCCTATAGTACATTATTTTGAGCTGTACGGCCAGTTTGTATTTTTGCGGGAAGGTTTGCTATACTTCGAGTATGAAAAAAGTAATACTTAAGTCATGGGGAGGGATGCTTTATGCATGTGGATAAAATTGCTATTTCGATGGATCATGAACTTTTGAAAAAATTAGATCAGTTGGTTTTAAACAAAGAATTTAAGACGCGAAGTCAGGCAATTCAGGTAGCGGTTCGTAAGATTGTTGATCTTAGTGAGCATGAGAGCTTAGCGAAAGCATGTTCACAATTAGATGTGGTTTTTGAACAACAGTTAGCGGATGAAGATTTAGATGAGGATGTTGATGCATGGCCAGAATTTTAAGGGGCGATATTATTTGGGCTGACTTAAATCCAACACAGGGCCATGAACAAGCAGGGCGGCGACCCGTGCTTATCATTAGTCATGATGTGTTCAATGAGAAATCTGGGACCGTCATTGCTATGGCATTGACGAGTCAAAAGCAAAAAGCAGGTTTTCCATTAACACTTGCATTACAAGATAAAGTTGCACAAAAATTAGCATGGGTTAAAATGAGCCAAATTAGGACGCTATCGACGGCACGCCTTGGCAAAAAACTGGGTCGAATCACCGATCATGAGTTAACGCGTGTTTTGGACGGACTCTCTGAAATTATTCATTCATGTATGACAACAAGGTAAGTTTTTCATGATTCCTTATGCGGAAGCGAGTTTTTTAAAAAGTGCAGCGCGTGTTGATCAACTTCCTAAAGATGTGGGGGCCGAAGTGGCTTTTGCTGGGCGATCAAATGCCGGGAAATCGAGCGCTATTAATTGCCTAACAGGGATTCGACAGCTCGCAAAAGTCAGTAAAACGCCGGGGCGAACGCGTCTCATGAATTGTTTTATTCTCAACGATGAAGCCTATCGTTTAATTGATTTGCCGGGGTATGGCTACGCCAAAGTGTCGCGTGCGATGCAAGAAGAGTGGCAGAAGCACTTGGCGCATTATTTTGATGTACGTCAAAGCTTGCGTGGATTGGTGGTGTTGATGGATATTCGTCACCCACTCATGCCGTTGGATTTGGCCATGGTGGATTGGGCGCTCGATCGCGGCTTACCTATCCATGTCGTGTTGACGAAAGCGGATAAGATTGGCCGCAGTAAAGCACAAAACACGCTTGCCGAAGTTCGTAAACATTATGCAGCCTACGCGGATATTTTTAGTGCACAAACGTTTTCATCGCTTAAGCGTCAAGGCTTGAATGAGCTGATGAAGGTGCTTTCAGTGTGGTTTGGTGCTGGTGGGATTGATGGGCGGTAAATTATCTTTTTGAGATGCTTGATATGATTTTTTTGTTCGACGCATGCGTTTTTTATTAAGCTTGCGTAATGCTGCAAGCAAAGCTTGGCCGTTCCAAGCTTCTGGTGATGATGCACCGTAGATTGCTGCCGAGAGAATTTTTAGCTCTTCTGCGAGTTCAGGGCTTGAAGCGCATTGAGCAATCTCGTCCAACGTTATGAATGATTTTTTAGGCCAGGTTAATTTAGCCCACACAAGCAGTGCATCGCGTGAAGCTCGTGGTTGATGGCTACGGCATGCTTTCGTGAGCGCTTTAAATGCTCGGCGTTTAATTACACGTTTGTATTTATGGTTCAAATACTTTAAAAATACACAAAAAACAGCGATTAAAACCAGGCATAAAAGACCCATATGAAAAACAAGCGCATACTTAAACGTGAGTTTATGCGCTGCAGGCTTTTCGGGTATTTTTATAGTGGGTGGAGGCGTTTGTGCTTGGGCTCCTGCGCGTGCGGTAATATGTAGGATGCGCTCAGGGAGTGTTGAGTGCTCAGTTTTGCCTGTTTCGGTATTAAACCAGGTGACGGTTTGGGCAGGCAGCGTCACCTGACCTGGTTGATTAAATAAATAACTGATTTTAACCGTTGTTTTTCCTATAATATCTGACCCTTGTGCTTCTGTTTTGAGTTCAGGGCGTTCAGGGTAGCTATTAAAAGCGCTGCTTTTAGACATATCCAAGGGAGGGAGTAATTCTGCAGGCAGCCCCGCCGCTCTTAAGGTTAATGTGCGTACAAGGGTGCTGCCTTCTTCTAAATCTGTACTTTGTTGATCATAATACTCGGTGAGCGCCAGTGATTTGGCGGGAACCCAGGGTTTGTTTTTAAAATTTTCAGGAATGGGCTTAACATCCAGAGATTTCGATGTACCGTCGGCACGTACACGGCGTGGAATATCGTCATAAATTAACGCTTGAAAGCTCGGTGGATAAATTTTGTGTGCACCGCTTTGTTGCGGAAAAAAAGCGTATTTTTGCTCTTCAACGAGATAGGGGCGTCCGTTCTCAATCACTTGATATTGGCGATTATCACCTAAAGGCATGGTGAGGGCATCGCTCAGTTGAGGTGGCTGATATAAGGCATCCAAAATAGATGTATTATGGAAAATTTTGACGGTATAAATCACTTGTTGATTGATAAACGGCTGGGTGTCGCTTGCTGATGTTTGTATAAACAAGGCGGTTTCCGGTGCCGTGTTGATAGGCTCTGATGATGCGTGTGGACTGTCGGTGACCTCAATGCTGGTGGGTGCGCTGCGCGCATGGCCCACTTGAATGGCAGGAATCGTCAATTTTCCGGTATGTTTAGGGGTAAGTGTGACCGTCCAACTGGATGACGCTTTTGATTGGCCATCAATAAACATATAAGACGCGCGATGTGCTGTGCCGTTGATCTGAAAATCATATTGAAGTGGGCTAAAATCGGGTAAACCTGCCGGTGCGTTTTCATCTAATTCTAAAATCAAATGAAACGCTTGGCCTGGCATGACTTGTGTGGGGTCTACTTTAGCCGATAACGTCGCGGCATGCGCCGGTATGAAGTAGATAAGCGTTAAAAAATAGAACGCTAAGCGTAGGTTTTTCATGCGTGCCCCTGCTGTAATCGTTTCATATGGTCGCGCCAAAATTTTTCTCGTAAGAGCCCGCCCGGATCGTCCGGTATTAAACGTAACCACTGCTCTTTCGCTTGTTGCTCTGCGTCGGTGGCTGATGCGTTGGCTTGTTGCGAGTCGGGCTTAGCTTGCTCGTCTTGCTTTGCCTCTGCCTTGGCGTCAGCCTCAGGTTTAGCCTCAGAGTTAGGCTCAGGTTCAGCAGGTTGTTCAGACTCAGGGGGTGATGCTTCGGATGAATCCGGTTGGCTCGGCGTGTTGTTTGAGCCATCTTGTTTTTCTGCCGGTTTTTTTTGATTGGAGTTGTCCTGCTTTTTCTCCGAATCTTCAGGTTTGTCGGGCTGATCTGGTTGATTGGATTGATTGGAATTATCTGATTCTGATTCTGATTCAGGAGGATTTTTTTTCAGCATCTCTTCAAGTACCGCAAGGTTATGCTGAGCGTCCAGGTGCTTCGGCTCGAGTTTTAATGCTTGCTTATACGCCTCAATAGCTTGTTTGTATTTGGCCTGAAAAGCCAGCGCATTGCCTTGATTATAAAACCCTTCGGCGCCACCTTGAGTCTGAAAACCTCTTTCAGCCGCAGCGTAGTGCTTATTGCGATAGGCGGCGACGGCTTGCCAATCTTTTCGAGTAAACAGCTTTTCAGCTTCGTCAAACTGCTCTTGCAGAAGATGTGCGGCAGCGCGTTGGTTGGTGTTTCTCCACATATCACGCCAGCTTGAGGCATGTGCGGCAGATGCCATCATGCATAAAACAAATAAACTTAAGCCATAGCGTGTAAGCAATTTCATGGGCGTAATCTCAATGTCCAGTCACGACGAAAAGCAATCAGCAGGAGTAGCAATGCAGGAATCATTAACCAACGCCCATCATCACGCCACATGGGCATCGATTCGTGATCTTTTGCTTTAAGCGAGCGCTCAAACGCATGGTAATTGAGCCAGGTATCAAGATCTTGGGTGGTGTTTTTAAAGGGAATGCTAAGGCCATGGCCTGCCTGTGCAAATTGATTAAAGCGTGCACTTTGGTTTGTGGTGGTTGTCAGTGGCAAAATGGAGGTATAGATATGTTGCGCGGCAAGTTTTTTGGCTGTTTTTATCGCGGCTTGGCTTGGCGCCGTGCCGGTGAGCACGAGTATGTCGCCAGGTCCCGCGCCGGTTTGCTGGATAAGGTGAGCGGCGTCTTGTAGCGCGCGTTCCAAATTGAGGCCATCAATCGGCATGATGTCGGGTGTGATCGGATCGATGAGTGCATCAATCGTTTGTGCATCGTGCGTGATGGGCGATACCACAAACGGCTCTTCGGTATAAGCAATCAGGCCAAATTGGCCTTTGTCTTGATGTTGAAACAAATCATGGAGCTTAAATTTCGCGCGTGTTAGGCGATCGGGTTTAAGATCGCGAGTTAAGCTTTCATGGGATACGTCGAGTAAGAGCACACGCGGGTGTAAGTATTCATAGATCGGCACGGGTAGTTTTGTCCCACTTGGGCCTGCAAGCGCTAAAATCATGCATAAAGCAGCGCCTAGTAGGTAAAGGACGGCGCGCTGTCTTGGGTTTTGGCTCTGTGTGTCTAAGAGATGAGGCAGGAGGTGCGCATCACAGGCTGTCTGCCAGGCGCGTCCTGCGGATTTTTGGCGGAGCATCAAAACACCGAGTGCAGCCAGGGGAATGATGGCTAGGAGCCAATCAGGACGTAAAAAATGGAGTTGATAGGTCATCATGCAAGTTCCTCATGATGTGAGCGGCGTTTGGCACGCGGTGCACGTTGAAAAACAGCCGTGATATGTATCAACCATAGCAGAAATAGGCCCAGCGCGAGCGTGAGAGGCCAGAGATAATACTGAGTTTCTGGACGAACCGTTGCATCGGATTGGGAGACGGTTTCGAGTTGATTGATCAGTTGATAGATATTATCCAACGAACGTTTATCATTTGCACGAAAATAACGCCCTGAAGTCATGGATGCGATGGTTTTGAGCGTGTTTTCATCTAAATCATCCGCCATCACCGGAATCGAGCCATAACGTCGATAAGCGGTGTTACTGCTACCGAGTCCAATGGTGTACACTTTGATATCATCTGACTGCGCCAGTTTAGCCGCCTTCAGTGGCGGAAGTGTGCCCGAATTATTAGCACCATCGGTGAGTAAAATCACCACACGCCCTTGGGCTGGGATATGTTGCATGTGCTTAACTGCGAGACCTAGGGCATCGCCAATGGATGTGGTTTTGCCCGCGAGACCGACGGTTGCGTCTTTTAAACGCATAAGAACCGTTGCATGATCGTGCGTCAGCGGAGTTTGTAAATAAGCCCGTGTTCCAAATAAAATAAGACCGAGTTGATCGCCGGGGCGATGTTGAATAAACATTTCAGCGGCGTGTTTGACTAGGGATAAGCGTGTGCTAGGACGGCCGTTCAGCAAGTGATCTTGGATGTCCATGCTGCCGGATATATCAAGAATCAGCATAATATTATGCCCTTCACGTGAAAGAGGACGGGGTTCGCCAACCCAACGAGGACCGGATAAGGCGATCACAAGTAAAATCCAGATCAGAAAAAGCCCTAGATAAGATGGGGCTGAGTGATGCGTTTTAGCTGTTTGTATCGAGGATAGCCGGGCAAAAAAAGGAATCGTTAAGGCACCTTGGCTTGTGGTGTTTGCCCGCGGCATGATAAGCCATATAAGCAACGGCAGGGGCAAGGCCATGAGTGCCCAAGGTGTTGCTAGTTCAAACATTTTTTCCTCCGTTGCTTGATCCAGCGTCGCGCCATGAGAAACAGCGGTTCTAATGGATGGTCTGCCTTAGGGTTAAACGGAGCTTCACGTAAAATTTGGCCTGTGGCATCAATTTCTTCATCTAATCGATGGCTTGTTTTTTTTAAGAATTGCAGCCAAGCGTCACCGTGTAAACCTGCGACTTCAAAACGGGGGTGGTACACCAGGGCCACACGTTTAAGCAATAAAGTGATGGCTGCAGCGGTTTTCTTCGGATCAGGTTGTTCGAGATAACACGCTTCAAGGCGTTCAAGTTCAGCCAGGGCCTCGCGTTTGGGTGCTGTGTATTGACGGTGGCGTTGTCGTTGTAACCACAAGAGGATCAAGATGATAACTGCGCCTAGTAAAGCGTAATAAGCGAGACCTGGAGGCCAAGCACTCACCGGTGGCGGCATATGAATGTCGTGTAATTGTGTGAACACATGGTTATCAGCCATGACTCCTCCGAGGAAAGGTCTGATGCGTTATATTAACCCAATCGCTTTCTGCGGTGAGTGCGATGCAGGGTGTTTTAAAACGTTTAAAGCGTTGCTCTACTTCTTTAAGATGATTTTCAGCAAAGGTGGTATAAGCTTGGTGTATACGTTTATCTCGGGTGTTTAAGCGTAATCGGCGCGTGCCATCGGTAACGGGGTAGAAGCCGGGTGCCGGTGGCGCAAGCTCAAGTGGGTCGTTGATGTGGTAGGCAAGCAAGTCGTTATGTTGTTTTAGGCGACTGATTAAAGGCTCACATGTTGCATCTAACGTATAAAAATCACTGATAAGCACGAGCAAACTGCCTGGTTTTAACACATGCCGCAATTGCCTGAGCGCTTCAACGAGCGGGCGAGGCTCACCCTCATGTTCGTGATCTAAAATAGAGGTGTAGTCGGCAAGACCCGCAAGCAGGGGTAGCACGCCTGCTTTTCGGCTACGCGGTACAAATTCTTGATGATGCGTACCTGAAAAGATAAAACCACCGATGCGATCGCCCTCGGCAGAGGACATCCATGCAATTAAACCAGCAAGACGGGCTGCAAGAACAGATTTAAACGCAACGCGCGTGCCAAAATACATGGAAGGATTAAAGTCGACCAGTAAAACAATCGGACGTTCACGCTCTTCTTGGTAGAGTTTAATATGAGGCTTGCCGGTCCGCGCTGTTGAGCGCCATTCCATGTGACGAATTTCATCGCCGATTTGATAATGGCGAACATCCGTAAAATCCATGCCTCGTCCACGTAAAAGCGAAGCTTTATCACCGCTTCGAGCGGCTTTAGCACGTATACGAGGATGCCTGCCTCGGGCAACTTGCTCGAGCTTGATGAGTTCTGGAAGGGTTGCAATCACACCATGACTCATGAGAACAAGCTCCTTAAGGCAGAGCAACCAAGCGTAGCAGTTCGTCGAGAAACGCATCAACGGTGATGCCTTCAGCTTCTGCTTCAAACGTGAGTAAAACGCGGTGTCGTAGTACGTCGTGTGCAATCTGATGAATATCTTCTGGCGTGACATAATCGCGGCCATCAAGCCAGGCCAGGGCTTTCGAGCAACGATCAAGAGCCAGGGTTGCACGGGGACTTGCGCCAAAACGCAGCCAACGTGCAAGATCGTCACTGTAACGTCTGGGATCGCGTGTGGCGACAATGAGATCCACCAAATACGACGCTAAGGCATTACTGGTATGTACGTTAAGTACTTGCTCACGCGCATCAAATAAAATGCGCTGTGGAAGTGGTTTATGTGCTGTTTCGATGGATTTCGATGAGGGCTTACCCGACGCTTCACGACGTGCGAGCATCAGAATATCGTGCTCAATGCTTGCTTCGGGGTAGTCAATTTTGACGTACATTAAGAAGCGATCGAGTTGCGCTTCGGGCAGGGGGTAGGTTCCTTCTTGTTCAATCGGATTTTGTGTCGCCATGACCAGGAATAATTCAGGCAGCGGATAAGTTTTTCCGCCAACGGTGATTTGATGTTCGCCCATGGCTTCAAGTAAGGCGGATTGTACTTTGGCTGGAGCACGATTAATTTCATCAGCTAAAATTAAGGGGTGGAACAGTGGTCCAGGTTGAAACGTAAATGATCCGGTATCAGGATGATAGACATCGGTTCCTGTTAAATCGCCTGGCAGTAAGTCCGGCGTGAACTGAAGGCGACAAAAGTCCCCTTCAATTCCAGAGGCCAGGGCCTTAACCGCACGAGTTTTGGCAAGGCCTGGAGCCCCTTCAACCAGCAAATGTCCATCGGCCAACAAGGCCACCAATAAACGCGAAACTAAATTCGCTTGTCCAAGCACTTGGGTGTTTAGATTATCACGTAGATTTTGTAATGCAGATCGTACGGTATTGGTGTTATGTGTTGAAGACATCGGTGTATTATCTCCTAATTAAATGATTTTTGATTAAATCACCTCGATACTGTCAGCTTGAGGCCCTTTTTTACCGTCGACGAGAATAAATCGAACGTGGGCGCCATCGCGTAAGCCTTTAATGTCTTCAGGCCGTGCAGCACTGGCATGAAAAAAGTATTCTTGATCGCCTGTGATGATAAAACCAAAGCGCTTTTTGCGGTCAAAAAATTTAATTACGCCTTTTTGTTTGCCTTTGCCACCCGAAGAAAAACAGCTTCGTAGGGCTTGGCCTAATCGTGTGAATATACTCATCATTATTATTCCTGCTAATTAACCCGCTTGAACGTATTATTTGAATAAGCGAGGGTGTTTAAATAAACGCTTTGAGCTTAGCATAAGATGAGGTTTTGACACAATTCTTAATCTTCTTGCTCTGTGCCTGAAAGCGTAGATCTGATAGGATTGACTTCATTTTGATGACGTGGAGTTCCGACATGCGTGTGTGTGTAACTTTTTTGTTATTGTGGGCGTTATGTTTAGACCAAGCCTTTGCGCACAATAAGCGTGTGTACGGCTACCTTGAAGATGCAGTTTTAGTCGAGCAACACGTAGTGCTGCCGGCTAAATTAGATACCGGAGCTAAATCGGCATCGTTGTATGCCAAACGTATTCACCCCATTGAGATCAACGGTAGGCCTTATCTTCAGTTTGTTGTACCGACCAAAACTGGGGATGTGCATTTTCAGTGCGCTTATGTGGGTGATGTTAATATTAAAGCTCGCTCAGGGGAAATTGCTGGTACGCGCTTGAAAAATCCGTTTATTCGACGGCCGGTTGTAAGTATGCCGCTCCAACTGGGGGGTGAGATTCGGACCATTCGTGTTAACTTAGCCAATCGGCGTCGTTTTGCGTATCCTTTGTTGCTGGGGCGAGAAGCGCTGGTTGCTTTTGATGCTTGGGTTGATCCACAGCAAAAATTTACGTTAAGGCACACGGTGAGTCGCTGATGAAATCACGTCAACATCATCTTTATGCTTTAATCGGAACGTTGTTTTTGATAGGCGTCACGATTTTTTTATATCGGCATGTTGCGTTGGATGTGCCGTTGACAGAAACGGAGACGGTGAACAGCTGGATGGTTGAGGCTAACTTACGTTTTACAGCTGAACGTAACCGACCTGTTCAAGCGCATATGACCATTCCGTATATGCCGCCTGCGTTGGTGATTTTGGATGAATATTTTGTTTCTCAAAATTACGGCGTGACGACGAATCTCAACGCTGACAATCGGGAGGTTGTGTGGTCGTTACGCCGAGGTTCCGGTCCGCAATCGTTATACTATCGGGTTATTTTACGTGAAACCGATCATCAAGTAGGGAGTTTAGGCAAGCCTCTTCTCCAAAAACGACGCGTGTTACCCGATAATCAAACGGTCGCGGTTGAAACCATGATAAAGCAGGCGCGTGAGTCATCGGCGGATATTCAAACGTTTACACAAAGCGTGATTCATGCATTAGATAAACGTGATGGTAATGCTCGGCTTTTGATGGGGGATGAGCCGGGAGAGCGCGCTTTAGTTCAAGCCATTATGACGGTGCTTAATCAAGCGCGTATTGAAGCGCGCCCTGTACAGGGTATCCATTTGAAGCAAGAGACACGCGCAGAGACGCAATGGTTTTTAGCGGTCTATAACGAACAAGGTTGGATTTATATTAATCCACATACGGGTGCGGCAGGGTTACCTAAAAATTTCTTGGTTTGGCAGTATGGTTTTGAGCCTTTGTTTATGGTGAGTGGTGGTAAAGTACCTCAGCTAAGTTTGACCATTTCACCGACGCCCATGAATGCCTTGAGTGCAGCAAAAACACGTGGACTTCAGAACGAATCTAAATTATTACGCTTTTCACTTTTGGCCTTGCCTGTGAACGTCCAAGAAACCTATAAAGTTTTGTTGATGGTGCCCATTGGCGCTTTGATTATTTTGTTATTGCGTAATTTTGTAGGTTTAATGACGTTTGGAACGTTTATGCCGGTGCTTATTGCTTTAGCTTTTCGTGAAACGCATGTGGTGTGGGGCGTGATTTTGTTTTCGCTGATTGTATCGTTTGGGCTTTTGGTGCGTTTTTATTTAAATAAATTACGCCTGCTTTTGGTACCTAGATTGGCTGTTATTCTCACGGTTGTTATTTTGATGATGTTATTGATTAGCGTGATGAGCCTTAATTTAAATTTAGGTTCGGGCTTATCTGTTGCATTGTTTCCGATGATTATTTTAACCATGACGATCGAACGAATGTGCGTGACCTGGGATGAACGAGGCGCTTCTGAAGCCATCAAAGCAGGTGGTGGAAGTCTGCTTGCCGCGATGATTGCTTACGCTGTCATGAATTTTGAGGCGTTGCAGTATTTGATGTTTGCTTTTCCTGAGTTATTGCTTGTGTTATTAGCGTTGATTCTGAGCTTCGGTGAATATCGTGGGTATCGTTTGTCGGAATTATTACGTTTTAAAGCGCTATCAGGGGCTGCCTGATGTGGAAGCGTGCTCGACAATTAAAAGCTCGGGGTGTTTTGGGTATTAACCGACGTAACGGGGATTATGTCCTGCGTTATAATGCAAGAAAACATTATCCTTGCGTTGATGATAAATTACAGACCAAGCAATTGGCTATTGCGGCTGGTATTGGTGTGCCCGTGTTGTATCAAAGCATCACAGCAGAGCATCAGTTAAAATCTTTGGATGTGTTACTCGAACCTTATCCCGATTTTGTAATAAAACCAGCGCATGGTGCAGGCGGCGATGGCATTGTTGTGATTGCCAGCCGTGTGTTTTAGCATTATCGCCAAGTCAACGGTACCCTCTTAACGCTGGATGATTTGCAATACCACTTATCAAGTTTACTGTCCGGTGCATACAGTTTGGGGGGGCATCCTGATCATGGGTTGATTGAGCGTCGCGTAATTGTTGACCCTGTGTTTGAAGCCGTGAGTTACGAAGGTGTGCCGGATATTCGGGTGATATGCTTGCTCGGGTATCCTGCCATGGCGATGCTGCGTCTGCCGACGCGCGCTTCGAACGGCAAAGCTAATTTGCATCAAGGTGCGATCGGTGTGGGCATTGATTTGGCGACAGGTTTAACGTGTGGTGGAGTGATGCATAACGATGCGATTGATTATCATCCCGATACGTTGAATTCATTGGTTAATATTCAAGTACCTTATTGGGATGAGATTTTAAATATGGCTGCCCGAGGCTATGAGCTTACCAAATTAGGGTATATCGGTGTGGATATTGTTTTAGATAAACTGCATGGCCCGCTGATGTTGGAACTGAATGCACGCCCTGGGCTCAATATTCAAATTGCCAATCGAGACGGTCTTGTGTCGCGTTATGAGGCAATTGAAGCAGAAGCTCGCCACGGAGCAGCATCGGTTGTTGAGCGCGTGGCATTTAGTAAAGGAACGTGCACGAAAAAACTTCCGCAACTTCACAAATCTAATTCAGCAACCTCTTCCTTTGACACTGTAGATACTACGTTTAAATGAAAATTATTTTTATTACCAATCAGATCATAATCAAGAATAACTCGATTGATGTCAGGATAAAGACGATTCTTTTTTTTGACTAATGCATTGATGATTTCGCATATTCTGCTGAATTAACGGTAGCTAAATTCCACGCGACACAAGTAATTGCAATGGCAGAATCATATTGTGGTTTTGTTTCTGCGGCTTCTAACAAATCATCTGCAGTGATTAAAGAGTTTTTGGTGAAGATACTTCTGTGGTTAAACAGGGCTTTTTAAAATTCAGAGTAGAATAGAATTAAGAGCTATTCATCGGTATCAAGTACTTAAGGGTGATGTTGCTTTACGATTAAGAGACTTAACCCGACAGGTATGTGAACGATTCGAGATAAGAATACTCCGATTTGGGCGAGAGGGTATTTTTGTGTCACGGCAGGTGAGCTGACAAAGAAAATGATTGCAGAATATTTGGAGCATCATTTTAAAAATAATGGTCAAGATGGCTCTGAGGTTGAGTGAACAGTCTCGGGAAAACCGAAGGGGCCTCATTGCCGGCCCCTTCACCCCGCTAGGATATTTTTAGAGGATATTTTATTAATTTTTGTCTCTGTTCGGTAACATCACTTATGAGGCAACAGGTGCAATGACTTTTCGAAATCTAATTTCAACAGTAGATCCCAAAGCTATAGCGGCTTTCTTCAAACTTTTCATGGTTAAATTTTTGCCAGACTCCATCCGCTGATAGCTTTGATACGAAACACCCATGGTTCTAGCCACATCTGCCATCGAGCGATGATTGATTCGTCTAATAATATGTAATAAAGCGGGGGCTGCCACTTCAGGACTTGCAGAAATAGGCACTTCATTTTTCTGAAATAGCGAGGGCAAAGGGATCTCGTCATCGTTCTCAAGTCGATCCAAAAGCATTAAATCCAACACCTCTTGTGCGTTGAATAGCGCTTCCTCATAGGTCTCTCCGCCTGTAAAAGCGTTTTCTATATCACGAAAAGTAACGAGGAACCCAGTACCATCGGCTTCAATTTTTGCGCCATACGTTAAATCAATCACGTCATTCATTATTTAGTCTCGATTTATTAATTTCACACCAGTCTGTTTTTCAATGGCTTTAAGTAGACCAATCCCAAGATCTTTGCTTCCATGCACAGGAACAGGCACTGAACGACAGCCTTCTTTTTCCATTTTATGATGGCTTCCTCTGGTAGAGCTATGATGCCATCCTGCAGCCTTTAATAAATTAATAACATCTCTACCATTCACCAGCGAATCTCAACCACAACTTTTATATTGTACTTTAAGTATAGAGTATTTATTCGATAGACACAATATATATATTGTTGGTTTGGCGATGCAATTTGCCCCTAAGACCAATTGAAACGATATACTTAGGAACGTGCACGAAATAACTTCCGCAACTTCACAAATCTAATTCAGCAACCTCTTCCTTTGACACTGTAGATACTACGTTTAAATGAAAATTATTTTTATTACCAATCAGATCATAATC
>Ga0100402_1002024_pt1 | contig 23082 bp, 18 predicted proteins | sample CryGeyme20150102_FD_80419 | JGI IMG/M metagenome (GOLD analysis project Ga0100402, IMG submission 80419) | Groundwater microbial communities from Crystal Geyser aquifers in Utah, USA - Crystal Geyser metaG 2015-0102 | ecosystem: Environmental > Aquatic > Deep subsurface > Groundwater | place...
ATTGGCTGCTTCAACAATTAGTATTTGTTCTTGATCTTCTCAATCTACTCTCTCATCTCCTTAGCAAGAGCCAACTACTTGGCCTTTAGGGAATATATGGCACTCCAAGTAAGCTTTTCCCCTCCTTCGCTTTCGTTGGCTTGATGAGCGATCTCCTCCATTAGACTCTACTGCATCTTTCGTTCATTTGCGCTGGAATTGCCTTAAAGATCAATATCTTCTTAATCCTCTTCGTCAACGTCAATGGGTTGCTGCTGTTCTTCCTCTTAGCTGGATGATTCTTCCTTCTTTCCTTTTTTGGTTGGCCTTCCCATTTTAATATTATGCGGTAAGATTCAACATTAATCAAATATGACATCCCGGTTAAGAGCAAGGATAGATTGACTGTTTTTAGAATTAGAATTGATTTGATAATAATAAAGCATGGAACCTAAGGTGGAGTAAGACGATAACAACGAAGAATAATCCTTTTCAAAGCCCTCTCATCATAAAAATAGACGTATAAGGAAAAGTCCTAAACCTCTCAAAAACTCCTCATAGCAAGAGCCCCCTGCCAAAAAAGATACTATTTTTTCTTCCCTCAGAGTCATTCCACAGTTCGGGGTTTTCGAAAGTGAAATGCAAAAACAGAGTCGCCTTGAGAAGTTCTGGCTGGTGGAGATCGACAATTTCTACAAAACAGAGGTGAGTCCGTCCGAAAAGGAAATGTTATCCAGCATTTTGTAGGAAGAAGTGCCCTCTTTGAGGGAGGTTCTTGCGCAGTACAACCAGATACTTCCTTCTCAACGTGTTCCTTTCGAAGAACTCTTCAGGTATATCGAACTTGTCCAACAATGCAAATTGGGAAGCCAACTCATGCTACTCGAAAATTACGACAAAAGGTTTTTGGCCATTTTCGATCGAGGTGGGGAGCTAGATCGTATGGCTGAAATAACCCAAGAAGAAGCATTTTTGATTTCTCAACGGCACAAATTTATGGAGCAGCTGAGACAAAGATAGCAAAAGTACAATGAGCTAAATAACCAAAACTAGCACCTTTCAGATATATCAGCTGAAGTTGCTTTTTTACTGTACTTGATGCGTCAAAACAAGGCTCGAATTAACAATACACTGATCAGAATTCAGGAACGAATTCACCAATAGCCTCGAATAGATTTAAATAGCTCCCAAAACATCAAAGACAATTACGTTAGCTGCCTCATTCGCAAAAATATCAGATTAGCACTCTAAAACAAGCCCATTGATTTTCTTAATTACTACTCTAACTTGGATGCCCTTGAACAGTATGGCTCCATCGATTAGGACCAGAAATTAATCACTGACAAAAAGGAGTTCGAGGAGTATATGAAGAAAAAGAAGGGGAAAAAATCTAGGAAAAATCCTAAAGGAGTTCTTAAAACAGGCTGTGGAGGATGCTTGAGCTCTCATTATGAGCAATACAATCCCTTTAGCTATTGTCCCGATTGCCATGTTAGATTCCACAAATATTGCTACACACCCTACAAAGACAACCTCTGTGAATCCTGCTTCCATAAAAAAGAGCCAGTGTTCAAAGGAAGAGTAGTAGAATGTCAGTTTTGCTCAAATAGAGGTTTACTTTCGGTTCCTCTCAAATCTGTCAAAGAAGGAGTATCTATTCACGTTTTCTGTATGTTAATCAATGGTCTTTGGAAATTCTAGAATGGTGAACTTGAATTCAGATCCAACAGCTTCGTTAACTCTAACATGTACCAATAAGTCTGCTCGATCTGTAACAACTCAGTCTATACCTACCCCTGCTGTCGCTGCGGCAATAAAGCTCATCCTCTGTGTGCCTACCTTCATGGCTGGGATATGGAGGTGAGCGAGGAAGGCAATTTGACCTTGCAGTGTTGTCAAGGAGTCGAGCTGGACAAAAATAGCTATCGCCGCAAATTCATGCTCAACTACAAGAAACTACTCTACAAAGAGCATAAATAAAGATGAAAAGCTTGATGTTTACTTTTATTTCTGATTTTACCCATTAAATGGTATACCCATATATTAGTGGATCATTGGATGTTTAAAGAATATAGATCTCGATTAATTGTCTTTTTCTAATCCTCATCATTTTTCTTTTGTTCAATCAAAATTGTTGTATTTGTCCTCAAAGCACAATCCTTTTTATGAAAACGCCTTTCTAGGGTTCACTATTTTCAGAAAAAAAATAATATCAACAATAAGATTACCGTTGGTCAGACAATGATCAGATACGGAGAATATTGTGAAAAGGCATAACTGGTTGTCACAGAATCACAATGACAAGTTAACAGTATAGATATGCTCCTGCAAAGGCTAGGTTATAATAATATCCATGAACAACTCTGTTTACTCTCTAAGCAAGAAAAGCAAACAGATTTCTAGCCCCAAGTACACCCCACCCAGAAAATTCAAGTAGGAAGATATTCCTACTTTTCTGTAAAAAATATTCAGCACTTTTGATACAGATGGCAACAAACTTTTCTCCAAGTCATAGTTTGTCAATGTAGTGACCTCACTTTTAAATTTAGTTGGAGGAGAATGCCCTAATGTTGAAGATATGAATGACCTTTTCAACCTTCTCGACGTCAATGGAGACGAAACCATCGATAAGAAGGAGTTGAGCTCATTACTTACGATATTCTTCAGGTTACTCAAAGAAAATGAAATCGATGTCGAAATCGAAGAGGAAACTGACATACTCTTCTGATCTGTATTATGCCTTTGAATGATTGAATTGATCTTTGTATTAAAAAATGAAAGCAGACGGATTTTTAACAGAAGGACCTTCTGGACACCAGATTCACAAGTGAGCTTTTTCTTTGTTTGAAAATAGGTTGAATATGAATTCTTTGTAGAAACTTTCTTTTCTTAAAATCTTAAAGAAAACTGGAATGTAATCGAAGAATTTTAAAAACGTCAAGCTGAATTCACGCTTCCAAAAATATGCCTTGAACAAGCCTTGTATTGATTTTGAGAAAATTCCTTCAAAATTCAATCAAACCACAAACCTAGGTAGCAATAGCTACAGTGATGTTTTTATCCAGAACGTCCCTCGACATAACACATCAGGTAAAAGAAGTGGTGACCTTAAAGCTATTAATCCAGATGCTATCAACAGTAGTTTAAGCAAGACAATAATCAAGCAAATGAAGAGATGTCATACCGAAAATACTAAAGAAGAGAATAATCATAATCAGTTGAAGGAATATGTCAAGTGTTTGACAGGGCGATGCAACCAGCTTAATAAAAAAATGGCAGCAAATTCTCAGAAAGATGACCTTCTCAAGGAAAAAGAAAGAAAATAAGAAAACAGAAAGTTCATGCTGAGGCATCTATCATTTTTGGACATAGAGGAAGAAAAAGTAGAGAAACAAAAAACAGTTATGAGAAGAAGAAAATTCACAAAAAGATCCGCTTCAAAAATTGTTGGTTCAAGGTTGAGCCAAAACAAAGGTTTAGACCTATAACAAAAAAAAAACTCAGAAACTTTGATGAAAATGCTAAAGCTAATTGACAAAATATATGGAGTTCTGGAAGATATGGATCGCTTAGGGTACATAACTAAACTCAACAAATACATGGTATCCTTCTGTACAGGCCTGAAATTCTGGCTTTCCGAAGTTTTCTTAGAAGAATCATCTGACAAGAAAGACACTTTTTCAATCAACCCAAAATATATGGTTATTGGGACATGCATCGAAGCAAAAAATAGCCTTACAGCACATTTGATCAAGCAATAGAAAGTAGATCTAAATGCAAAGGCTCATGATATGGAGGAACTCCTTCACTTTATGGAGTCAGTGCTTTCCCAAAAGAGAATCAACGAAATATCCAACATTGAGACTTACATTGAAAGCAGGGTGAATTATCATAAGATTGATCAAAATTTCACATTTGATGATTTGCGTCTGGCTAGTTATAATTCAAGTGATCACTTTAATTTCTCGGAAGGTATCGCCCAGCTTGAAGAAAAATATGGACCAATGAAGGAAATAAGCAAAGTCAGTCGCAGCAGATTTGAAGACTTGAACCGTGCTCTTGAAAGACTGCAGAGTTTGGTGTGAGTTTGATAATTTATTTGATACATATATTATTGTGATGAATAAGGTTGCCAGAACAGCAAGACTATTCCGCAACATTCGCTTCGGCTTCTCAGAAGTTACCAAGGCCAAAAATAGCGCTCCCGCCCGCAGAGAGCGCCTTCAGTTCAGCAAGCACAGACTTGTTGATTTCGGAGAACTTCCCCATGGAGAAATTCCTGAAGCTCTGAGAGCAGTCAGACCTGCTACCTTTGAAAAACTCTCAAACGAGGTCCGCGTCACCAGCTAATTCTGGGTCGGTGGACAACCTTCGTATACCCATTTTTACTCAGAATTTCAGTCATCGTTAAGGCAGGATCCAGACAAGAAAATCTCAATAATAGCTCAGCCTCAAACTTCGCAGCCCACGGAGCGCTTAACGGCACTGAAAAATACTCGAAGAATAAGATTGACGAAATCGTAGACTCTTTTGGAGGGCAGCTCACAGTCAAGGTTGAACGAGAGATCACTGAGTTCACTTTATCTTTTGAAAGCAAATTCCTGTCCGAAGCTGTTGAGCTCCTTTCTCAAATAGTCCTTAAACCTAACTATGATGCCACTGAACATGAGGCTTTGAAATCTTCCATTCATGCTCGTGCCTGCAGCATGGACCCCTACGTCATCTCCACTGAGTCAGTTCACTACACTGCCTTCAGAGATCACTACCTCGGCCAGCCCTCAACAGGCAACAAGGATGTTGTCTACTCAATCACTCCCGAGCAAGTCAGAGAATTCCACAATAACCACTATGTCGGCAAGAATATCGTGATCAGCGGCGCTGGTGAAATCGACGGTCAAGCTTTGGCCTCAGAGGTTAGCTCTCATTTCGGAAATGTCCCTGCCTCAAGAATCAGTGAAGTTGCCAACAGCGATCAACCTTTCTTCACTCCTTCTCTTCTTTACCAGAGAGATGATGAAATGCTCAACACTTGCTTCTCAGTTGCCTTTGTCGCCCCTTCATGGAACGACCCCGACTTCTTCGCCATGCAATACTTCCAGCGCATTATTGGAGAGTATCGTATTGATCAGTTCGTCGGTGAGCATTTGAACTCCCCACACCTCCAATATAACAGCTTCCACAGCTGGCTAGGCAAGTATCCTGACGTCATCCTCCACAAACCTTTCTACTTCACCTACTCAGACACTGCTCTCTTTGGAAACTTCATCTATGGAAATGAGATGTTCACTCCTGAGATGGCCATGACCCCTCAAAACCATCTTTCCACTTATGCTCAATACGTACTTTTAAAAATATTCAGCTCAACCAAGCAGAAGTTTTCAGAGCCAGAAATAAATTCTTCAACGATCTCTTGCATCGCAACAACAGTGCTTAGGTTGCTGCTAACAACGGACGGGAGGCTGCTTACCTAGATCGTGTTATCAACAGAGCTGAGGCTGCCACAAGAATCAGTCACATGACTCCTGCTTACCTAAACAAAATTGCCAGCAAGTGGTTCTACGACAAGGAAACCGCTGTAACTGGATATGGCAACCTCCACACTGGTATCAGCAATGCCCACTACAACCGTACCTTCAAAAGAGCCACTCTCGGTGAGTACTCTCAAGTCATGGTACACTACGTCTATTGATGATGCTACCAGATTAACCATCTATCATATTATTCTATAACAAAAAATATACTTATCATTTGCCTAAAGGAAACTTCTGATAGATTGGATTCGATGGTAAATATTTGGAGGGAAAAGGTTCAGCTTTTTCTTAAATCAAGTAATTCTTGTTGTTTATCAAGCCGTTTTGAAGTTTCTAAGATTTGATGAAAATTCCCTTGGATCTTAACTTATTTCTTATCTGTTCGACATCAGCCATCTAGTCCTCATATATATCCTGTTCGCAGATCGTCCTAACTCTTTTCGCCCCAAAGCCGAGCTTGGATACTGAAAGAGTCTTTTTTATTCTATTGTGGTATATCTGAGTTTGCTCATCCTCTTCTTGAGTGAAACCTTTAGCAATGATATTTTTCTTGAGCTTTTGGAGATTTGATTCTTATTCATAAATTATCTCTGGAACAACTACCTCCATTTTTGGCTTGAGTTGAGGAAGTGATAGAGATTTTTCAACTTTCTGAGGATTCCGAATAGCAGCGAGCACCCTCGTGGTTTCATGCTTTTTTCTTGACTGATTCATGATTTTTTGTTTATTATGCTGATATTCTTGTAAAATTGAAAGAATCTCCTTATCCTCTCTTAACTGAAGGAACTTTTTTCGCTAAGTGTTCCAATAATGATTTTCTAATCTTAACTAGCTTTCACTTTTCGGAATGTAGCCTGTAAGGGATTTATGTCTTTCATCTCTAGTGTACTTCTTCATGACTGGTCTATCTTGACTGTATTAGCTTTACTGATCAACCTTTTAACCCAAAACATAGTCATCGTAATTTTATCCTTCCTTTTAACTTTCGGTCTCCCCAGCTGCAATGCTGCTGTCAAGCTTACTTTATCTTTGGGAGGTGATTTTATCATCAGAATTTGGAATCGAGGGATGGGACTGTTCATCTATTCTCGTTCTGTAAGTATTCACATTGCTATTCATTTTGCTATTGAGAAGTTGGGCAATACTAGCTGTGTTGTGATGATCATCGTCAAAACGACTCTGCTTCATGAGTTGATAATCCTCACTGTTCAAATTTGAAGGGGACTTATCTGTGCTGATTGTGTAGAGCTGCTTTTTACGAAATTATTTGAGTTACTCAGAAGGAGCATTGTGATCTTTGTGCTTAGTTCTTCCCTATTAAGTTTTTTCCCGCTTATTTTTCTTTGGTAGAGGTAAAATTGGATCTGCTTTTTCGATTGATTTTCGCTTGAGGAAGGTGCCTTGAGTTGTGAGCATTTGACAAAATTAAATAAATTTATAAAGATCAAAATAAGGCTTTCTATCACAAACAGGCCATCAGTCTGAATCCTGTGTGTCGGCTGACGATCGAACATGATAGATATTTTCCGAAAGAGAGTATCAATCACTGAAGAAAACTCAGGAATAGGTCCCATTCAGTCAGCTTTTCATTACATTGAGAAGCAGACCTGGCCCAATCCAACAACAACGGTGTTTGATGGCGGAAGTTGTAGCAAGCTATCTGCAACTTCACGTTCAAACTACCAACAATTTTTCAAAATATTTTATGCTTAATAGTCGGTTTTCATTTGAGCCATAGTTTACCTGTTTACGAGTTTACTATCACATTAATCATATTTAGTAAGCAGCCCATGGAAGCAACAACCGAATAAAAACAGCGCTACCTTCGTGAAGAGATCATGCCTAACTACGATCCTGAGTAGTTCTTTTAATTCCTCACCGAATAAGTCAAGTTAAAAGAGCTCGACGTGGAGCACATATCAATGGATACTCTCAAAGAAGTGGTGCTCAAATTCAAACAATATAAATATTACCAAGGGGACTTCTCAAGCCGATAATAATCGAGCGTAAATAGCAATCCAGAAAGGGGCAAGAAAATTCAATGGGTACTTGATTTCTAAGACAGGACAAACACACAAATGTAAGCATGCTTTACGATTACGAATTCGACGAACATATCAAATGTCTGCAGGTTGAGCCTTTCTGTAAAGATCTGTAAGTGTATATTCCAAGGGTTGATGTAGTTCAGACTGAAGGTCTTTTCTTGGGACTTGGTAGCAAGACATAAATTTGGTTTGTTATCAAGACCAATATGGACAAAAGCCCAGTGAAAAGGCTGAATTAAGACTTCGAATGGCTGTCTGCAACAATAAACAAGCTATATCCTCTCCAAGCAGTAAGCGATCAATAAAGCAGATTCCCTAGCTTATCATGCCTCATAAAGAACAAGAAGGAAATCATGATTATCGTCGAAAGCAGCTTTAGTAGTATCTTCAAATTCTTGCTTCTCGGGCTGAAATGAGACGGTCTCACTTATTGTAAGAGTTCTTAACTTTTCCCAGTTAAAAGATGTTAAAAATGCGGAAAAACTATGATTCTATGAGTTCAGCCAAATCTCTCCACAGCATCAAGACACCAACAGGAAAGATCCACCTCAGCTTAAACAACAAGTTACGTACCTATGTTCATCACACGATGGACTATATGCGAAAAGTTCCTAAAATACACGAAGGAATCTCTGAAAGTGTTGGTAGAGTATGTGAACTTCTATAAGAAACAACAAAGGAAATATACAAAATAGTTGATCACTTCGCTTAGTTACATGAACATTACAACTAAGTCACAAACAAATCGCCTCAATTTAAAATCAATTAATACAGCTAAACTCTCATCAATATCAACAACTTTTTCCATTCATTTGCAAATGACCTGATGAATAGGTCCAAAACACTTGGATCTAATCTCAAATAATACTCCAAAATATCACTCAATTACGATAAGAGCATATTCAAATTGTACAAGTACCTACATGAGACAGAAAAAGACTACATTTCCTTTAAGACCACCCTGAACCGCAAGAAAGATAAAATATACCCTGAGGTAGCCAAATGGGAAGTAGATGAAAAGACTCTTTAGAATAGAAGGTTAAATAAAGAAGAAGCCTTTGAGTTAATGCTTCCTAAATAGACAAAACAATAGCAGGAGATGAAAAAATGGCTCGCCTATCTGTTCACAAATTACCAGTATAATTGTTGATATTAAGAGAATAATTCGATTTTTATCTCAACTATGAAGTCAAAAGGTATTGCCATGTGTACTGTACGTTCTGCTCTTAACTCCTACTCAACAATAAAACATATGTTGAAGAAATGACCAAATTCCTTGAGGAGACTAAAAAATTATAACTATCTTGAGCAGGGTGCATAAAGCACAGTGATAAGAGTTCAATAAATAATACATACTTGTAAGAATCATCTGAACTGAGTTGCAGAGGCTGAATGTTTCCATTTATTGTGTTTGAATTTAGTTGGTCTAATTCTTATATTTTTGAAGACCTTCTTTTCTTCAGATTGATTTTCCTTTTTCTTCTCCTCCTTGATATGCTTTATCTCTTCTGACAGAACCTTAACTTCTTTCAGCCCGACGTTGATCTCTTCTGAGAGTTCATAGCTGAGATACTCATTGATAGGTGTTTTCTAATAATTGAATATTGGCTTGAATGGCTTGCTCTTCTTGTATGGGAGGTCATACTTAGGAATCTTCTTAGTTATCTTAGGATTCTTTTTTCTCTCATTCTCTTATGGAATAATTTAAGGTTATTAGTAAATGTAGGGTATTGCGATCCGACAAAGCATGGACTTGTCTTTGAAGATACGTTCGCTGATATACTAATGGGTGGTTTATTTTGCTTTTGATGACCGACTGCTATCCATTGGTTCAATGGTTTATCTTATGGCATCTGACTTAAAGTCGACCATAGAATTTCTTTTTATAAAGAAAATAACTAAGGAAGAAGAACATATTGTAAAATGATAAATTTCAAAAATCAACATTCAATAAACCTTCCTTCAACATCTGTGAATTGATTCTTTTCCATATTTCCTTTATTTATATTTCTCTTGGGGACAGGAGGACTATTCAGACCTTCAAAATCTTTGGACTCTTGCTTGATCGGAATCACACATTCTTTCATCATTAAATTAATATCATTCTCTTAAACCTAATCTACCGGTGGAGAAGTCTTGATACCATTGTTTACAACTGCCTCAGATGCTTTTAGAAGTTTCTTTGGTTTTTTCACTTTTGTCTATTTTTTAGGTTTTACGCTTTAATGAGTTGTCAACTGGATTGAATCCATTTAAATTACAATGTCTTTATGAAAATACTCATGAAGCAAAGCTTACTGAGCAGATATTCTTGCTGCAGGATCTTTTTCCAGCATCTTGGCAAGAAGGTCGATCTCCAAAACTGAGAGCCTTTTATATACTGGTTAATTCAGATTTATTTTGCAGTTTCTGTTATTTTTCAACACATCTTCAATCTTGGTGCCTGGAAAGACTGGTTTTTTGAGGAGTAGATAGTGAAAAATCACTCCAAGGCTAAAAATATCGCATTTACAGTTATATTTATTTTTGTCTTTTGAATTAAGAATCTCAGGAGCAACGTAGCCAGGAGTTCCACATCTTTAGTAAATCAATTTCTTAGCATTGATATTTTCAGTCAGACCAAAGTCTGCGATGACACATTATTAACTTGAGGGCTTGTAGAGAATGTTTTCAAGTTTGAGATCGCGGTGCATGTATCCTTTGGAGTGCATATATACCAAACCTTCTAAGATACTTCTCATGACAGTTCTGAGTTATCCAAGACTGAAGTTGTGGAGTTCTTTAACTTTATCGTAGAGTGGAATATCTAAAAGTTATAGCACAGCGTAAATCGAGTTTTTGCTTTCATAAACTCCGTAAAGCCTCATAAGATTTTTATGTTCGAGATTCCTCATAACATCAATCTCATTTAACAAAGACTTTTTATTGAGCTCATTCTCGAAAACTTCCTACCTGCTAAATCCTTTTGCAGCATAATAGTTTTGATTTTCAAGACTCTAAATTTTGTAGACCCTTGCAAAACTACCCTCTCCAAGAACCTTTTTGGCTTTATACTGCTCATGGAAGCCTCTTTAATTGAGCCTTGACTTGAGACGACTTCTCCAAACAGGCAAATGGGACTTATCTTCGATTTATTTCAATTAAATATACTCTTATCCAGTATCTAACCTAATTCCCTGGCATTGTTCGATATTCCAGCCCTATTTATATATATTTTATGGCCTTATCATTTCGAAACAGAGACCAAACTTAAAAGGGATGGTATCTATAGTTTCTATATTTTATTGATTTTGTTTTTATACTATAATATGAGTTTCATATAGTTTGGCAATAACGCACACAGAATTTCCTCCATAAGCATAGTAGATTTTGAATAATGATTAAATGATGAAGGCTTGATCTTTGACCACTAATTCCGGCTATTTTTGAAGCACTGAAGAATATTTCATCATTTCGATGGTTAAGGAAGAATTTTAAATTGTGAATTAATTATAAATAAAGCTGCTGACCATAGCATAAAAAGGAACAGAAACCACAAATTTGCATCTGTACTAATTTCGTAATGCTTCGAAAAGAGGTTATTCTATTCGACTATTTTCCTAAAATCGATGGGCCCTTATCTTTATTTATTGTTACATAACTTACAGTTCTGATCTTTCTAAATCCAATCACAATAAAAATACATTTTGATGTTCCTTTGTACCCTTATTCATCATTAAGGCTATGCTGAGTCAGCTAGACATTTCAAGTAGGTGTTTCTGTTGAGACAGAATTTGTTTTATGAAAATGAGGTGGGATTATAGAGATGGTTCAGACCCACAAAGTGTACAGAATATTATCAAAATCAAAGGTAAATACAATGTAATGAAACTTTTCAACTATCAAGGCTTTTTAAAGGTGTGATACAAAAAGTTCGTTACTTTGAACATGCATTAAGCATAGAAGAATTCAAAAAAATATAATTTACAATGAGGAGACTGGTTAACTCTCTTTAGGAGAAGATAGTTCCTCTTTCAAGAGGTTTGATAAATGTTTTAAAGAGTTTGTATTTTTAGAAGTATAGAACTGAACCTGGACTACAACATATTGTTCTATAAACTTAAAAATAAAGGAAATAAATAATTAGAGCATAATAACCTTCTAAATTGAGAAAAATATATTGATTTAGTATCGGATGTCGTCTTTTTGTTATTCCTGTTATTTTACTTGTTTTGAATATCATTTAATCCGACTCATGGGAGTATCCAAAAAGAATAGTTGATGTCGATAGTTGATAGTTGATAGTTGATAGTCATCAAGTCGTTATAGATAAACGGAATATAGAGTTTATATTTTCCAATGGGTAACGAAACATCAAACTTGAACAATCATCAAATCGTGACCTTCTTCCACCCGTAAGACTGGATGAGACTTTCATCTCGTCAGGATTATCAACTCTGGAAGCATAAGTATACTCACTAGTTGGCAGAAGTATATCGCCTTGCATAAATTCCTGACTAGAAAGATATGAAAATATACTAATTCCGATCAAAACATGAAGAAGTCATTAAGATCTATTTTATTGGGTAAAGCAAAGGTGACTTCTTTTGTGGAGGGAGTCGTTAAATCTTATTGCTCGTATAGCATATTCCTCTTAGATTAACTGATGTTGAAGAATTGACTCAATCATAAGGACTTACTATTCTGGTCTCTGCCCTCAAGGGATTCAGAAGCATCTAAAATTAATATGGAACCGTCTGGCCTAGAGAAGATCTGATCGGTTTAAATAATCAAGGAAAGACGAAGGTATGGCTTAACAAGCATTCACAGTACAATTCACGAGATCAGGAGCATGCCAACTTCTCCTTCGACACTGCCTTGGCTCAGTCTCGAAGAATAAAGCATCTCTACGATATAATCGAAAGAAAAACGACAGGATATCTATTACCTTACTAATTGAAATTGAACCTCCTTGATAAAAATGCCGATTACGAAAAAATACTGGTGCTTGTTGAAAAATATGCCAAAAGCAATAAAGTTAGTCTCAAGGATTATATCCGAAGAGATATCCTTGGGAATAGCAGGTCTTCAAAGATGAGACACTCTCAATTCAACATTGACAAGCAACAATATCCCGAACCGAAATTAACGAGAGTTGGCAGTACCTAACAACTGAGAAATGTTAAAAAATAGTAAACAAACCGAATTCCTGAAAGGAAAAGAATATATCAGACTCAGTATTCAAAACTAATAGGCATCTAAAATAACATTCAGGACAATAATATTGCTCAAACAACAATTCCAACAGCCAACACAGCAAGCACAAGACCGAAGATTAGATTTTTAAGGCCGAGAGGTCCAATTGTTCCTTCAGTTCAGATCGAAAATAAAGAATAAACATCAAGAGGAAATTAGACCTCTCATTTGCTTGGAGATATACCAAATAAAAGGAAATCAACCATCATTGATAAATTTCAACTCTAGTACAGTCCTGACCAGTAATTATTGACTGGGAAGGAAGCAGCCAGATAAATCCAACCCCCAGTTACAATATACTAGCATAAATATGAAGATGAAAATATTTAACAGCATAGAACAAAATAAACTATCGAAAGGTAGAGCTTCAAGGAAGGAAAAAGGTAATTGATAAAAGATATAATATCAGCTGAGGTTTAGAAGATAGACAAGGAAGAGAATATTCCAAAAAAGAAAAATAATCATATTGGAATCAAAAAAATCGAATCGACTGAAGTCATTGCCGAAGATAACAATACTGACAGCTACAATGAAAATAATATAATTGTTCAAAGCAATACAAGTCCTATCCAATAGTAGGTCGAAGACTATCTTGATATTAATTTCATGGAAAAAAGTTTATCCAAAAAATTCTGTTCTTCTACTCCTGCAGAAGCTATTACACCGATAGCTGTCGATAACCATGAAGATGATATGTTCAATATTGCAAAACTCGAAGAAGGCCTTGTTAAATTTGAACAGTCACAAATATCCCAAAGAAAGATGAGGTCATCTCAAACGTCAGGTCAATAAGGCTAGGTTTAAGCCAGATAAAATAAACATGAGCAAAAGTAAGCTGAAGAGAGGAAATCAAAATTTACAGTTCATCCATTTACGGTATCCTAAGCTATTGTTGAATAACACCACTATCCTGAACAATAAAGACTACAATTCTTCAGTGCTGCCTCAACCGAAATTTATATAGGTGAAAGGGCAAATACTATAAGACCCAGCAGTAACTATTATTCCTCATCATACAGAAGTAACTTCAATTCAAGGGACCACAACTCATCAACTATGGATATAACTTACGACAGTCTGAAAAGACAGACGAAAACAAGGGATATTGAAGAGAAATATAGAAGACATGTCAAGGACAAGAAAAGCAAAGGACATCTTGTTTCATCGAATGAATTGGAATACAAGAAAGCAAGTCAGGTGTCTCAAGACAGCCAGCAAAGGAAAGTTACCTATGACGAATTAAGATCCGTTCTTAAAATTTGATTTGTGATTTTCATAAATCGTTTTAGACGATTATCCTAATTTTATCTTCTTGTTGGCATTTCCTTGGTGATTATTTAAGGACGGCACAAAATCTTCAAATATATAATTACCCGCAAATGTCTAAAAAATTCTAGCATAATCAATCCAAAAGCTTGTGGAACTACACACTCTCCCCTGGGTGGAAACCAGAATAGGTTCAGATCTTGAAATTGGCCCTCCAGAAATTCGGCATAGGTAAGTGGAAAAAGATCATGAACTCCAAATGCTTGTCAGGCAAATCTATCGCTCAGATATACATGCAAACTCAAAGACTTTTGGGTCAGCAGTCTCTTGGAGACTTCATGGGGCTTCATCTTAATCTGGAGAAAGTTTTTCAAGACAATATGAAAAAAGTCGGTGTAACAAGAAAGAATAACTTCATCATCAACACCAGCAACAATCCCACAAAAGAAGAACGAAAAAGGCAAATCGAAGAGAACAGTCTGAAATATGGCCTGAGCAAGGAAGAAGTGAAGGCAATCAAGCTACCAAGGTGGAGAACTGAGGGCTTTTTGACTTTGGACGAGATAGAAACTGATAAGCTGAGCACTTTGGAGAAATTGATTCATCTTGAAAATCTCAAGAAGGAGATCGAGATGAGATTAACGACTATTCAAAAGGGGGAATGATGATCGATGAGGTAGTTCATTATCTACATATTCTGCTATGAAGTAAAATATAATTTGTTCCATAATAGAAAGAATAGGGATGGACTCCTTCAAGTACGATGTCTTTAGTATGAAATCTCAATAGCTCAAATTCCACGCCTTCTTCTCATACTTGAGATCTTTCTCAGAAGCAGGGGTCGATACACTTCACAAATTAGAAACAATGTTCCACAAATAAGTCAAAAAGAAGAATAAGTAGAATGAGATCCTCACCAACATGAAAAGCATTTTGACATCCTATTAAATTTTCATCTTAGGTAAGGTGGTTTCAATACTTAGGTACCCAATGACTAATACAGAAATCAAAGATAGCTGTGATTTTGTTTAGCTCCCATAATTTGGATTTTGCATCGGAAAGGCCTTCCTTCAGATGATTAAAATAATCAAGTGGTTCCTTAGATCATGGCTTAGTATCAATAGGATCATTCAGAAAATTCGAAAAAATACGAAGCAATCAAATTCAAAGTAGAAACATAAGAGAACAAAAATACCGAAATGGAAGAGCCACAAGAGATTTGTTCTTTCTGTTAAGAGCTAATAAAAAATAACCCCTATGGAAAAGATAATAGAAGCAAGAGAAAGGCCGTAGCAATTGATGCTTGTGTCGAAATTTCTACGGCCAAGAAAAACTATGAAAAAGAACGAAGCCACATGATGGAGTTCCAATAAAATATACTCGAGAAATACGTAAAGAAAAACCAATTTAGACAATGAAAGAAATCAGCAGTAAACGATATATTACCTAACACAACGAACCAGATGTATTATTTGTTATATCAAGTTTCTTGCTCAGAAATACGCTGCCATGAAGCTTTAATTTTCCAATAAAGATAATGTGCTGGAGTAAATACTCAATGAATTTAATCTGAAAACAGAGTCTATTTCTAGATTTGTTAATCATAATCAAATCATCAGTTTGGAAGATTACAAAATGAGCAGTGGAGCCAACTATGATTTGATCGAGGCTGAAATGAAAATCAAGATAGCTGAAAAGTATGAGCAGGCGAAGGAAAGACTAAAAGATTTAGTGGCAAATAAATTTCATTAATTTTAGTAAAGAAAGAGAAATAAAATGCAGGATAAAAATATTCAAGCCAGCTTTAATGAGTTCACTGACAAATAAAAAATGGAGGTAAGAATAAAGCAACATTTGGCTACTATTCGCTCGCTCAAGAATGAACTTGAAAGCCAAAAATAGCTCAATTAAAGCCTAAGGAAGCTCCTTGAATCCAAGTCTGTAGAGTTTTAAGAATAATTTCTGAACTTCAGGAAGAGTCTTTTCTTCAGCAATAATCGAGAATGTGATTCTAAGACGTTTCTCAAAAGTTTAAAATCAATTAGAGATATCTTAGATGATAACAAAACCACTGAGAAATCTTTGTAAATTAAAAGCTTCAAAAAGGATGAGGATTCTGGAATTCAATCCGTCACTAAAACTTAGAATAAAGGCAGTATTTTGAAGGAAAGAAGAGGCAAGGGAAAGAAAAAGCATTCGATCAAATTTTCATTGGAGAATGAGCAAATCAGCTAAGAGGATGATAACATTCGATAAACAGTCTTCTCTGAATATGACAGTGTCAATGAGATATAGGCTTTGTTTACCTCCACTGCCACTCAAACCTAGCAAAGTCAGGCTTCATACAGTATATCTGCTGAACATAATCCTTTAAACAAAAAATTTTACTTGATTAGTCGATAACATTCTATTGGCAAAGAAACAGCTAAACTAAAGCGCCAATCAAGAGTAAAAAGATCAGGTAACTTGTAGGAGCTTTGTAATAAAAATTCCTTTAATAATTATTCACATGTTAAGAGCAAGGTCTATGAATCTGTTCAAACCTCCCGTCCTCTATCTAGTAACTATGTGAAGTGTAAGTAATCCCCGTAGCTGAATAAGCTTGTCAAAAAATTAACAGCAAACTACTTGTTTTAGAATAAACCGACAGACAGGTTTGAAGCAATATCAACACCCAACTCTAACATCAATCCTATCTTCTGCACAGTATATTCACTTACTTTTAGCAGCGAGGATGTCTTTAATCTTTACCTAACGCAAAAGAATGCTCAAAATTATCAATGTCTACTCTACAGAAATTCAATTTTCAGCAACGTGAACCCCAAGAGAAGTGTAAATTATCAGAAGAAATTTTAGTCTTCTGATCTCGAATGGAACTTCAAAAAAGATTATGAAGGATCTGACAGCTTTTAGAACAAAATTGTAGCTATCATATTTCAACAAATTAATGCAATCAAACGCAAAGAAAAAAACAGCTATGACCAGCTCAAATTAATTCTGAGGGCTCCCACCAACATCGACAACAATACTGAAATAATCAACCTTGAGAATACGAAAGAGCATGAAAATAAAGATATTGATATCGGGGAACTAAAAAAAATGGTCAATATCATCCTTCGATTCCACTTGAAGTGTCTTGCTGGAAGAGATAAAGAGGCTCTTTGCGGTCATTTAGTCCATTTCTGCAACAAAATTGGAATCAAGTTTTATTGAGCTGAAAAGTGAGAAACGAACAGTTTCTATTGATTTAAATTTTATCATTTAAACTCAAACAAGACCGAAAATATTGAGGATTATTAAGAGTATTATATGGTGAATTTTAGAATAACGTATGCTATTTTGGAGTATAGTCATATGATATCACAGCTGGTTAGGGTTTTAGTAGTCTCGTTGGTATGATTAATGTGAAGATTGCTTGAGCAAAAATATGAACAAATCAAGATGATCCTCGAAGCTTTTTGCCCCTTCGTTTCTTGCCATGAAGCATTTATTCATCTTACAACAGCTCCTCAAAATAATGAGTTTGTTTCTTCTGGCTTTTTTTCGGCTTACCGTTGTCGTACTTTTTAGTTTTATCACCATCTTCAATATCAGTTTCGTCATCGACGCAAGGCTTGTCTTGTTCGCTTTGCTCATGCCTCTACATCATTTTGGCAATTCGTTTGTTGACTTACTTGCGGTTCATTCTTTTATTTCCACCTCCCAGGGCCCATCTGTTTCTGCTGTCTTTAGCAAACATCTCCCAGTTTTCTTTTTCCTATGTCATGTTTTTGATTCAAGTAATTATAATTAGCATAATCCTAGTAGCTTATATCAAAGATGGGGTCTGCCCATTTCTTACAATCACATAAAACTGAATGCTTAGCTACATGAGACAGTAAAGGATATATGGGTTCTATGAAGATCATATTAAAATTAATTTTTGCAGTTGCTGCTCGGCTGCTTCTTTCTTGGTGTGGTAGTATTTGCATTTTTAGTATATTAGAACCAGCTGCAGGATAAGAAAAATCAAAGAAGTTCGCATAAGAGAGGCATATCCTTCAACTGTAATATATAGCTCATCAGAAGCCTAGTTGTCTAAGATTATGATCCAAATTATCGCCACTACCCTTGACACAATTGCTAAGCCCTGAAATAGGAAGAATAGGATCCAATGATAGAAATAAAACTTGAGGGGTATGGCCAAAGCTGAGGCAACGAAGGTCACTACTGAAGTGAGCAGGAGGTAAAGGGATAGCTGAATAGCTGTGTGAGTATGTTGATTATCGATGGCCAGATAGAGGTAGGTCGTCATTTCAATAAGAATCATCACAAGTAAGATAACTTTTCCTATTTTCGGGTAGTCCCAGTATTTCATATTCTCCAACATTTTTAAAACGATATTATTATGGACCCTATACAACTATCATACTTTCAACTTCCGGCCTCTCCCTATGTTTTCATCCTTCTACTCGATGGAGGAAGGAGAGAGGTCGAAGAAATAGATGTCTTGCATATTATATTTATTTGATAATTGTGTAACTCTGATGGGAGACCTTTTGCTGAACTGGCTCAATGATGAAATTCAACTATCGAAAAGAATAACTAACTTTTAGGAAGATTTCCAAAATGGATACCTCTTCGGAGAGCTTCTCGCCAAGTATAGTCAGCAACTAAACTTTCATGAATTTGTCGATAAGTAATAACATTGACATATAGGGATGACAAGGCATCGAGAGTCAAAAATTATTCACTGTTACTCGAAACATTTTCAGCTTTGAGAGTCACTTTCGATTCGAATGTTGCCATGAAGATTATTAATAAGCAGTTGGGAGTATCTAAAAAGCTCCTCTATGAATTGAAGACAGTACTCTATTCTCCATACAGCAATTATAAAAGACAAACGCCAATGCCTTTAGCAAAACCAACCGCATGAATAAAACACTCGAACCTTTGAAGAAATTGCACATTTCAAAATAAAAGTTCGATAACGTCAACAAAGAGCACTTCGTTAAACAGTTGAACTAGATGCATCCAGCTCAGAAGTAGATCATTCAAGACAAACTATTGAGAAAATTCGGGGATTTCCACAATAGTACTCTCATGAAGGCAGCCCATGAAGAAGAAAAGTAAAGGCAGGCTAAGTTATTGTTGCGCAAAAAATTCAATGAGCAGCAGAGAGACAATCTGCAAAAATCAGAAGAATTCAGAAGACAATGGTAAGCATAGCATCTAGATAAATGGGCAGTCAATATGACAATCCGACAAACACAAGTCGCTAAAGATGAACAGTTCAGGTCGAAGCTTAATTTTGAAAAAAATCAGTACAAAACTATGACCTAAGTGAGTGCTCTCAAATCTCTCGAAAACGATATTGCCTAGTTTGAGAGAAGAAATATCAAAAAAAGAGAAGATGACTCTGATTAGGATGTTTCTCCGGATGTTACCAAATAATTAAAGGCTCTCAAATAATCAGGGAAAGTTTTGTAGAGAACAGATCCTCATCAAATGGTTAGGAATGAACCAAGAGAAGAGAGACGTATTCCTGCTGCTGAGGCTGAAAAGAGAAGGCATCAACGTGAAAAACGACGCAGAAAAATGATAGTGTAGCAGCAAAAGCGATATCAGATGATTTAGATCACTAGGCGAGAACGCATCATCATAAGCACAATTGAACAGACTTCTCGACAGGAAAAGGAAATCCAATACGAAATTTGGCGAGCCTGGGAGAACAAAAGTATCATAACAGAAAACAAGGAGCTCCAGACTGAAAGGATTAAGGAAAAAGTCGAAGTGAGGGATATCAACAGTAAATTCAAAAAAGATGAACTGTTGAAGGTCAAAAGATAAGAACATCGATAGGAGGTCAGTAATGCTCTTTATGCAACGAAGCTATTGGAGAGAAATAACCAAGTCAAAAATAGAAAAGGAACATACAACCTGTGCTAAGATATGGTGATGGAGCTGCTCAACATAACTGAAGATATGTATGTCCGTTGCCAAGAAAAGAACCAAGCTGAAATCCATGAGAAATAACTTGAAGAAGCTTTGATTAAGTTTGTAGAAGGAACAAAAACCTCAGAGCAAGAAGCTTCTCTCAGGCTTAAGCACTACATCAATGGAACTCACGAATGGGGATTCCCTATTAATCGACCTGAAGAATAAGTTCCTACTGACCCAAAGGAAGACAATGCATTGCCAAATGAACCAGTGAATAATTACTATCTTGGAAACATTCTAAGAACAATTTTTGAGAAGCTCTATGCCTCTTCAAACTAATTTCAATAAAATGAACCTTCTGCTGAAAAAATACTTATCTCTATGGTTGGACTTGACTATGCACGAAAACATTTCTTAGCCGAAAATGTCAAGGTTAAACATCAATTTAACGTCATCTATGTTGATCAACTGATTGAGGAAAAACTTAAGGATTGCATAAGTCTGCAGTAAAAAAATGTTGAAATTTCAAAATAAACGCAAGAACTTGCAGATTGTTGTTTCAGTGGAAAGTCTGTTCCAGATTCGATTGTAATATAGCTAGTGAAAGATAAAGTTGAAAAAAATCCTCATAGCATTCTTGTTGATTACCCCAACACATATGAGCAAGCAATTGCCTTATGCAAAGCTATCGGAAATGTCTAGCCTCATGATATGTTGGCAACCAACAAACTAACTAAGAAGATCAAGGAATATGAAAGGTTAGTCAAAGGAACTTCATCCAGATTAGTCGAGAGAAGGATCAGATAATGTGGAATCGACTTTGTGTGGTGGATCGATGTGACTGCTTAAAACTCGTTGGATAGAATGCTGGGGAGAAGATGGATAGGAGAAACATAGGTTCATATCAGTGACAATATCGAACCTGAAGATATCAGAGAAGGAGAGAAGTCTGCGGCTCTCGTCCTAAATAATCATTTCAAGGCTAGTAATAAAAATAAAATCAAAGAATGGTTTGAACTGTTTGGAACTAAGGTTGGAGACTTAGAAAATGCTGCTTTGGCCAAGTGTTGGGAGTAAATAGATGGAAATGGTGACAAACAGCAACTCGAATTGAGTATCCAAGCCAAAGTTGAAGAAATATTGGCTTTGAAGCAGAAACAAAAATAGTGGCTAGATACCTTATCGAAACAAAACAAGGAAAAGTAAGAAAAACAAGAATAAATAAATAAAACCAGAGAATAAATCAAGGCGAAATGTGTTAAGACCAATCCTGAAGCTATCAAGGAGTAGCTTGATGCTGCTCTCAACAAGGTCAGCCTCAACCAATAATTTGTCGAACAAATTACTGATCTTTGGAATAGGATAGAATCGGCAACAATCAGCAGCCTCAATAAAGCATTCACAAGCTTGGGAGAGCAATAAACCAATCAAAGGCAGTACATTGCTCATATAAAACGACATTTCATTTCTCTGCTGACTCGTGAAGACCACAAGTTCCATTTGATCAAGGATTTTCAGAATAATTACAATGAGTTTATTTCGGACAATGAAGATATGCTAACCTACGACTACACCAAAGAATAGCTTCACCAAAGAGTCGAGGATCTTGAAAACGATCTTCTTGAGGTCGTTTAGGAAAAAAAATAAGATGCTGTCACTGAAAGAAATGGGATTATGAATTCTGGCTGGCTTGAGGCTCAACTTGAAATCATTAATGAAGCCTTATATGTTTTGGTCCAGTCTGAACTAAGTAAATTTGCTATGTCATAAAAATTGATAACTGACTTCTATGGTAAAAAGTTCATGGCCAATACAAAGTCCTTTGAACCTTTGGCACCGGAACTTAACCTTGAAGCAATCAATACTTTGGAAATTTATAAAGATGGCATTGCTTCTCGACTCGATAAAATGATAGCTGAGGCTATTAGACTCATGAATCGAGAAGAAGATGTCAGTGATGACAAGAATAAGAAAGGAGGGAAAGGTGCTCCAAAGAAAGATGACAAGAAAGCTGGAAAAAAGGGGAAGGATGAAGTTGAATAAAATAAAGAGCCCACAACTGAGGAGATAGAGCTAAAGAAAGCCATCAATACTGAGAAAGCCATTCTCAGACAACGGTTAAACAAAATAAAAACTCTCGGGTTGAATAAACTCAAAAACACCTTTGAATCTGCTCAAAAACTTTACACCTAGCTTGAAGATCTGTAAGTCTATACAGAGAAGGTTGAAAAGAAAGCGATATTTGGCCTAGCTAAAATATTCAGAAAATCAATATAGAATGAACAAAGAATTGAAAGTGAAGTTCAGATCAAGCATGTTGAGGTAACACAAACAGAAAAGATTCGCAATTTTGAGAAGATAAAAGTAGTTATTTGATTATTCAGCCTGTCGTACAACCTGCAAGAGAGACCCCAACTGACAATCACTTCAGTCTTTCAAACCTAAACGAAGTTATTAAATTACTGAAGGAAGAGGCTTAAGGACATAAAATTTCAACAAAGAAGTTGATTGTGCTCTTGAAAAAACTTGTAAGCAACCTTGAGCTTAGAAAACTTCTCCCATCATCCTGGAAGAGTGTCTCTAATGAGCAAATTGAAGCTTTCGTGAAACTTTTAGACCATTAAAATAAATCTTACGTTGAATTAGTCAAGGTATTTATCTTTATGGTGATGTCAGGATATCGAATGCCAACTAACGATGAAGTTGAATAATATAATCTAGAGTTAACTAACTACAGCTCGATCAAAGAAGCAACTCAAATACAATTCTCATCTGCAAAAGCATGGTTTGATGAACCTCTTGACTAACAATAGAGTAAATACTTGTTTATATAGATATTCGACCCTTCAAAAGGAATCAATTCATAAAGGATCTTCTTTTCAGTATTTTCAAGGGTAGCAACGATACAGTGAATATAGCTCCTTTCATCGAAGTGCTGACCTTGTCAGAGTACTATGAGTAAAAGCAGCCTCAAGAGAACTGGAGTTATTTCGAGATGGCTTTTGGGTGATGTTAATGATCTACGATATATAATCCAGGTCTATGGAATATTATTAACATTATGGAAACTTAAAAAGACTAATACTTTCGTTACTACCGACCGAAGA